>Ga0209450_10000059_pt1 | contig 73340 bp, 65 predicted proteins | sample FrelakmetLWP11LW_FD_187149 | JGI IMG/M metagenome (GOLD analysis project Ga0209450, IMG submission 187149) | Freshwater lake sediment microbial communities from the University of Notre Dame, USA, for methane emissions studies - LWP11 LW (SPAdes)... | ecosystem: Environmental > Aquatic >... | reverse complement strand
TCATAATTCAGAGTGCAGAATTTTTTTCTGCATTTTACATTCTATATTCTGTATTCATGTATGATGTTATTATTGTTTGATGAGGTGCTTCCGGACTCTTTTGTTCGATGTTTTTGCCAAAAGAGCGGAAGAAGGTTATTATAGAAAAGACTGATACACTATGAGCAAAAGTTCTTCTTTCCTGATGAGAAAGATGTAATCTGACCAATATCAATCTGGATCCCGAACTTCATTATGTCGGACAATCATTGAAATCATTACCTTCATTGTTCCATCAATTTTGACCAGAAGATATGATCAACTATCTTGATGAACATTGAATTGAGACCAAAATCGAAGACAATGGGAGAGTATTGCTCAAAAGCGGTAAAGCCAAACAACTCGTAGAATTCCTTGTCGAGGAATCCAAAAAAAATGAAATCGAACATTTGCTTAGTCATGAAGTGTATGCGATAAGTAATGCTGAAGACGCTACATTCGTCGTCACTACTTCGGCTGGCGTATATACTGCAAAAAAAGTCGTTGTTGCTACCTGATGAATGACGTACCCGCAAATTGGTGCGAGCCCCTTTGCTTACGAGATGGCCCAACAGCTTTGACTTTCGCTCTCTACTCCACATCCCGCATTGTGTGGTATCGAAACAAAAGAAGATGTTTCTTTGCTGGCTGGGAATACCGTACAAGCCACGCTTACCTTGTATCGTGACAATAAGGTTTTTTATACTGCTAAATGACCACTGCTTTTTACGCATCAAGGTATCAGCGGACCGATTGTCTTCGATGCGACCTTGTATATAGATGATATCTCCAAATATGCTTTGCAGATAGATTTTGATGTGTCTGGCACGAGCAAAAAAGTTATCCAGACATTTAAACTCAATCCTGGAGATACGATTCGTGATTTTCGTATCAAGGCTTTGAAATCCATCCAAGAGGCGAAAGTGTCTGTTTGAGGAATTCTCTTGCAGAATTTAGATCAGTGATTTCAATCCAAAAAGATACCATGATTGTACTTTATCGGCGAATCACTCGATATCACTGGCAAGACCTGATGATTTAATCTGCAACGAGCGCGGACGAGTGCGTATGTTTGTGCGAAATATCTATCTTCCTAGTCGTTCTTCATTTTCTCTATGCTTGCTTTTTTGTGAGAAATATGTATTCCTTAATCGTTTATTTCTTTATCTTTTATTGTATGTCTGGAAGTGTTCTTGCTGAATTTAGAAGGCTTGATATGGAAAATAACTGGGATATTATTGCTCCTTATTGTCAGCAATTAGTTGATAACTTTCAGGAGATGCCTATCTTTTGATCGGCAAGTGATGATATCCATCACCAAATCGATCGTATAAAACAAATCACTACTCCTTCATGATTGCAAGCAGATCCTTTCATTTCTATTGCTACCCACCTTGCAGTTGTTTTGCAGTATCCTGTTCCAGAGGATTCGAAAATCAGCCAATATGCATCTGAGATAAGGGAATCTCTCATGTCTTTGCTCCACTTAGCGAACTATATCGGTGATGCAAGGCTTAATGAGCAGTTGCTTGTCGCGTTGAAAGGCTTTCTTGTTATCTCAGGGTAATGTTTGAGCTAAGAAAAAGACTGAGCGATTGCTCAGTCTTTTATTGTAAATGATATATTTTCTTTATTAATTCCCATAGTATATTCACCATTGGGTAGTACTGGAAACACAAGATGGATTTCCTTTTGTTTGGATATCATCGAAAATAATGTATCTCCTTGTAGATTATTATAGAGCGTGTATTGTTCTATCGGATATTCACTCTTTATGGTGAATATCTTGTCAGGGATATCCTCTCCAAGATATTCCTTCTCTATCGTTTCCAATCTGATTGGATGTGTAGTGAATACAAATTCTTTCTGTGTTTTATACGAGAAAGAGAGACTGTTGCTCGTATCTTTTCCTGCTATACATCTGTAGGAGTGTCCGATATGCGGATTGATTATGGTGTAGCTAGATAAAGCGCTTGTTGAGCTATCTATCCGTATCCATTCATCTTTCCCCTGATTAGTGAGAACATATATCTTCTCTTCTTCTCCTAGATAGGATATCATTATCTGTGTCCTTTCCTGATATCTCCAGGAGATGTGTATTTGGGAGTTCATGAACTGTGTCATTATCGTCCCGATAATTGTGAGTAGTATTTTTGTTTTCATGGTCTATTATATTTTTTTATTTCTTATATCTATTTTCTTTTAAATGTCCATACCTTTTTGTAAGAAAAAAATAGGGTTCTTGTGCCCCTATTTTTTACTCTATTGTTAGATGATTATTTTATCTTGATGTTGATACCCATAAGCTTCCATTCATTGTTTTCCTTGAAGTATTTTTGACTGAATATCACGGTTCCATCTTGGAAGGTATATTGTCCGTCTACCGAGAGTACGCCATTTGTATCTATCATAGGTGTTGCAGTGTATTCAGGCTCTACACCGTTGACCACTGAAAGATCTATTTCATTGTCTATAAAAGGTTTGAAAGCAGTATTCAGTTCAGCGACCGTGGTCTGTCATTTTCGTAATTCTGCGATATTGTTGTAGAAAGTATTGAAATCCTTCTGATTGATTGCATCAGCGAAGAGTTTCATAGCGTTCTTTACGAGTACTGTCGTCTCTTTTTGTGAAGGGACATCAGAAGTAGTGGTTGTTTCTTCTTGATTTGTGATACCTCATTCAGGGATGTTGATATTCAATATTTTCCATTCCCCATCTTCTTTGATAAGGTTTACTTCAAAAGGCACTTTACTGTTGTCTGTCAATGTTACTGTTCCTTTCAAGATTCCTTGATCGTTCATGATCTCTCTTTCTGTTCGAGACGCATCCTTGAAATTATTCAAACCTGCTTGTTGTACGAACGCCTGGAATTGATCCAATGTTGTTGATGATTTGAATTGTCCTGCAGTCGCTTCGTAGGCTTGCTGTACGTTTCCTGCCTTGATGTCGGTAAACATCGTGTCTGCTACTTTAGGCAATCCTGAAGTGAATACGAATGCTAGGATGATGATGAGCACAATTGCTCCCACGATGATTCCGAGCACTTTGAGAAATTTTTTCATATGAACTATATATAAAAAATAAAAAAGATTCTACCATGAGTAATAGTAAAATCTCCTATGAAATCAAATATATTCTTGTCTTTACACTTATTTGTTGAGGAAGTATTTACGGAGAAGGAAATATGTCGTTAATGCTATTCCTATCGATAATATAATAAAGAGTGGGTATGCTATCTTTCGATTTTCTGGTCCAGTCATCATCGTCCGTTCCGACATACCACCGATACCTGCGATTACGGTCAAAGGCATGAAGATAGAATTGATAAAGGTCAATCTTGTTACACTCTTGTTGCTCTTGATTCAGATGAATGTATTGTATGCAGCCATGAGCGAATCGTTCTTTTCAGTCAATACTTGTATTGTTCTGATGATTTTCGCGAGTTTTGGTTTCAGATTATTGAAATAGGTGGTCAAATGTTTTTCATGTAATTTTTTTACGTGTTCTATAAGCTCATCTATGATATCTTCCTGAGAAAGAAAGTTGTGCTTAATGAATATTTTGTCGAGATCTTCACTGATTAAATCATCAATAACATCTTCACCCTTTTTGTCGATATTCATTTGGATATCCAAGAGCTTTTGTCAGGAAATAGCCAATGATTTTATCGTCTTGTCATAAAAGGCATCTATGACCCTGTAGAGAATATAATATGGTGATGATTTGTATGATCCATCAATTGTTTCTACTTCTTTACTTATTTCCTCAAATACGCTATTCATTCTTTCTGATTCCAATCCTGTAGTAGTTACTATGAGATTATTTCCTATGATGACATCCAATTCGTTGAAGGTATATTTTTCTTCGATTGGTAGATATTTGGTGAACGTCAGCGCCATGAAAAAATGATCGCTACTCGTGTCGATCTTTGATTGTGCGTTGATACCCAAGATATCTTCCACGATCATTTCGTGAAAATTATACTCTTTGCTGAGTTCTTCTATCATAGATTTGTCAGGCTTTTGGATGCATATCCAATCGGTATTCCCGACTTTTAGTGTTTTTTGCATACTTTAAAGAGGTGGAAGGTAAAAGGTAGAAGGCACAAAGTGGATGTTTTCTTCTTTTTATTGGTTTCCAGCTTAAGTATATTCCTAAATCTTATTTTTGCAAATTTTTATGCATCAAAAATCTGATGAATTCCTGATTTATCTGAAAAAATATTCATAAGAAATCATTTTTATGGGCTAAAATCTATCGACTATTGGCTATACTGATAACCGATAGTTTTCAATGAGATATATTTTTTTTCTTTTGTAAATACAAATATAGGTATTTATCTTTTTTACTTATAAAAATACTTTTTGCTGACCCCCTTTCTTGATTTCTTCCCTTTCGCGGGATATACTTATATTACACAAATAACTTCAAAATAATGTTAAATGCTAAATGTTAAATGTTGAATGATGGTATTTGTTCTTATACGAACTACAGTAAATTACAATGGTTAATAAAAAAACAGTTCATTCATTAAGCATTAAACATTCAAAATTCAAAATTATTTATCTTTTATTGTTTTATCATCATGGAAAATTTCAACACAAAGTTATCATCTGAATCTGTTCGTAATGTACACACCCTTATCCAAAAAATTGAAGGAGTATGTAAAGATATTGAAGAAGGTCTTGCTAAATGTTTCGAGCTTAGCTGAGATTCAGTAGCACAATATAGTGTAACTACTGCCGAAAAAGTAGAATCAGAATTTGTAAATATTGTTATTGATAACATTACTAAGATCAAACTTCATCTTGGAGATCTTAAGAAAGCATTACATCAAAAGGTAATCACTGATACTACTACTATTGAAAAAATCATTGGATCTCTTCAAGATACTTCGGCAACCTTACAGACATTTTTGCTCGCAAATAATTTCAACAATAACACCTTCCAAATGCCAGTAATGGAGATTCAAGCAACTATTGATCAAATCTTCGAAGAAGTAATGCTAGTAGAAGAGTATGCTTAGCCACGTATATCTACTTCGTAGATATCCTTTCGATATCGTGAAAATCCTCGAAAAACTTCGGATTTTCATCGCATCTCAAGTAAGCGGTCTTTCAAACATAGTAATTGAAAAAATGATCCCGACTGGTCGGGACATTTTTTTTATTTCTTATAATAATTTTTCTATAGTATATGTCATTTTTTTTCTTTTATATCTCGGATTATCGTTATTTCTTTCCCTTTTTCCTCTCCATCTTCAATAATTCCTATAATTTTTCGTCCCATAGGCTTGTCTATGGGAATTATTTGGGTAATCTTTATTGAAAATTTTTTTTTCATGTATTCAATACTAAGAATTGTTGTTCCTGGCTCTAATTTGTTTATCGATCGTTCTTGTTTTGATCTATCAGTTTTTTCTTCTTTTAATACATTACTAAGTTCTGTTTGCTTAGTATGTTTTATGTTTCATTTTGTTTGTGTATCTTTTGAAATATCTTGTCTATCAAGTTTATCTTCCTCTTCCAATCTATCTAGTCATTCATTGGCTATCTTTCTTATATTCATTTTTTGTTGAGATAAAGAAATAAAACTTACTTTTGTGCTCGAACCACTTTTTGTTCACCATTAATCTCTTTGAACTCTTTTGCTTTGACGCTAATTTTGTCGCCTATATTGTAATATTTTTTCCGTTCTACTCCTGCGGGGGCGGTGATGAAATTTTTGTGTAACAATCACTCTACTCATTTGACGGTGACGAACATACCGTAATTATACATCAGTTTGATATATCCATCATATTCGCTTCATAGCTTGATGTCTTTGATGCTGAAGGTTCCATTATTTGGTATATCACTTTTTTGTGTTGGTGTTTGGGTAATTGTTGTGCTTTGAATGGTTGGGTTTGTGGTGGTTGTAGTAGCAGTAGCTGCAGTAGCTGACACTACTCCCTTGATTTTTTCTATTTTTGCAATATTCGGACAAAATTTGAAATAGTTTTGATTTTTTACTCCTGCTTGTCTGTATATATCATTTAGTTGTTCTATCGCTGCTTCTTTTGTTCCTATCCGAATCATCAAAGGACCATTATTTTCTATTGTGATTGTCTGATGTTGGAAGATGTCTACGTGTATTGTTATCATTTTATTGTCTCCAACTGTCACTTTTCCTCCTGCTTGATATTTTATATTTGCTTGATCATTCAGTCATTTGGGTTTGTTGTATCGAATCGCCTTGTGAGCATAATATTCTGTATCGAAGATGATTGCGTCTGGTTCTTCTCCATCGATAGCAAATTCTGTAAAATAGGAAGTATGTTGTTCGACAAAAAGATCGTGTAGGTTTTCAACTTCTTCTTCGGTCACCCCAAGTGCTTCCAGTCTAGCTTTTTCCATTATTTTTTCTTGTACAGAGAATGTCTTGTTGGTCCATGCGGTCATGAGTTTCTCGAGTTGGCCTCTTTCCATAGCATATCTTTGTCTTGATTGTTTTCTGATCTTATCGATGAGTTCGAGTGATCATTCTGGAGTAGTGATAGGTAGTGTTTTCATGCTAAATGGATCCGAGGAGATTCCATCAATCATCAATCTAGTATATGCAGTATATTTTGGCAGTGAGATAAGATCGTTGACGCTTGCCATGTTTTTGAACTGTCCGGTAATCATGTCTGCATCATCTTTTCCAAGGGTGAATGCTATAGTTGTACCTACGTTACCAAAAATAGCATCTCTTGTTTTTTCATCCAGCTGAGCCGTATATTGGTTTGCGACGATAAGTGCCAGCTTATATTTTCTTGCTTCTGAAAGGATGGTAGCAAACGATTCTGATGCGAAGTTTTGGAACTCATCGATATAGAGATAAAATGGTCTTCTTTCATGTGCGGCGATATTTGCTCTCGACATCGCATCAATCTGGAATTTCGTTACAAGCAATGATCCAATCATATTCGCATTATCTTCTCCGATTCTACCTTTACTTAGATTGACGAGGATTATCTTTCCTTCATCCATCGCTTTTCTGAGATTCAATTTTGTCCTCGGCTGACCAAAAATATTTCTGACTAATTTGGACGAGAGGAATTGTCCGACTTTGTTGGTTATCGGTCCTACTGCTTCTTCTCTTTGTTTATCATTCCATTTTGCAAATTCGTTTGTTCGGAATTTCAGCACGACGGCATCTTTTACGTGAGAGATGACTTCTTCACGAAAACTTTTGTCCGTCAGCATTCTGAGGATGTGCATCAATGTCGCATTAGGATAATCTACAAGTGCAATCGCTACATTTCTCAGAATATATTCCAATCTTGGTCATCGACTATTATCAAACAATTTTTTAAACGTAGAAACTACTCCAGACGCGATGAGATTTTTCTCTTCTTCTGTCGCTCCTTGCAAGAGATTGAAACCTATAGGATAATCTGCATCTGATACATCAAACAATATCACATCATTGATTCTATTGGTCGGAATGTGTTCTAGTACGGTATCGACAAGTTCTCCGTGCGGATCGAGTAATGCTAATCCGTTCCCAGCTATCATATCACTTTTTAGGAGATTTGCGATGAAAGTAGATTTACCTGTACCTGTCTTACCGACGATATACATATGTCTAAATTTATCTTCTTCTCTGATACCGAATGTTATTTTTTCTCCTCTATAATCTGTATTTCCCAATATTGTCAGATCTTTTGTATCTGTATTTTTGAGTGTTGAAAGGTTTGTTGGGTAGGGAAGTTTTTTGTAAAGTGTATATTCCAGTCCTTTGTTGAAATTTTCCATAGTCGGAATGTGAAAGAAATTTACCGCTTGAGCATGCATCATTCCGTGAAATTTTTCAGATGTTTTTACTTTGATTTTTCCATTTGAGATAAATGGTGCGAAGACTGCAATGATGTTTTTTTTGAGGTTTTCCTTAGCATAATGATCTTTGCTTGTAATCTTGTAACTGAACGAACCATATATCTCCGGTTTTTCTTCTTTGGGCTTTTCTATGGGCGTACCATCAGGATTTTTTTTCTTTGGTTCTCGGATTCGTTTGAGTACGTTGTTTATATATTGTAAGAAATGTTTTTTGAGTTTGAATGTATAGGTAAAATAGAGATCAAGTCTTGAATTTTGATCTACCATGTTGTAGAGTGAAAATATTCCGTTCATTGGATCCATGTAGGTTCCCCCTCTGGTGAATTCCTCTTTGGTGAGTAATGTCCCTTCTTTGGAAAATTGGAGCCATTCCCTTTTTTGTGGTAATGATAACGAATCTTTGAGCTCTAAAAGATCTGATGTGGGATAGTTTGCATAAAATGTATTTTCAAAATAATTTTTGAAATCTTTGGGTATACCTACATAGAGCTTAATATTGCTCACATTCCCACTGATCATGAAGATGATATTCTTCCTTTTGAGGCTGATGATATTTTTGCTTATTGTATCTCGATGGTTAACTCCATGATCATTATCCTTAAATGGTTTTATATGAAAAAAAACATATCCCTTGGTATGTTCTCCAGAAATCGATATTTGTTGTGTGTTTGTGGTATTTGATTTTGGTTTGCTTGTGGCTCAGGCTAGCATTTTCCCGAGTTTTTCTGCGTGTTTTAACATTTTGTTTGGAATAGTGCTAAAGTTTCAAAGGAGATACAGTTGAAACTGTTATTATCGATTGTTTTCGAAATCTATAATCACTTCATTACACCTGCCTGCCGCAGGCAAGGTTCGTGCTTCTAGTTTCTCAAATCGTCGATATAATTCTCGCATCCAATTTGCTTTTGGCAGAATTGGCGGTCGAAATATTTTTTGTATTTTTATTATACATATTTTGAGATAAAAAGCAAGTATTTGTAGAGCTTTGTTTTATCTTTTTTTAACAACCTCCTCTTCGTTTCTCCTCCTGTCAGAGGAGCCTTCAGTAAAATAGTGCTCCTCTCTGATAGGAGAGGTGGGGTGAGGTTGTTCACTAAAAAGCTGAAGAGGAGGTTGAATCTCAACCGCTTTTACATACATTCTCAGTATGTACCTCTATAGTTTTGATCGTTTTTTTGGCGTTGATAAAGTCTGTTTGCTCGGTGATACGGGTAAAAAGAAAATCAAGCCGGGTGATTTGTTGGTTTTTGGGAACCAATATTTTCTCGCGATTGGAGAAACTCTTGTGTTTTCAGAGCAATATCAACATCTTGAAACGGTAAAACCCGAGCTCGTGTACAAGGAATTTATGACGAAATCGACTCTGGACCTTTTTCACTGGATGGTGGAAACTTACTATACGACCTACAAATCCGTGGTCAGACTTTTCATTACGAATGCTATAGAGAAACTGTTGGAACGTGAGGGAAAGCTTAAGGCTCAAGGCTCAAAGCTTAAGGCCGTTGTTCAATCTTGAGGTTTTTCCTTATCTGTTGAATGACAGACATTAATTGTCTTTCCTGACTTATGGACAATGTTCAATTCAACTTCAGAAGACTTCCGTGAAAGCGAAGGTGTGGCATTCTTGTCGGCGACACAAACAGAGAAGCAAAAAGATGTCCATCGATGGGAGATCAAGAAGTGATTGAAATCAGTTATTATCTGTACGTATGCCGAGATATTCCAAGATTTTCATGACTTAAAAAAAATAATCTTTGTCGATCCGCACAAGCGATATTATGCCAGTCAGCAAGATCCTAGATATAAGGTAGGGGAGGTGCTGGAAAAAATGAGAGAGCTCTATTGAGCAGAGCTAGAGATCATTTGACTCTACTATTAGTTTACAGTAGTTTTTTCTTAAGTTTGCTGTCGTCTTTTTCGTGTTTATTGTTGATTACTCTCTCATATATCCTATTGAGATGGAGTCTGTATCCTCGTTCATAAATCTCTCTCTCTAATAGTTGTAGTTTTTCCAGAAGAGATCGTTGAGAGATGTCTTTTTCCATTGGTAAGTGTTCCTTTTTCCCTCTTTTGTATTCGGGAAGATTCCTATAGATATTATAGATAAAATCTGCTGGTATCTTATCGCTTGTTTCTATCTCCTCTATATGAGGGAGTTTTTGTCTCTTTGTTGTTTGATTTAACATATATGTTCCTCGTTTTGTTCCTTCTGGATCAATCCTTTCTATTATCTTATTTATTTCATCTTTTTCTTCCTTGTTTAATGCTAATTTTTGTATGATTTCTGGTATGAATTTTTTGTTTATAGAAACAAATCCTTCGTTTTTTGCTTTATTCATGTCTTGTAAATGTAACATTAGTTCTATCACATTTCCATCTCCTGTTTTTATGATCATTTTTCCGTCTCTATATCCCGATGCTTTGAATGAGGTATTTAGCATATTTCCGTATTTATCATCCAGAAATACTTCCGTTACTTTTTTTTGGTTGTCTTTTTGGTTCCTGTTGTATTCTTTGAGTGTATCTATAAAGGTGATCATTCATTTCTGAAGATCATTGATTGTCTCGAATGTCAGCATTCCTCTACAATTATCTGTTGCATTCGAGATGTCACCATTATGGGTTATGATAATCTTTTCTACTGCTCTTGAAACCCTTTTGTGTGGCGCTATTTCAAATGTCCGATTCTGTTCTTTCTTTTGTGCTTTTGCAAATCTTTTTTCCCAATCATCTTTTCGTGTTTTCATGATTCATTCTACATAATTTACTGCTTGGTTATGATTAGTCATACAGGCTCCCTCTATTACAGAGACAATATGTAAATATGCTATAAGTGCATTCTTATTCTTCTCAAAAGGTAATCATGTCTCATTTTCATATATCTCAGGATTATTTATATATGTTATTATCTGTTCTGATAATCTTTCAAACTTATTTGATTTTATGGTTAGTAGTGGAATAGTATTTACTGCGATTGCTGTATCCTTCTTATCTAGTATCTTTATGTCAGATATTTCCCCATATTTTAAGGATCAGTATAGTGTTGTATTTTTCGGTCTTTCCTTCACTATTTTGAAATTAAGTCCTCTTTCACTATGATTTCTTTCTCTTGTGTTGTATTCGAAAAATTCACTTATCTGGTTCTCGTTATGTGTTTCTATCAGTAATGTATCTTCTTCTTCTAATCATTTTGTCTTCATATATTTTTTTTTGAGATATTGTAGGTACATCTTATACGTGAAGTACATTTCTCCCAATGTTATCTGCTCCCAATCCAATCCTTTCATATTTCTTGCTTTGGAAAGTTTGTTCATCTTGTCTGGCTCATATTCTCCTATGATACAATTGTTCCTTCGGATTTTGTGTTTTATGATAAATTCTATACGGTCGGTAATCGATAGCGTAATAAAGGTTTCTAGGGTCATGTTTTCGATAATGGGATTTTCTATAGTTTCAGCTAATTGCTGTTTACAGAGATGACATATTTTTTCCTTGGATTTTTTATGTATCTGATTTCTTACTTCGCAAACATTGGTTATTCCATCAGAGCATAGTCCTGGATTTTTCTTGTTTCCTAATTGATCAAATACTGCCATTTCCTCATACAATAAGTAAATACTTCTATTTTATATATATTATTGTAAATGTCAAGTAAATTCTCTTTTTTTTGTGTATTAGGAAGAGAATAGTGTCTTTTTCTTTTTCTGTATTTGGTAAAATTACTGGTTCTGGGTATAATAAGATTGTCTTTTACTTACTACCCAATTCCATGAGTGCAGGCAGATTCCATTCCAAACGAAAAAACTACTTCCAGATATTGCTTGTGATATTTGGCCTATCATTGGTCGCTTTCGGCTATCTCAAGGTCGATATGTTTCTGATGAATCAAAATATCGCAGACAAACGTGTAATGGTCGAAGAGCAAACCAAAGAGCTTGATTCGTATAAATTACTTACTGGATACAATAAATTGCAGGCAGTGAAAATTTTGGAAGAAAAACAAGTGACGATGCCACGATCTGAATACATTACCAAAGTCATCGCTATGCTTGAAGATATAAAACAAGTCGATACGAGTACGACAGATACTATCGCTCTTTCTGACTTCAATGTTAGTATGGACAAAATTACCCTCAAGGGGCAGGTTTCCAGCTTGCTACTCTTATATTATTCCAATACTTCCAAGGGAATTCGTTCTCTGATCGATAGATTCTCTAGTTTGGATTTTGTCAAAAATATTCGTATCCAGACCTACGATAGAGTAGAGGAAAGCAATTCTTATGAATTCGTTTTAGAAGCTAATGTTATCAATGATGCAGGAACAGGCAGCACCGCAGAATAATCAAATTATCGATAGATTGCTTGGTGAGCAACAACAAAAAAAGTCCGCTGAAGTCGATATGCTCGCGGAAGATTCTCAGGTATTGATTACGACGTCGAGAGTCGTCAGTATCAGATATAGGATTTATTTTATTGTCTTGCTTCTTGTGATTGTGATTTTTGGCAACAATATTCTTTTGCCAGCATGGGATGATTATCAAAATACCAAGACGGAAGTTAGTGACATCAATCTCCAGATTTCTACGTTTGAAACCAAAAAATTGCAGGCTGAATCTGACAAAAAACTGATCGACAAAATCGCTGCGCAGCAATCCAATATCATCTCGTGTCTCAATACGAGAGCCAATTGTAGTGCTATAGATCCAGCATTGAGAAATAACTTCTCGTTTGCGAGATCATACATCCAGCTCAATAATCTGACTGATCCGAAGATGGCAGTCAATGAAAAAATATTATTAGCGAATATCAATGAATATCTTTTGAGGGATCCCGTCACCAAAGCCAAAAACGGATTAGTAAACAAGATCGCTATAGGAGAACCAAAACAATTCTTCTGAAACCTCTACTACGTTCCGCTTCAATTGAATATAACTTTTGAAACCAAAGATGTGTTGCTTTCCTTTATTGATAATGTGGAGAAGAGAGTGCTTTCGGATTCTGATTATCGTGTCTTGTACAAGATCGACAAAGTAAATTACGATATAGCAAATTATACAACCCAACAGCAAGTGGATATTGCTATGAATGCATATTACTACACCGACTAACAAAATAATGCTAAGTGTTAAGTGCTAAGTTCTAAGTTCTAAGTGATGGAATTTGTACTCTTATACACTATCTTAATATATAATAGTCCATAATATGATAAATCCTTCACTCAACATTTAACATTTAGAACTTAACATTAATTTATTTTACTTTAGATTGCTTATGGTAGACACAGAAAAACAGAATCTACAAGAAGAGTATAAGCCAGGTCCGATCGACGGTATGATCGTATCTACTTTGCAATCCATAGATAGAGGAAGTTTTTGAACAAAAGACAAGATTCTCTTTTTCAAGGAAGTCTCTTATCTTCTCAATGGAGGAGTATCCCTCGTAGAATCTATGAATATCATCGGTCAAAGCTCAGACAATTACGCACTCAAAGAAATCTCAAGGAATATCTTAGCATTTCTTCGTAAAGGAAAAAGTTTTTCGTATGCATTGAATAGATTGCCCGATTATTTCGATCAGGGTGATTACACTATCGTGAAAGCATGAGAAATGTCAGGTAATCTGCCTATGATCCTTCAGTCGTTATCCAACGAATATGTGTATATCAAAGAGATGAAAAACAAATATATCGGTGCGTTGATGTATCCTATGATCTTGATAGTGATTTCTATTGTGGCCGTATTTGCTTTGTTTTTGCTGGTTTTGCCTGGTATCTTCTCTATCGCTACGAGTTTCCAAAATCTCGAATTGCCATGGATTACTAGAGCACTCAATGATACATCTGTCTTTTTCCAAACCCAATGGAAAACCATGTTAGCCGTGGTTGCTGGTTTGTGACTTTTTGGCGGTATTTTCTTCTCTACCGAATTTGGAAAAAAAGCTCGGTTCAGTATTTTGCTTGGTATCCCTTTGATTGGTAAGATGACCAAATATTTTTATCTCGTCAAATTCTGCAGATATACCAAACTGATGATGGCTGCAGGCATGAATTACCTCCAGACTTTCAGTCTCTTGAGAGATATCCTTGGTATTCCTGCGTATCAGCAGATGATAGAACGTATCGTTACGTGATTGAATAAATGAGAAACTATCTATAGTACTTTACAATATGAAACAGATCTGATTCCTTCTGACGTATCCGTGATGATCAAGGTGGGAGAAGAGACAGCGAATCTCTCGAATTCCTTGGAAAACGTTCTCAAGATGTACGAAGAAGATCTCAATGTCTTGATCGGTCGTTCATCCAAAATTATCGAGCCAGTTATGTTGGTTGGTGTCTGAGGCGTTATCCTGGTCATTGCATTATGAATCTTCGGACTTATTTTGCAAATCATGGAAGGAGCAGGACTATAAAATTAATTCAGAATGTAGAGTTCAGAATTCAGAAACATAAAAAAATCAGAATTTAGAAAAAAACTGTCTTCATCGACAGCTTTTTTGTTGAAAGCTTTGAAGTAATCACTACATTGGTCGTATATATTTATTTTCATAGAGTATATGAAGAAAGCGTTTACCCTTGTAGAGATGGTTATTGTACTTCTAGTGATTGGTGTCCTGATGACGGCGACCATGAGATTCGGTTCCGGCCGTATCGTCGATCTCAAAGCTCAGTCACTCAAGGAACAGTTCGTCGGACGATATAATGATCTGTATAATCAAAACATGACTTCAAGTTTCCGTGATGGGACCAAATATCAACAACTTACTATCGGTTTCGGTAGTGGAACTTGGTATCAGACAGATCAAGGCACTCCTATCTTTGATCCCAAACTTGATGGACTCGTTTTCCGTTCTTTTATAATTGATGGAGATGAAACCAGTTCCGCTAATCTGTTTTTTGCTCCGTATATGCTCGGATGCTCTTTTGAATGATTGCTGTTTTCTTTCCAAGTCTTCGTTCCTGAGAACGGCAAGCAATATTGCTTTGAAATTCCCTCGGAAACCTGTAAATTAATCGAAATGAAATGTGAAAACTAATTGGCCTCAGATCGTTCCAGATTGTTTCAGATCGCTTCAGGTCGTAGCTATATTACAACAACCTGTGACAATATGCGGCAACCTGTAGCAATATGTGACTTCGTATGTTGTAGTCCAATCGTTGTGAAATATCAGAATTTAGTTCATTAGTCTATATATGAAAAAAATAGCAGCATTCACTTTTATCGAAGTGGTCATCGCGATCACTGTTTTCGCTATCGGCGTGCTTGCTGTCTTGCGTCTGATTACACAGAATCTTGTGACTTTGGACAATACGCAGATGCGTACTACAGCCACCTTCCTCGCAAAAGAGGGGATGGAGCTCGTCTACAATATGAGAGATTCCAATCTTGATAAATTGCTGCCTTGGGATTGTGTGCTCGACGAAAACCTTTCCCCTGATGATTTTGGGAATATCCAAGAACAAGATGTCTGTATTCGAAATTTCGCTTCAGGTACTGAAGATACTACCATATTCCAGATCTCTTTTGCTTCCGGTACCTATATGCATGCGCTTCCTGTGAAGAAGTGAGAAGACTTCATGTCATTACGAAATGAAAATAGATTGTATCTCACTACTTGAGATATTGCATCTATCCAATTATTCCGATATGCACATCAAGAAATCATATGAGGAGAGACGCCATTTGCTAGATATATAGTGTTTGATGTTGTTCGTGAATGAGAAAAGATATTGCCGCCAAATAAAATTCTGAAAGTCGAATCGCATGTCTTGTATATGAAGGGTACGAAAACCGGAGAAGTGGTCCTGGAAAGTTTTATTTGAAATTATTAAAAAACGCCTCAGATGGCTTCAGATAGTTTCAGATAGCTTCAGGTTGTAGTTATATTACAACAATCTGAGACGATATGTGGCAATATGTAACAATCTGTGGCTTCGTGAAAGAAAAATATATTTAGTTTGTAAGTCCATTTATGAAAGTGAAGAAGTGAATGACGTTATTGGAACTCGTTATCGTGATGGCTATCCTCGGTATCCTTTTTGTATTGCTTCTCAGAACATATAATCGGATATCTACCATGGTATTCCGTGTCCAACAAGAAAAGGAAGTTGCTCAAGAAATCCTTCAGATCTCACAAACGGTACAGAATCTCGCTGATAGAAATAGTATCGATTACGCAAAATACACTACGGAATCTAGTTGAACGAATCTTGTGGAAAATGTATGAATCACTGATGTCTTATATCTCAGCTGATTGGATGGTGAAGTGAAGTTGTATACCGAAGGAGATTGTATAGATCCTGCAGTGGAATATGTATTGACTGGTGCGTGATCTGGCTGTTCTTTGTTTGTCGATCTCTGAGGAAAGAAAAGAGAACTCATCAATACCAGAAAAGTACTTATCACTAAAGCTGTCTTTAAGATCATTCCTTTCGCTTCTGAAGAACAATATCTCAATAGTGATAATCTCTGTACCCAATCAACCTATCTCAACTGTCTCAACGTTCCGTGATTCCGAATGATATTCAAAGCATATAGCACCAATTACGGCAGGCAACGAGCGACACATGTCGTCGTGCCGTTCCAGCAATTTTTCTAGCCGAAAGCTTGAAGCTTAAAGCAGAAAGCCGAAAATTTATTTATTGTTTATTTAGTGTATGCACAAACGTTGAAACATCAGCATCCTCGTCATCTTCGTACTATTAGCGTCATCGCTTTTAGGGATTTTGTCGATGAATTTTGTGCAACAGATGATGAAGCAATCTGCGGTCGTTCATTCTTATTACAAATCATATTATCTTGCCAAGGCAGGATTGGAATTTGGACTTACCGCTATTTCTGTCCGCGGTATCGGATTTGAATACACCATAGCGAGCTGATCTGCACTTGTCCGTGACAATTTCTTTTCTGGTGCTAGATATTCTTTGTCGCTTGCCATCTCTGGCACTTCGTCTGTCCTTTCCAAGAATCCTCGACAGGGTTCTGGTTGTGATCATCCCTATCTTTTGAGTGGATGACAGTCCGTTATTGTTCCCTTATTCAAGGATGCGTATACAGGAGATGCTGAAGGTATTTTCACTACACCTATTACTACACAAAATCTCGCTGATGCATTAAAGCAAGATAAGATAGTATTCACTCCTCGCGGAGAGGGTAAAATGACTTTTGGTCTTTTACTTTTGACATGAGATGAATTGCATGAAAATGGCACCTATTCACATGTAGGAAATAGAAACGAGGGACTTACTCCCTTTATCAAATCATTCGAGACCTATTACGGACAGTTGGATCCTACTATAGCCAATCGATATGCTAACGTTGATTTCCCTTATACTATCTATCTCATGATCACCAATACAGATACTTCTGAACAATCACTGTGTTTGGAGACTGCACCATACGTACTTCCTACGGATACATTTTTCCTTGCGAGTCAGGCAGCATATGGTAATCAGCAAGTTGCTTTGGATGCTTCGTATGCGCAACCAATCCCAGGATTCTTGTTTGGTACGTATTCATCATACTAAAAGTAACTGAAAAATATTCGACAGCAGTTCTTGCTGGATTTTTTTGTATGTATTTCGATGAATAGTATGAGGAGGTGTTTTTTCTCATGTCTAGGATTTCTCGGCTATGTCTCGAAATGACCATCAAAAAAAGGCGCATGATATGCGCCCCTACAAAAAATATCGTTTTTTTATTCTGAATTATATATTCTGCATTCTGAATTTGTTTTATAGTTTTCCCATCAAGTCTCATAACTTTCCTTCTTGTTCTTTTTTTGCTTTTTCTCCCAATTCTTCTCTATCAAGTGTTTGTTTTACTGCGTCCCATCTCTTGAGTCTCATCTCTCTTTCTTGATCGATAGTGTTTTTTTCGTTTTCATCTTCAGCTTTCAATGCATGAAGGTTCATCTGCTCTTCGATGTAGATCTCGTACAATCTGAGGATCTGAAATGATCGTAATTCTGAAACCGTTTTCACTACGCTCTGATCTCCGCTTTTGACTGCTATATAGAGTTCTTTTTCGCTTTTACCTTCTTCTTTTTTGAGTTCGTAATCGCTACTGAATGATCCAACGACTAATTGTTGTAGCATATCTCGATCAAAATCGTTTTTGAGTTCTTCAGGTGTCTCGTATGGTAATGCTTCGAACTTTGTGAGATATTCTGTATATCGAATTTGATCTTTTACATCTCCTTGTATAGGACCAAATAAGCTTTCATATTTTTCAACGATCTGCTTTTTTTCAGGTTTTTCTCTGAGTTCTTCAATGAATGCTTGAAAATCGAACAGCATTTCTGATGGATAAATAGTAAAAATAAGTCTTAACTTGTAAGTTAAGTTTATAGATATACTTATATAATTCAATATAAAATTTTTTCTTTTGCTGCGCATGCCTTACTTTTGTCCGGCGACAAAAGTAAGCAAAAACGCCTTTTTTCTTGAGTGACCATTTTTCGCCATCAGGGCAATGTCACGTTTATTATTCATTCATATTTTGATACTGCCCAAGCCGTTGTTTGGGCCCATTGCTCGACCTACTATTCATACTGATAGAGTGATGGCTCAAGCTTCTTAGCTATTTTATGTAGCCATTAAGAAACTCTTTTCGGTCCATCGCTTTTTTTCCTTCAGGCTTTATTTTTATATCAATTACTGCCGGATGCAATTCTTTGCCTTTAAATAACGGTACTTCGTCGTTGCTATTGTACAATGGTTCATTGAGCTTCAACTCTTCTATGATCACTCTTTTGTCATCCAATATGAAATAAATCTTCGGCCAAAGGTAGAATGCACGATATTTGTTGTAGATCGTTTCGATGGAGTTGTTCCGCGGGTCGATCAGTCAGGATTCTTTTTCGATTTTCCCGCAATAGGTCGCTTTTTCTTCGTTCTGTTTTACCTCTCCTAACATTTTCTTTCAGAATTTTCGAAGCGTAGTATTCAAAAACTTAGGTCCGATTTTTTTCATTTCATCGATCAATTCTTTTGTTGTCCATTGAAATGGTATCCTAAATCTCAAGATGTCGATCATATTTCCTGTGTCCATCGTCGCGTCCATTTTCATGATGGTGATTCAGGTTTCCTTATCATTGTTTAAAAGTGTTGACTGGATAGGGGAGGCTCCACGGTATTTTGGCAACAATGATCCATGAACATTGATTGGTGCGATTTTTGGTATGTCGAGAATTGCTTGTGGAATTATTTTTCCGTATGCGATAACAACCAAAAGATCTGGATTTTTTTCTTTCAATCGCTCTGCGAATTGGTGTCCTTCTTCAGACTTTTCTGGATTCAATTTCGTAGGACTGATGATTACTGATGATTCGTTCTGATGATGGCAGAAGATATGTTTTGCTGTCTTTTTTATGATGTTTTCACACATTTCCATCCCTCTTCCTGATGGTTTATCACATTGGGTCACCACCCCTACCACTTCAAATCTCTTGTCTTCTGCTAAGTGTTCGAGAAAAGGTACTCCTATCGGTGCTGAGGAGAAAAAGACTACTTTGTAGTGTTCGGGATCGTAGTGTTTGTGCATGCTTGCGGTGCAATGTAAAACCCTATCGGTCGCATAAAAAATCCCCGGCCAAAATCAATATCTTTTCAATACGTTGACACTGTATTTGCTGCAGTGCGGTTCGTGTGCGCATATCCTTCCTTTCAATCGGAATGAGGGCAGTCATTTGTCTGGTGATAGCGTATATTGGTAGAGTTTGATGAATCGAATTGCTGGTTTTGCTAATGCTTTGTTGAGTTTCTTAAACATTCAAAGATGGAAGGTAGAAGGTAAAAGGTGGAAGGTAAAAGGTGGAAGGTAAAAGGTGGAAGGTAAAAGGTAGTGTAATTACTTTGAGTAAAATTACAAAGAATTTTTTTTATCTCTTTTCTGTTTGAAATCCCCTGGCTAAACGATACAATGATGATGCGTAAAAACGCTATTTTTTGACGACCATTATTATCCTTGATATGCTACCAAACGTGTATGTATTCACTGGGCAGGAGACCTATCTCCTGGACAAAGAACTCCACAGACGAAAGGAGAATTTTCTCAGTAAATTCGGACCGGATAGTGTCTTTCATTTTAGTTTGGATAATCTGGATATCGCTCAAATCAAACAAGCGATTTATCATAGTGGACTTTTTACGACAAAAAAACTTATTCTGATCAATGGATTACCATTAGATACGCTGACTAAACTTGGCGAAGATAAAAATGAACAGCTCGCAAACTTTGTAGAAGCATTTGTCAAAGCTGAAGGTAAAATCCCTGAAGAGTCACTACTGGTTTTTATCAGCCCAACACCAGACAAGAGATTGAGATTGTACAAATTCCTTGAAAAAAATGCTACACTCAAAGAATTCAATCAGCTCAAAGGTAGTGATTTGGAAACGTTTATCAAAAACGAGCTTCAGGAATTTACTATTAGTCGTGAAGCTATTCAATATTTTATGACCAAGGTCGGTTCTGACTTATATCGTATCCGATTTGAATGTGATAAGCTCAAGACCCGAGCCAAAATCAAACAACAAAATAGTATAGACGAAACAATGATTGATTATATTGTGTTCGGACAAGTTGAGACAAATTCATTCACCTTACTTGCTGCGTTATTTACCGATAAGAAAAAAGCATTACATATTATCGAAAAAATACAGGAAAGTGGTACGGATCGAAATCAGTTTTCTGGTATGCTGTATTGGGCTATGAGATTCTATCTCTTTATGATGGATTTGGATGAAAGTGGGGTAAAAGATACCAAGGACATTGCATCATTTCTCAAGATGAATCCTTTCCAGGTCAAGAGTGAATATGCAAAAATATGAATATTGAAAGCCAATAAAAAAAATATAGAATCGTTTTATACGCATCTGATCGAACTGGATGCGGCCATCAAATCATGAAAAGTCCCTGACACCTATTTTCGACTCGGTGTCAAAAAAATGATCAATGACATACAATAAATACTTAACGACTTGGAATTTTACATTTGGATATCGTTGATGAAGAAGTTTGCACTACTATTACTCTTTGCTTTGTTGAGCATCTGATCTGCTAGTGCTGATCGGTCGGATGGATTATTCTGTTTAGTTCAAAAAGATAATGTTACTATCTCTTTAAAAAAGACTGACGGATATCATACCTGTAATGAAACCATAGCGTCTCTCAATCAGCTTCTTGTTCAGACGGAAGTAGATTTGAACAAAATACAATATTATATCGATAAACGTCTCAATCTTTGATATCGGGTCTGACTTAGGAATGAAAAATTACAACTTCAACAACAGCTTCGGACTGCGAAGAATCAGATTGTAGAAAGTATGAAAGCGTTTGAAGGTAATCTGATCAAGAAATACGTTCAATATTTTGTCATCAGAATTACTCCGTACAAAATCAGTCTTCAAAAATCATTAGTGAAGATAGATGATTTGACTGCTAGGGGCTATGCTACTATTGATTTAAGAGCGTATGGACTTTTGCTCAAAGCACAAGTAGCTATCATCGATTCATTGAACGAAGCGACTACCATGAAAGAATTGACTGATCTCCTCAAAAAATACGTTTATTTCAAAAAAGAAATATCATGAAGATATGAATAATCACCTCTGGTCCTGAAAATCTGACCTTGTTTAAATTCCTTGCAAAATATGATCATGAATATATCGTATATTATGATTTTTTTCATCGACCCTATGGTGATAAGACCTTTGATCAATCTTTGAAATGTGTAGAAAAAGGAATTGATTATTTAACTAAACAAAAGGTTGATTGTATCATCGTGCCTCCAGTGTATGAATTGTATTTAGCTCAAAGCTCAAAGCTTGAAGCTTGAAGCAAAAAAATCCTTCCTTTGTTTACTATCTACGTGCAGCAGTATTGCTTCGCACATTCATTGGTCGGAAAAATCGGTCTTTTTGGTGATTTTGCTGATGTGGAAAAAGCTCAATCATTGCTTCAGAAGCTTGAAAAATCATATACTTTGAACGTACATCAAAAGACCATCAAAAAATTTCATTCTCCGTTTGTCTATTGGACAAAAGAAATGCCATTGCGAAAATACTATCTTACTGATCTTTCGTATTCGAACATTTTGGTGAATAAAATCATAAAATTTGATTTGAGATATTTCAAGGATGCTATGGTCGATACACTCATTCCTTTCAATTACTGATATTTCCATTATCAGCCTACTATCACCAAATTTTTGAATCTCAAGAAGATTAGATTCCATAAGATAGAAAAGCTTGAAGAGACGTTTGTTTGATTTAATTTTACAACCGATACAACGTATTCTGTCACTGTAGCATATACTGGACATCCTGATTTTCTCAAAAGAGAAAAAAGAGTTCTTCGGCTTCTCCAAAGGGGGAAAAGTGTTGAAATAGCACGAAAACAGATTTAGATAGTAGCAAGATGCACATGAGTTTAACTCAATTAAGACATCAAATCGATCATATAGATGCAGATATCCTTGATTTGCTTGTACAGAGATTTGTTGTCGTGTCAAAGGTTGGTATGTACAAAAAAACCCATAAGCTTCCTTGTTTGGATGCTTCTAGACGAGCCGAGATGCTTGATGCTCTCAAGGCTTTGGCAAAACAAAAATGATTGTCGGAAAAATTCGTCACCAATATCCGAACCACCATACATAAAGAATCTTTGCGTGTACAAAAAAAATCCGCCTAAGCGGATTTTTTATAGTGAAAGACCATATAGGAATACTTCCTATAGACAAAAACGACGTTAAAATTTCTTTTTGGAAATTTTCGGCGTCGTTCTTTGAAATTATTTCTTGATCTTCACTGCAGCTCGTCCAACCAATTTCTTAGCTGGTTTCTTAGCTACTTTCTTAGCTTTTTTAGCTTTCTTAACTTTTTTAGGAGCTTTTTTCTTAGCTACCTTCTTAGCTTTTTTAGCTGGTTTTTTCTTAGCAACTTTTTTCTTAGCAACTTTCTTAGCAGCTTTTTTAGGAGCTTTTTTCTTAGCAACTTTTTTAACTGCTTTCTTGACTGCTTTCTTTACAGCTTTTTTAGCTGGTTTTTTAGCAACCTTCTTAACTGCTTTCTTTACAACTTTCTTAGCAGCTTTTTTAGCAACTTTCTTTGCCATTGTGAGTAATAATAAGAGAATAAAAAAGAGATATTACATTAGATATATGCTATTCGTATATAATTGCAAGAGAAAGTGTAAAAAGTCTTGTAGTTTTGTATCTTTCTAAACGTGCTTCTTGACTGGTCCTTCTTGTTGTATCTTTTTTCGTGAAAAAGTTTTTTGTGAAAGAAATTTTTTTTGTAAAAAAAAACCTGCGTGAGCAGGTTTCTTGGAGTGAAAAAATTAATTATTTTTTGCATTTACAGCAGCAGCCTTTCTTAGCTGGTTTTTTGGCTACTGGTTTCTTCGCAGGAGCTTTTTTAGCTACCGGTTTCTTTGCTACCATGTGTGAGTGATAATAAGAGAATAAAAAACAGTTTTTGTATATCCTCTTGTGGCATAAATACAAGAAGATTTTTTTTATTTTCCCATTGTTTTAGTCCTCAAAATTTATACTATCGATATGTTGTCCGTCAAGACGGATACTTCTTTTAACAACTTCAAAAAATCATGTTCAAGAGACTTATAGCCTGGATAGCGGGAGATTATAATCAAAAACAGCTCAATAAACTCCAACCTATCGTAAAAAAAATAAACGAATTTTTCGCTGAATTCGAAACACTTTCTGATGATCAGATCAAGGCGAAGACCCAAGAGTTCAAGGATAGACTCGCTAAGGGAGAAACTTTGGACGATATCTTACCTGAAGCGTTTGCTGCAGTGAAACAAGCTTGTAAGAGGATGGTCGGTTCAGAAGTCGAAGTCAAAGGCGAAAAATTAATCTGGAATATGGTGCCGTATGATGTCCAGATGTTGTGATGAGTTATTCTTCACAAGTGAATTATTGCTGAGATGAAGACGTGAGAAGGAAAGACTCTCGTAGCTGTTGCTCCAGTGTACTTAAATGCCTTGACTGGTAAGGGTGTACATGTCGTTACCGTCAACGATTACCTCGCTTCCCGTGATGCGCAACGAATGTGACATGTCTACAATCGATTGTGACTTAGTTGTGGTTGTGTAACCAAAACTGTTCCGCTACAAAAGAGAAGAGAAGAATATTCCAAAGATATCACGTATATAGAAAACTCTGAACTCGGATTTGATTATTTGAGAGACAATCTTGTAAAATCTATGAAAGACAGATCGCTTGTCCGGAGACCTTTGAATTACGCTATCGTGGATGAAATAGATAGTATCTTGATTGATGAAGCGAGAACTCCGCTTATTATTTCTGAACCGAATGCTGAAGCGACAGAAAAATATGTCTATTATGCACAGATAGCCAGAGGTTTAACTCCTTGTACCAGCAAAAAGAAAGTCTCCAAATGATTGCTTCAGGAATTGTTAGTCGAAAATAAATCCGGAAAAGATCAAGAAGAAGATGGTGATTATTATATCGATGAAAAAACAAAGACTGCTTCACTTAGTGGAAGAGGTATCGCAAAATTGGAACAGGTTCTCAAGGTAGAGAATCTTTACAAGGATGTATGATATGAAGAAATCCATCATATAGAAAATGCGCTTCGTGCACAGGCTGTGTATGAAAAAGACAAGGAATATATCGTAAAGGACAATGAAGTATTGATTGTCGATGAACATACTGGTCGTACCATGCCAGGCAGAAGATTTTCCGAAGGACTACACCAAGCTATCGAAGCAAAAGAAGGGGTGAAGATTCAGAGAGAATCCAAAACATTGGCTACTATCACGTACCAGAATTTTTTCAAGCAATACAATAAACTTTGTGGTATGACGGGAACTGCTTTGACGGAAGGAGAGGAATTTGAGAAGATTTACGAACTTTCTGTTTTGGAGGCGCCTACTAATAAACCAACCATTAGAGTAGATAGAAACGATAAAGTCTATTACAACGAATCTATCAAGCGGAAATTTGTCAAACAACATATCCAATTTGCTCATGAGATCGGGCAGCCTATTCTTATCGGTACAGCGAATATCGCGACTTCCGAATATGTTTCTAGAATATTGGAAAAAGATGCTATCACGCATTATGTATTGAATGCTAAGTTCCATGAACAGGAAGCACATATCGTTTCTCAAGCAGGAAAATTTAAGAGTGTTGTTGTTGCTACGAATATGGCAGGTAGAGGAACGGATATCAAACTTGAACAAGGACTCAACGAAAAACTTGCAGACAATTATGCAAAATGGATCAAGAAACAAGTTGTTACTGAAAAGAAATGAGTGTCTGTAGATATCTATTCTAATATAGAATTCGAGCTTACTATGGATGGTATCAGAAGAATGCTTTGAATGAGTGATGAATTGATTAGACAAGCTGAACAAGATCGAGTCACTCATGAGGGCATCATGATGAAGATAAAATTCAATCGTGGTAAAAAGGCAAATACTGATGCGTTCGCTGAAATATTCTGTAAACCAGCTGATGATTCTGCCAAAGATACCATAGAACAGGATTTTCATTATGGATTATTCATCCTTGGTACAGAAAAACATGAATCTAGGAGAATCGATAATCAGTTGAGAGGACGTGCAGGAAGGCAATGAGATCCTGGTGTTTCTGTTTTCTTTGTTGCACTTGATGATTTGATTATGCGCAAGATGGGAGGAGAAAGAATCCAAGGAATCGCAGCTATGTTGCTCGGAAAATCTGAACTAGAAAATCTCGAGCTTACCCAAAGCCAATTTACCAGTTCTATCGTCAGATCACAAAAGCAGATGGAAGGTCGGCATTTTGGTATTAGAAAACATCTTTTCGATTATGATAGTGTCATCAACAAACAAAGACAAGCAATTTACAAAAAGAGAGATGATATCTTGTGAAGTGAAAGCGATGAGGGATTGAGAAAATATCTTGTAGAACAAATCAAACTTGAGATCGAGGAAAATATGGATGACATCGTTCGTCAACAAATCGCTAATGCAAAAGTGCTTGAACAATCTCCGATCCAATTCCTTCGTGTGATGGATAAGGAATTCTCACTTAAACTCGAACATCAACAAATGCAGACCTTTGGTGATATGACCTTTGATAAGCTTCAAATTGAGCTTTCGCTCTTTATGCTTGATCAACTCAAAGCAAAGTTCGATGTAATGGATGTGGATAGATTATATCAGATATTCAAAGACGTATATTTGTATCATTTGGATACGCTTCGAGTCAAACATCTCGATGATATGGAATACCTTAGAGACAAAGTAGGCTTGATGTGATATGCACAGCTTGATCCCTTGATTGTGTACAAATCCGAAGCATACGATAAATTCCAGACTTTGTTGTATAGACTTAAATTTGATGTGACTGCATATATCGCTGGTATCGATTTTGCTATGCTTCAGCAGCAAGTACAAGCACCGCAAACCATCACGGTAAATTCACAAAGTGAAGCAGAGTATCTCAAGATGCTCCAAAAAGTAAGCTCAGAAGTCAAAGAAGTAAAAATAGATAAGCCCGTTGCCAAGGCTCCTGAAAAAATGGTCTATGAAAATAGCGATGGTTTCGAAATCTTCGAAGTGGATGATAAAAACCAGCCCAAATGAACGCCACAAGTCTTTGATGAGCCCGTTATTCCGCAGCCAGGAGATAAGGTAAGACCTAATGATCCATGTCCTTGTGGTTCATGAAAGAAATACAAGAAATGTTGTGGACAGGATAAGTAAAATTTATCTTTTATTATCAGCTATGACGTTGCAAATTACATATTTTGCTCATGGTACAACAATAGATAATCAAAATCATATTTCTTCTGGTCGATCAGATTCTCCATTGTCTGAACTTGGGATACAACAGTCGATTGATTTACAAAAACAAATCAATGTTCATGATTTTGATATGGTGTTCTGCTCTGATTTGCAGAGATCTATAGATTCAGCCAAACTGACCTTTCAAGATAAAGTACCTATTGTTGTGGATAATAGATTGAGAGAATGTGATTATTGAACGTTTAATGGTGCATCATCAGATATCGTTGAACCTCTTCAGGAATCTAATTTTGATACGAAGTTTCCTGAGTGAGAGAGTTATGAGGATGTGAAAACAAGAATCAGTAATTTCCTTGATGATTTGAAGAAAAATTATGATGGCAAACGTATAGGTATTGTTTGACATAAAGCGCCACAATTTGCTATAGATATCCTAATAAACAATAAAACATGGGAACAGGTGCTTGCTGAAGATTGGAGAAAAAGAAAGGCACGACAGCCATGATGGCAATATGTTTTACAATAAAATGTTATATCTTGGACTATTCGATTTTCTGATGCAGACTCAACAAATATTATCTCAATCAATGGTTGGAGTATTTCCGTAGCCATGATTTTGCCAAAAATCCATATTTAATCACGACCTGTGAGGTAACTGATAGAGCAAAGCAGAAGCGGGTGAAATTAGCAAAGAAAAAACTTGCTGAATGATGTCATATTTACATCACTGGATGTGGATCTTTGAAAAGAGGAAAGAAAATATCTGAAAAATTATTCTATGACATATATCCTGACCTTCTTCCTTTTTCTGATTCGATAACCTTATTGTGAGAACATCCTGAGCATAGCTTGGCATTTGACGCATCAAAATCAAAAGAGAATGTATATACGAAAAAATTCATCGTCATTCAGAACGGATGTGATAATTACTGTTCCTTCTGTCTGACTGTTCACAAAAGAGGAGTACATATGACCAGGCCCTTGGATGATATTATCGCTGAGATAAACGAGTTCGCTGAGTCTTGAGGCAAGGAAATCGTACTTACTTGAGTCAATATCGCTGCGCGGTGATGTTCAAATTCTACAAAACCACAAGAATCCAAATTCACTTTTCTGCTCAAGAATATTCTCGAGAAAACCCAAATACCAAGAATAAGAATATCATCATTAGGACCAGAGTATTTAGACGATGAATTCTTCAAAGTGATTGAGAATCCAAGGATATTACCACATTTTCATTTGTCTATTCAGAGTTTCTCTGATACGGTATTACAACGCATGAAAAGAAATTATACTGCGAAAACCCTAGACTCGGTGCTGACTAAAATTCGCTCAATAAAAACTAAAGTACCCGTATCGCTCGGTGCGGATATTATTGTCGGATTTCCGTGAGAGACGGAAGAAGAATTCAAAGAAACTTTATTATGAATTCAAAAATATAAGATAAACAAAGTGCATTCCTTTCCATTTTCTGATCATCATACCGGCGAGCCTATTCCTGCTTCATTACTTCCGGATCAGGTCGATACGGTAACGAAGAAAACCAGAGAAAAAGAACTTAAAAAAATAGCCGACAAACTCGCAGAGGAGTTTTATCAGCTAAATAAGTGAATAATTTATAATATTCTTGTTGAAGGGAAGTGATCAGGCCGGACGGAGAATTATATCAAGGTTCCTGTTGATCCAAAGCACAAAAAAGGGGAGATTGTTCAGATTAGATTATAATAATATATTCTTTTATAAAAAACGTCCTTCTTACAGGACATTTTTTATAATTAATGTTATTTAGCTGGAACTGATTTCACTGGTTTATCTACGGGAGTTGGTGTCGCAACTGGAGTAGTCGCAGGTGCTGGTTGCACAGGTGTTGGTGCCGCTTCTGTTATAGGAACGTGTGGAGCTTCTAGCTTTGGTTGATTAGCTGCAATTTTTTCTGCTTCTGCTGCTGCAATTTTTTCTGCTTCTGTCTGTTCCGGAAGCTTTTGTTCATCTGTGTTAATCCCTAGTCTTGCTTCCATCTCTGCGTCGACAAATTCTCTCTTCCTTCCATATTTTTTGGATGAATATTCTTTGAGGATAGGTACTATCTTTTTGTTTTCGTATGTTTTGCTATAGATCATATTCATACTAAATGCACGCGTTGTCGCATTATCTATATTCAATTTCACGTATGCTTTATAGTTTGCGATACCTACGATATCTTCTTGCGACAATACCGGAGCATATTCTTTTTCAAGGAACTCAGCATCGGGTGCACCGACTTTGAATGATTGCATCGTACCCACGTTACCAAATACCGCTGCCTTCACGTCATTTTTTCCTCAACCAACGTCTCCGAGTCCTTTTGGTGGATCGAGCTGTGCGATATATTGGTGAGCCATGATTAGGGAAAGTCTGTATTTTCTAGCTTCTGATAAGATATCTGCAAATGTTCCTGATACGAAGTTTTGGAATTCATCCACATAGAGGAAGAAGTCCTTTCTTTGTGATTCTTCTATTCTCGCTCTAGCCATCGCTGCTGTATAGATCTTGGATACGATAATCATACCAAGCAGATTTGCGTTCAATTCACCGATTTTACCTTTGCTGAGATTGATAATGAGAATCTTTTTATTGTCCATGATGTCTTCAAATCTGAATGCTGATTTTGTCTGACCGATGATGTTTCTGATCAATCTATTGGTATTGAAGGATACAAATTTTGCTGAGAAATATGGTATGATCTCTTGTTTTTCTCTATCTCCCATTGCATTAAACGTCCTATCTCGCCGATTTTTTACGGTTGGATTCGTTACTTTTTTTACTTTGTATTCTCTATATCATTCGTCGGTGAAGAGTCTCACTATATCGAGCAATGTTGGTCTGTCTTCGAAGTCTTCAAGCAGTGTTAGTGCTCCGTATTTGAAATATTCTTGTAGTCTCGGACCGAAGATTTCTGGACCGAACATCTTGATAAATATTTCTGTAGCATCATTTACGACTCTATCTGCTTCATCGAGGATATTGATTTCAAACATATTCAATCCCATGGGTCTTTCTTCATTCCCTGCATCGAAATATACAACATCTTTGGCTCTTTCTTTTGGGATATAGGCAAGCATCTCTTCTGCAAGATCGCCGTGTGGATCTATCAGACAAATTCCATCGCCATTTCGGATATCCTGTCTCGCTATAGTTTGTAAAAAGACGGATTTACCGGTACCTGATTTTCCGATACAGTAATGATGCCTCATTCTATCATCTCTTTTCATATAGACAGGGGAGAGCGTGTTTCTGTAGATGTTTGTTCATAAGAGAACAGCATCTTTGAAAAGCTTATATCCAAATCATTTTTTCTGTGTGATTGTTCTCATGAATTTTTTTCCATCTTTTTCTATGATTTCTCTTCCTGTGAGCTGTTCTGTAGTGAATTTTTCTATAGGTTCAAATTTTTCTTCAGATTCGGTTGTTTGTCCTACAGCTCGATGTTTCTGATATTCTGCTAATATCGTTCCAAGTTTCCCTCCTTTATAACTTTCTGCTAATGTTCCTCACATGATATATCCATTGAACTCTTTTGGTATCGGAAGATTCTCTGGTGCAGGCAATACTTTGTACTGCATCCATGAAATAATAGGTGAACGGTTATAGGTCGCATCAGGAAAATGAAATAATGATGTCAATTCATGTATTCATAGTATGTTTTTTTTGAATCAAAATCTTGTGATGAAATTGTTTATCGCTATCTTCCATAATGGTCTGAGTAATCGTCAGAATACATCTGTTTTGCCATATGGTTCCACAAGTTCGTTTCCATATTCATCTCCGTAAATAGTCAATGAGCTCACAATGAGATCTAAGTTTTTTTCCAGATTTGTTTGATCGTCTGAGCTTGTTGCTATCAATATTCCAGAATTGAAAAATGGTAGTGCTGATTCTTCTCCCATCGCATTGAGATAATCTTCTTTTGCTTTGACCATACGTACCATAGTAACATTTTCCTCTTCCTTTTTGTTGCTGAGAAGTCTCTGGCTCGGTCAACTAATAAGAAATCCTATGAGTTTTCGAGGCATGAGGAAGTACGTTCGCCATGCATTGCTTGTTCCACGAAGCGGGAGATTCTTATATAACCTATCTACTGCTTTTTGTGATTTTTTGTTGAATCGATCTCCGAGTGGTTTGATAGGTATCACTATGCTTAATGTATCGTACCTTGATATTTTTCCTATTGAATCTATAATATTGTTCATGGGATCATCCGGTTGTTGTTTGAAGGTCTTGATATTGTACAGTGAATCTTTTTTTGGCTCAATCGGTATAATCTCGTTATATTTTCTTCTAAAGAAATTTGGTCTGATCATCCTTTCTATCGAACAATTCGGAAATTGCGCAGAAATAGCACCCTCAAGCACTTTCTGATATTCTGGATAGGTTGCTACGATAAAATTGAGCAATCCATCTTCATAATGATAGATCATCGTTGTTTTGGCTTTGTCGAAAAGTTTTCTCATCAGATTTTCCTTTAAACTCAGTGATCCTATTTTGTGGAAATTGTGAAATACTTGCGCCATACGTCAGATTTTTTCTTTCATATCTTTGGCTAATTCTTTTTCCTGTTCACGATCAAGTTTGCTTTGTCCTCTTGGGAGTAGTACTTTGAGATAGATAATTCTCCCAGAGTTAAAGACATCATAAAAAAATCTTAACATATTCCTTATGAGGATAAGAAATAGTATCGTTCCGAAAAAAATCAATATCCCATTGAGCGCATATTGTCCATAGTTTTCGACGATTCCTTTCCATCCTGTCTGTGTACTTGTACTTGTTGTTGCTACTGTCTGTTGGTCTTTTTCGCTTGGAACTGTTGAAAATCATGCTCCTGTGCTTGTTGTAGCTGGGGTGTAGAGATTTCCTAAAAGGAAATTTTTTATCTGTGTTGTTCCTCACATCGCTTGCATACAACTTAATTTATCTTTTCCTCGTGCTGAGCTTGTCAATTGGGAAATATTCTCCAATGATGCTGGATTTTTTTCATATGTATTTTTTATGAGCTGTTCGCATAATCCTAATTCCATACTTTGTTTAGCTGAAAGATTAAAGCCCGCCATGGCGGATAAACTTAAAGCTTCAAGCTTATGGCTTTTGGCTTATTCAATTATACATAAAGTATAATTTCGATGTATAAAAACTTTCAAAAAGATTTAAGTTTTCATCGCATCTCAATTATACATAAAGTATAATTTCGATGTATAAAAACTTTCAAAAAGATTTAAGTTTTCATCGCATCTCAATTATAGTCGGAAATGGGTATTTGTACAAAAAAAAACGGCTTTGGAGTGTTGTTATAAGCCATTTTGTTTGAAAAATTATATAATAATGGTTACATTACTGTTTTTTGCCTACATTTTCGTAGATTTCTTGTCGGAAATAAGCAAAAAATGCTCTTATGATGGAGCTTGAATATGCTCCAAATAAGATTCCGAAGAAGAAAATACCATAAACACTTCGCTTTACTCCTCCATATTGGATGACGTTGAAAATGATGGCGAGATAGATGAGAAGAATAGGTATAGCATAGATGAGTAGCAGATTGAGAGAAAAATTGATAGTCAGTATCGTTTGTATTCTTATATATTTCAGACTTTTTCTTATTGTATTCATTGTGATTTGACAACTTTTTATTAATGCATCATATAGGCCCTTTTTTTCTATTGTCATAATGTATCTAGTATAGATTTTCAGTGCGTTTGCTAACATCATCACTCCCAATCGGAGAATAAGAAGTAGTATTGTTGTGGTCCCATGCAGTCCTCAAGAAACGATTATCTTTAGCACTGTCAGCCGATATACGGTAGGGGACAATACTAATGAGATTATTCCGAATTCAAACATAGGGAAGAAATCTTCTTTCCCTTTTTTGAGCGCTTTTCTGATGCTTCTTTTCCCGTTGAGATAATGGATAATGGCTGATTGCCCTATCGGATAGATGATTGAATAGGCGACAAATAAGAGTATAGCTATCACGATTACTCGGCTGATGATATGATTCCTATTTATCTCTTGGACAAAGAATTCAGCAACTTTCCCTACATAAAGTCCGTTTTCATAATTTCTTGCGAAGAGGGTATTGATGTTGAGTAAAATAAGCAGGCTGGCTATCAAAGAATGGAAAAATGATGTCGCAAACGTCAATCTGATGATTTTGCGGTCGTTTTTCATATCATCAATGGAGTTTTTTACTATCGATTTGAGCATCTCTCTCTTCTTACTGAAAAATATTTTGGAGGCAATAGAAACTTCATTTTAGCTTACAGCCTAAAGCTCAAAGCATGAAACCTTCTTTTATCGACTATCGGCTATCGACTATTGGATAATTAGTATTGCAAGTTTTGAGTAAATGTATATAGTATTTCTGTCTTTATTCTATCTATTCAATCATGAGATTTCTTAAAAGACTTCTATTTATCCTTCTTCTTCTCCTCCTATCATTTTTTCTTTATCGTCTTATCAATCCTACCTGAGCCAAAGCACTACTTTTTGATCTCAAATCATTTTCCAATACTAGATTAGGTACACATTTTGTTTTGACTGATGAACCATTGACTACTTCATGATCATCTCTTGCTATTACATGAAATTTACTCTCAAATACGTGAATAATGCAAGAGACCTCAGATGACGAGCTTTTGTTTGATGATATATTCCCTCCTGAAGATGATGCGTCCACTAAATCACAAACAACATGAGCACTAAACGATATTTTGAACGATACCTCGTCTACTACACCACCAACTTCTTGTCCGGCTATGCCGACTGTGGATTCTTGTCCGGCAGATCAGGAAAAGTATGTAAGCTATAGTTCTTCTGCGTGTTGAGAGTATTACGCATGCAGAATAAAAACCGTTACCCCATCGTCAACCCCCATAGTTACTTCGTCATCTACCAATGGACTTTCTAGTCAAGAACTCCGTGATCTCAAAATTTTGCTTGAAAACTTCCAATAAAAACAACTAACAGTGAACAACTAACAACTAATAACGAATGATTTTTTTTCTTATCTATTATTGTGGTTTACAAGAGTTTGTAATGATATATACCAATATTCTTCCCAGCTTTGCTGGACTTCGCATTCTTAATTATTAATTCTTAATTGAATATATGAATCTTACCCTCAAAACATATATTAGTGATGCGGCATTACAAGCAATAGATGTCGTGAATACCTATTTGGAGAAAGCAAAAACATTGAATGCTGATTATTTTTCTTTTGTCAGATTTCATGAAGACTATGTGACTGCTCATCTCGATGAATTTGCTTCGAGACCATTGAAAGCTGCGCCCATCTGAATCAAAGATATTATTCTTACTCAAGACTATATTACGTCATGTGGATCCAAAATACTTGAAGATTATGTGAGTCCCTATAGCGCTACCTGTTTCTTGAACTTAGAGAAGAACTGAGGATTGATGATAGGAAAAACGAATATGGATGAATTTGCTATGGGATCTACTACAGAAACATCGTATTTTGGTAAAACAAAAAATGTTTACGGAACAGAGAGGAGTCCTGGTGGAAGTTCTGGATGATCAGCGGTAGCTGTCGCTTCATGAGCTGTTATTGGCGCTTTGGGGACTGATACGTGAGGAAGTATTCGTCAGCCTGCTGCACGATGTGGAGTTGTAGGTATGAAGCCTACCTATGGTATGGTTTCTCGTTATGGCGTCCAATCAATGGCATCGAGTTTGGATCAGGTTGGTGTATTAAGCAAAACAGTCGATGACGCAGAAATACTTTTGAAGGCTATTGCATGATTCGATTCAAAAGATTCACAAAGCGATCCAAGAGCGGACGATTTTGTGAATTCAGGATTTAGAATTCAGAGTTCAGAGATAATGAAATTTAAAATAGGAGTGCCGAAAGAGGTGTTGTGAGAAGGATTAGATCCTCAGATAAAAGCATTGTTTCTTCAAACAATAGATAAGCTTCGTGCAAGCGGAATCACGGTAGAGGATATCTCGTTGCCGATGATGGCATATTCTGTACCGATGTATTATACCTTGATGCCAGCGGAAGTAAGTACGAATCTTGCGAGATTTGACGGCATAAAATTTGGACTTCAATCCGACAGTATGGATGCTGATACGCTCCAGAAATATTATGCACTGATTAGATCTGAATGATTTGGTGAGGAGGCGAAGAGAAGAATATTGCTTGGCACCTTTGTATTGAGCTCAGCTAACTATGAAGGATATTATCTCAAAGCTCAGAAAGCGAGAGAGGAGTTACAGATGGAATTTGCTAAAACATTTGCAAAATATGATATTATCCTTACACCAACAGTTCCTGAGGTTGCATGGAAAATTGGTGCAAAAAATGATGATCCGTTAAAAATATATTTAGCAGATATGTATACTATTCCTGCAAATATGTGAGGATTACCAGCTATGTCTATACCGATGGGGATGGTAGAAGATCAATGAGAAGATATGCCGACAGGAATTCAACTCATGGCAGATAAACGAGCTGAACCTAAGTTATTCGTTTTCGGTAAATACTTAGAGAAATTGCTTTTAGTGAAAAGTGAATAGTGAAAAGTGAAAAATGTCGGAAAATCTTTTATTAATACATATATTCCTTCGTTATTCGTTATTCATTATTAGTTAATATTTATGATCCGGTCGATTCCCCCCTAGTACTATGGAGTTCAGTTGATAGGACATCTACGAAGAATAAAAAATGTATGATCCGGTCGTTCAGTGGATAGGACACAATCCTGCGAAGATTGTAACCCAGGTTCGACTCCTGGTCGGGTCAGATTAATAGCTTATAGTCTTTAGTCGATAGCTAATAACAATAATCATGCTAATGACTAATAACTAACATGGACGGTTAGCTCAGCTGGTTAGAGCGTCTGCTTGACGTGCAGAAGGTCGGAGGTTCGAATCCTCTATCGTCCACCATAAAAATAATTCACATATAATATGCTAGCTCAGCCCTGCTAAAGCAGGGGGCTGCTTCAGCAGCCTTGGCTAGAGTGTCTGCTTGATGTGCAGAAGGTCGGAGGTTCGAATCCTCTATCGTCCGAATGTATATGAGCAGTTCGAACCATTGCTAAAGCAAGGACTTTGTTCCCTGCTTTCCGAATTAAAATCTGTTACAAACTAGCATATCGCCTGTAATTAAGGGTGATTTTTTTATACAAGGAATTTGCTTTTTTAAAAAAAACTATTATAATTAAATAGCTTTAAAATTTATTTTAATTTTTTAATGAGAAATATTAGACATTTAAATATTTTACCTTATGGAATTATTAAGAATAATAATACCACAAAAACTTTAGAGGAAATCTTTTGAGTTTTTTCACTCAATAAATCTCCGATTTTAAATAAAACTTATATTAATGAAATAATAGAAAATAATTATCACAAGCAAGTAAATAGTTCAAATCCAATGTTATGAGAAAAAGTAGAATCGAATAAAGATATTGAAAATATAAAAAAGGTTTCAATAGATTATATAGTAAAATACTGTAATAATTTATGAATTGTATTGCCAAAAAATATTGAAAATGAAATTCAATTATTTTTATATAAATGAAATATTTATTTTTATGCACAAAGAACATGAAAAACTATTCATATCAACATTAATATTTTTAACATACTTTCAGAAAGAGAAAGACTTGCCATGATAATACATGAAATTGTGCATATAATAGCGAGCAAACAAACAAAAATATATTATAATTATACTCATGATAAAGCAAAAAATGAATTAATTTTAGGCAATATATCAGTATGAGGACATAGTTGATATCATAATACATTTGTATGAGGATATAAATTAACCAAGTTATGAGAATCGCTTAATGAGTGATTTACTCAATTAATAACACTTGCCATACTACATGAATCTTGAATAGATATGGATTCTTCATACCAGGGAACTCATTGATATAATATATATATCATCGATTGAATAGTTAGCCAAATATCAAAGAAAATTAATATTGAATACAAGGAATTATTAAAACACTTCATTGCTTGAAATATTCTAGGAGATGGTAGATATTTAAATATCATTAAAAAGAATTTATGAAAAGAATTCTTAGATAACTTATTAAAAATCTGATATAAGACTGATACAGAAGGGAATATATTAGGAGATAAAACAGATTTGTTAAATTTTATAGAAAAATATAAATTAATATATCCTGTAAAGGAGATATCAAACGAGATAAAAGAAATTATTTGAAATATAAATTTTGAAATAAATTCTTTATAGTTCGCATTACTATCTATTATTATAAACTTATCTCCTTTGTCTCTTAAACTTACCATCCTTACCACGAACCACACAATAATCAGATACAGACTTCCAATCTTTTCATTTATATTCCCCAAAGTCCAAATATTCTAGATTAGTCAGTTGTGACAAATCATAGTCGGAGACTGTACTGAAAAAAGTTCGCAATTGGGTCATAATGTCCCACCATAAAAATAATTCACATATAATATGCTAGCTCAGCCCTGCTAAAGCAGGGGGCTGCTGAAGCAGCCTTGGCGAGCGTTTGCTTGACGTGCAAAAGGTCACCCCGTAGTCCTACGGGGTATCACCCACCATAAAAACAAACAACCCACTATGGTTGTTTTTTTTAATTTAATGCACAAAAGGTCGCCCCGTAGTCCTACGGGGTATCGTCCACCATTATAAAAATAACTTAGCCATATATATTTTTTTGATTAAAATATATGACGTATTGATTATGCCACTCTTGAAGAAGGGAGTTCCTATTTGTTTTTTTGAAAATCAAAATAATATTATTTCTTTCCCTTTACAGGACCAAGTCCTTTTTTCTGGAAGAACGCGAGATAGATGATAGGAAGGATACCCGCAGTATTGAAAATGAATAAGCAAATAAACCAGGCTAATTGTTTTTTTGTTCCCGCTTTCCAAAGAGCGATTCCTTTCCAAACTAATTCTCGAATCATCAAAATCATAAGAAGAGCGATCGTTCCTTTAGCATACATAAATGCAGGTGCGGCTGCACCGTAGAGTTCTGGTGTAGGCTTTTTTTAAATTTAGAATGTAAAATTCAGTTCCGGCTGCAATACTTGACGCCGGAATGACAAACATAAGATTGGATGGATTATACGCCTAGAAAAAATGACATAAGCAATGTTACTATCATTATGATACCACAGATGATTCTGATTCGTTTGTTGAATCATTTGTTTTTTATTGATTCTTTGAAAAGCAAGATACCTCCTCGGATATTGGTGACGATGGAGATGAATCCTATGATGGCAATAACAATCATCATTGCTACCAAGGAATTTCCTCATGATGTCAGTGTATCATTGAATACGAAAAGCATCATACATACCGAACCTACGATTGAAGCTAATTGTACGATTGCTGAAATCCATCTGATGATTTTTGCAAATCATGTGTGTTTTATTGCATCTTTTATTAACAAGATTGCACCTCGGACTGCTCCGATCATGAAAATAGCACTCAATACTTGTATTCCTATGGGCAAGGTGGCTGATGTTGCGACTGTTGGCATGTAGTATATTAAAGAGTAAAAAAATTATGAAACTAAAATTCTTCCGACTCAACTTTTTTCTATTTTTCAAAGTTTTAATAATAACGGTTCGACATCTTCTTCGACTGCTTTTTCGTTTATTCCCAATTGGACTGCGATAGCTTTGACACCCATTGGTCTGTCGGCTTTTTCCAATATTTCCAGATATTTTGCGTGAAGGGGAGTCATACCGCCTTCTTCGATCTGGCTGTGTTTGAGAAAATCTTTCCATAGTGGTTCAGTGAGATTATTTCCCTGGGCTCAAGCCACAGGGTTGGTTACAACATAGTCACGTATTTTTATACAGAGATTGTGGATTTCTCTAGGTACTGCACTAACTTTTTCACTAATTTTCTTAATAACTTCATCACTGGTTTTGATTTCGTATTTATCGAGATATTTTTTTATGATGACTTCTTTTTCGCTCGGCGTGTATTCCATGAAATGGAAATGATAAACGAATCTGTTCTTGATTGGTTGGCTCAAGGACTCGGATTTTGTTGTCGCTCAAATCAAGGTGAATGGGTTGATGGGAATTCTTACGTTACCTCATTCCGGCATCACCATATCGATAACAAAATCTTCCATCGCGATATACAACACTTCTTCGATGTTTGGTTTTAATCTATGAATTTCATCGATGAATAAAATATCTCATGTCTCGAGCGTGTTTAAGATGCTTATAATTTCCGATGGTTTCGTGATTGCATATCAGGTCACTGCTTTGATATTTACTTGTCCTTGCTTGGAAATAATGTGTGCCATTGTTGTTTTTCCAAATCCGCTGGGACCGGAAAATAAGATATGACCCATATGTCATTTCCTTTTTTTTCAGCTGTCGATGGCTGTTTTCACGACGCCTTTGATATGTTCTTGTCCGATGAATTCATCGAACGTATCAGGTCTTCCGCTATGACTGATGTTTAATAGTTTATCCGTGTTTATCTTCTTTACTTCCATACTATATATCTGATAAATCTGATAAAAGGTCTGATATATCTGATAAACCAATACATCTGAGGGATTCTATCTGAATATTTTTCAGATGTTTCAGGTGTTCTTCAGATTTTTCAGTCTTTTGATTAGTCTTTTTTGGTAAATCTCATAAATCTTGGGTAGTGAGTGAGCATCAAGACGAAGAATAATATTCCTCGAATTGCTCATCCGAGCACGTCTTGTTTGAACATAACTTTTCTGGATTGGACAAGCATCACTTTCTTTTCTTCTTCACATTTTTTGATTTCTGGCTCGGTTGCTTTTGTGCTTTCTTTGCCGTCATAGTCATTGTATTTACACTGATCTAATTCGTAATATCTATCACCTGCTATGTATTCATCATTGGTGATAATCACTTGTTTTCCTATTGTAAATGCCAAGATACCGAATGTTATAAGTGTTCCGATAACTCCTACAAGTGTCATGAGAAGAAAATAGATTTTGAGTGGATTTCGTAGGTGGGTTTTTGCTGGTGCTGTTTTTGTTGCCATGATAATCTGATAAATCTGATAAAAGGGTCTGATGAATCTGATAAAGGAGTCTGATATATTTGAGGGATTTTTATGAAATATTTTTCAGGTATTTTTCAGATTTTTCAGTTAAAAATTATTTTGTCTGGTTGACTTTGTAGTAAGCATTGGTGCTGTTTAATGGGCTGATAATGTATGCATTGTCTCCTATTCTGATTGTTCCTTCGATGAGCGAAAGGCTGCTGACGATAAAGCTTGCTGTTCCGTTTTTTGTCTCGGTATCCAAGGTGAAGATGTCTCCGTATCGAGCAAAATTATTGGTAAAATATTCTTTTGTGCTTGATTTTACTATCTTGTATCTGTTGCCGAAAATCTCTATATATCCGACATTGAAATTTCCATTGTTCAAGAGGTTCATGTCGACATAGACGTTGGATTGTGGAAAGTTGTTGCTTCCGGTTGTGAGCGACCCTGGAACAGTACTGACAATTTGATTGTCGACGTTGTCGTTGTTGAGATTCTGTGTTATCTGATATTTCACTTTAAATCTATAGAGTGACAATGCTACTTCGTATCTTGTGATGACATTATCAAAGGTGATGGAATCGGATGGACTTACTATTCCCATATTTTCTGCGGTTTCAAAATATTCTGTCCGTCGAGGTGATTTGGTTTCGTTCAATCTCTTGCCTTCGAATAATCTGATCATAGCACTGATGAATTGCGCTTTGCTTATTGTTGTCTTTGGCGCAAAACTTCCGTTGGATCCTTGCATGATGCCGAGATTGCAGACTTGCTGGATATAGGTTGTGAGTGATGCATCAGCCTCGGAGATGTCATTGAATGTACATGATGTCGTTGTAGCTATGCCTGCGAATTTGAATACTTCTGCAAATTTTACGAGAATTTTTGCTGCTTGCTCCCTATTCAACACTTCGAACGGTTGATATGAAATTACATCGTTGTAGCTGGTCAATCCGTTGTCATTCATCCGTTTGATGGCTTCTATTAGTTCAGGATCGTTACTGACACTCAATGAATTGGTGAGTGATGATAATGTCTCTACAATATCTGTGGTATCTGTTGTTGTATTGAGTTCTGCGAGTCTTCCCAGATACATCAGTTTCAATGTCTCATTATTTACGATATTTCTGAGTCTGTAGATGTAAATAGCCATTTCTCTTCTGGTGATGTAGGTATCAAAATCTGTCTGGTTATTTAATGTTGTAATTCCCATAGCTTGGCCTTTGACATAATAATCTCACCATCGTGGCGTCCTATTTTCGTTGGATACTTTTCCTTCAAAAATTCTTACTAACAATGCCATGGATTGTGGTCTGGTTAATTGCTCTCTCGGCATAAACTTTCCATCGGTCGTCCCTTTGAATATCCCTCGTTTGCAGGTGTTCATTACATATGTTGTCAATGAAGGATCTATATCGCTGCTATCTGAAAATGTGCAGCTACTGTTTTTGGTACTTTTGTCGTATCCAAGGACGTTGAATGCTTGCCCAATGATTTTAGCAGCCTCTTCTCTCAATAGTCCGTCGTCAGGTCTATATTCTTCTTCGTTGTCATATTTGGTCAATCCGTTGGCATACATCCACGCAAGCGCTTGCTGAAATTCTGTTCCGGTATATACGGTAGTCGCTCCTGTATTTACCGTGCCTGTCGTTACTGTTCCGGTGGTGGTAGTACCGGTATTCGTAGCTCAGCTTCCCATAACTATCGTTATTTCGTGAGTTACTGGATCTATGACGATTTCAAAATCTCCGCTGGTTTCCGCTTTGGTGGGAAAAACGAGAAGAAATGTAATTGTTATGAATGCTATTCATAATAGTTTTTTTTGCATGATGGTAAATATATAGATAAAAGCTACGCGATAAACGCTCTCCGACTAGGCGGATTGCGATAAAAGCTGCGCGATAAAATATTTATCAATTTATCGGCCAAAGGCCTTTTATCATTTTATCGTTTAGCGAAGCTAAAAAGGTATAACTAATATAGGGAGCTTTTCAACATAAATTTGAATATAAGCCTAAAGTTTAAAGCTTAAAGCTCAAAGCCTTTTTACTTTTATCTATTTTGTGTGTTTTCTGAGAAAATAGCTTGAAAATACTCCGCAAAACAGTAATGTTCAAACAACCTTTTATTTTTTTGTATTATTGTAAAAATGACTCATATACAAAGAACTTTGGTTGTTTTGAAGCCTGATAGTGTAGGTCGTAGTATTATATGAGAGATAATCTCTCGTTTTGAAAGAGCAGGATTACACATCGTCGGTATGAAGATGCTTCGTCCGGATACGAAATTTTTACATCACCATTATGAAGATATTGGTAAGGTATTGTCAAGACATGGTCAGAAAATATTCGATATTACCCTGAAAATGATGAATAAAGGTCCAGTAGTTGCTCTTGTCCTTGAATGAGTGGAAGTTGTGGAATATGTTCGCAAGATTGTATGATCTACCGAACCAAAATCGGCTGTTCCAGGTACTATTAGAGGTGATTTTGCACATATGTCCTATGGATATGCTGATCAAGTTGAAATAGGAATTCCTAATCTTGTGCACGCATCATGAAATATTGAAGAGGCACAAGAGGAGATCAAACATCGATTTACAGATGAAGAATTGTTCGATTATATACCTTTACATCAAATATTTACTCGTTAAAAAATAGCTTCAGACCCACCTGCGGTAGGCAGGTTGTTACAGATTGTAGCTATTTTACTGCAACATGTGGCAATATGTAGCAATATGTAGCAATCTGCAACAATATGTGACAATATTATTATCTTTTAGTTTATTAAGTTATTACCAATGAAAAAGTGAATACATGGAAATTATTTTAAAGACGTAGAAGTGCAATGCATCTGTGGCGCTAAATTCACCGTCAATACGACTATTCAAGGTCCTATCAAAGTGGAGACTTGCTATCAATGTCATCCAGCATTCAACAAAGATAAGGTGATCAAAAAAGTGATCAAGGGAAGAATGGAGAAATTCTTGGAAAAACAGAAAAAAATCGATTCTATTGCTACCAAACCAGTAACGAAAAAAAAGAAATAGATCTTTTTTCAGTGAATAACTAAAAACTAAAAGTGAAAAACGATGGAAGTTTGATATAAAAAAATCCAATATTTTTAACTTTTCACTTTTAACTTTTCACTAAACATTCTATGTTGAGGAAACAGATTATGAAAAAATATGTAGATGTAGATGCTGTTTTTCATGTGATCTGACACAATGGAAGTGTATTCATCAAGCTCACCTTGAGGACACTTCTTTTTTTGCTGGTCCTTTATGTACTGTTCGTTTTCCTAAATAGATATATCACTCGACCTTATCTGGATTGGACATTCGGTATTCTCGGTATCGGATTTTTCATCAAATATATCATAGATTTTCTGAATATGTATTTAGATTGACTGATCCTTTCAGGCAAATGAATTACCTTATTTATGCGGGAATGACTCTTTGATTACAAGACGGATTTTTTTGAACGATCAAAGATAGAAGCCATCTCACATAATCAAAATAGTTTTCGAGATAAAGTGTTCGCCAAAGGTGATTTGATTATCAAACTAGAGCATGGTGTAGAATATCCCTTTGAAAATATCAATTTCCCCCAGAAGCAGGCAGAAAAGATTCAAAAATACAAAGATCAATTTGCTGCTATTATCCCTGATGATGATGCTAAACCGATTGCCGATGAAAAAATGGCTATCATTGCTGAAGCCCTGAGTGAGGTGGTGAAAGAATATATGGACAAAAAAACTTCTTTCGAAGAAGAGGAAGACTATTAACCTATAGTGCTAAGTGTTAAATGTTAAATGTTAAGTGTTAAATATATGATTTGTAAAAATGGACTATTGTATATTACAATAGTTTTTTATTAGACCATTCCTTTACTTAAAACTTAGAACTTAGCACTTAAAATTGTTATAGTAGTTTCAGTTCCTTCAAAGTCTTTTCGTATTTCGGGTATTCAGCCCCGAATTTTTTTTGCATGTATTCTGTGAGGATGTTTTTTCGGTCGGAGAATCAGGCTAATTGACTGGAATCTACTTTGAAGCTGGAGAGCAGTTCGTCCAGATTCTCCGCGCTTTTCTTCAGCCTGATGTCTTTGCAGGTCTTACGCAATTCTGGATCGATAACTTCATCTATCTTGTCGTAATCTATCTGTTCCACCTGCAAGGTGAGCGCAATATGCTCAAGATTTATTTTCTGATCTTCCTTGAACGTAATATCTCGCGATGGACTTTGGAAATATCCTTTGTTCGCTTGATTGATGTTCTTGATCTCTTCATGTAATGCGTCTTCCGTAAGCATTTCTTTGCTTTGTATGAGAAATTGCGGATTGATTGAAATCGGCAAAGCGGTTATCTTTTTATTTGTTGTGTCGTAGTGGAAGATATATTTGTTCTGATTCGTTTCCAGTGAACTGGTAGATCGGACGCTTCCGGTGCAGAGATAATTGGTATGAGTAAATCCTTGATGAAGATGTCAGGAAATAAATTTTATATCCGGTAATTCCAAAAATTGTTCATTTAATGCGACATCTTTGTAATTGAATTTGGACTTCTGACCTGGGAAAGCTGTTCCGTTGAAATAGTAGTGATGGAAGACTGTTATTCACGGATGTTTATCGACTTGTTCAGCTAAATACTTGTTGATGTATCCTGAAAATACTTCATGCTTATTATTTGATTTTTCCAGTAATGTGCTGAAGTCGCTGATGGCTTTCAGTTTCTCATTCTTCGGAATGTAGTTGCTTTCTTCTATTTCATTAGCTAGGAAAAACGGCATAAACAATATTTTTTCTCCTTCTATAGTTTCAATCAATGGCTTGGTTACGAAATGTATCTTCCCTTTTCATTTAGTAAGTTCCTTGAATCTATCATGCAAAAGTACGTCGAACGCTTTTTGCGCTTCTTCGAAGACGAAAGAGCTTCCTAGTCGATCATGGTTTCCAGAAATGATATAGATGTTTTTTCCTTGCTCGAACAGTTCGAGGAAGAGTCCGTACAATTGGAGGAGAGCGTTTCTGTCGTAAGCGAAATGATAGACATAGTCTCAGAAAAAAATGATATTCTTTTCGTCTGGATATGAGGAAAATATTCCTTTGAGCTGAGCCAAAATCTTTTCGTGATAACGTGCGTTGATGTGTAAGTCTCCTATTAATAGCATGAATTTAGCATAAAGCTTAAACTTGCCTGCGGCAGGCAGGGCTCAAAGCTTAAAGCCGTCATTTTGGCTTTAGAGCTATTTCGTTATGATAATAATTTCTGTTGTAAAAAAAAGGACATTTGGTATAAGGTAACAGGTATAAGGTAGAATTTTCTACCTTCCACTTTCTACTTTCCACTTTGGGTATTATGAGAAAACGTATATGGCTCATTATCATCGTTGCTTCTCTACTTGTCCTTGCAGGTCTGAGATTCCTATCTCCTGAAGATACACGGATCTGCGACGGCGACACTTTAGTCAAACATGGGAATCCTAGCGCCGACGGCTCTGGTTTTTTTTGTTCGTGAGGTGTGTTGAATCAGCTTTAATTGTTCAATGTTTTTCTATGCAAATTTCCACTGATTTTATCGATAATGGATTGATGCCTTTCCAATACACCTGCGATGGGGAAGGTCGTTTTCCTACACTGACTATAGAAGATCTTCCTGCCAATACCAAAGCGTTGACCCTGATTGTCGATGATCCGGATGCACCTGCGGGTACTCGAGATCATCTTTTGCTGGCAAATATCCCTGTAGAGGGTGTTAGATGGATCATTTCGCAAGATACCTTTGATACCGCAGTATTCTGACAGAATTCACGAGGTGAACTTGCTCGATGAGCTCCATGTCCGCCAAGCGAAACGCATAGATATGTTTTTAAAGTATATGCGCTTTCTGAAAAATTAGAAATCTCGTCATGATTTTCCAAAGAAAGGGTAATAGAGCTTATGTGAGGAAAAATAAACGCACAATCGCAGATTATAGGATTATATAAGAGAAAATAAGAAATTATTTCTTTTTCCCTCGTTTCTTGTATTTTTTGTCTGATCTCTTCGTTTTTTGTGCGACATCCTCAGGTACTTTTCTTACGTGTATCGTTGTATGACCTTCACGCACGGCTTTGGTGAATCTATGGACGCCGTCTAAAATAATCCATTGTCCTTTATGAAAATATAACTCGATAGGATGTTGTAAATCCGCTTCTAATACTTTTTTTGCGTGCCAAATTTCTTTATCAAAATTTTCTATACACATTCTTGGCGTTAGATTTCGATCGTCTGTTCCTTCTTGTTCCCAATAGGGAATATCCATATTATTTTCAATGTCGGAAATGCGTATCTCTTCGATGGGGAGATTAACTTTTCGGAGTTTCGGTTCGTCAGTTTTAAATCCGATATCTAATATTTCTGGTAATCACATTGAAATATATTATTTTCCTAAAAACTTTCTTATTTTATAATCTATATCACCAGCACTGTATACAACAACGACGGTGTCTTTTTGTGCTTTCTCTATTTCTTTCGTGATGACTGAGAAATCGGTAGTGTAAGTTCATCAACATTCCTTTGCGAAATGCTTACCTAAGTCGTTCAATGTCTTGATATTTTCTTTTTTGATGAAGGCGTGATGATCGATGAAGTCTTTGATGTTCTCTCTCGCAGCATAAATGTCGTAGATTATGACCTGATCATAGTTTTTCAATGCTTTCTGGAAATCTTTTCGTCACAACACAATCCTATTTATCTGATGTGGTTGGAAGATGACAAACAATTTTTTTCCAGGAAACTTGTGTTTCAATGCCATGTAGCCGAACTCGATAGAGGAGGCCATATGTCCGTAATCGGTGAATATCTTTGCTCCGTTTTCATTCATTTTCAAAAATTCCATTCTTCTTCGAAGTCATCAAAATGTTTTCATACGAGATAAGATTTCAGATGATTTTCCAGAAGATTTCAGAAGATATTTCATCAATGCTAGTATTAAAGAGCCATTTACGTCGTTATGTTTGCCTCGGATATGAGTAAACGAAATTTCCTTTACGGAAATTTCTTTAGCTTGAAGCTTAAAGCTTGAAGTTTGAAGCCCTTTTGGAATAAATACTTTATTTTTTACTTTATCGGCTAATTGCTGAAATGCTGAGAGATAGTCTTTCATGTCTTTGTAATAATCCGTGTGATCCAGTTCTAGACTCGTTATTATTGCATAGTCCAAATCTAAATATAAGAAGTGTCTTTTGTATTCACATGCTTCTACGAAAAAAAACAAGGATTTCAGAAGATTGTTTCTGTAAATTTCAGATGATTGTTTTCATGTGAGAATAAAGTCAAATATAGTCTTAATTTTTTCTTTGTGTTTATTGTTGATGACGTAACTTTGCGTATTGAAACCTGGCACAAGCGCTCACAAGATTCCTAATCAGAAATTCGGAACGAGTTTTTTTGCTGTGTGGATGGCTAGAGCAGTGGAGGAACTTTTCCCGTTGGTGCCTGCGAATCCTATCGTTGTGAAATATTTCGATATCTCTCCCAAAAATTGGAAATAATTCAGGATGACCATCACTTTTTTATTTGCTTTCATGATTTTTCTGGCTTCAAGCACTTCCTCACATTCAAATGTCGCTTCAGAATAAATCACCACATCTCCTAATTGGACTTTGTATTTTCCGTGGCCGATGATGACGTTCAATCATCTAGCTTTCAATTTGTCCGTAAGTTCGCTTTGTACTGCATCGATACAAACGATGTTGGTATATCACAAATCATGCAGCATCCCTGCTACACCTGACATTCCTGTTCATCATGCTCAGACTAAAATGATTTTCATGTATGAAGATATTATGTAAATATGATGTATATGGTAGTTAATGGTGTCGAAAAAACAAGAAAGATTATTTTTATTGACTTTTTGTGTCAAATATTTATGATATTTTTATTTATTCTGTGTTTAGAATATGAATTCTTTGTATAACAACGATTCTATGTTCAATAAACTTCAAACTATCGATGCGCCTTATGTACGTTTACAGGTAGAAAAGGATCTAGATAGGACCAATAAAAATACACTTATCAGTCTTTTTGATGTTCTGGGAAAATGACAGGAATCTGAGTATGATAAATCTTTGTATGCCAATCTTTTTTGTGACAATGAATTTGAAGATCTTTATGTCCTTTCTCGTCCCTATTGTTCTTATAAATATCTTTCTTTTAAAGAGACAGAAAAAGAAAATAATCCTTATCATCTCATAGGTAGTCATAAAGCGTTTCGTGCGCTAAGTGGTGTGCTTCAATATGGTATATGATTGCATAAAATCGGTACCAAATGAGTGGAGTACAATTCCCATCATACACGTCTTGTGCATAGTTTGGATACTGCTTTTAATGCAGAAATCATTGCCAGAAAATTATGATTTGATGAAAAACAGGTTATTACTATGATCATTGCGTGATTGCTTCATGATGTCGCCACTCCAAAATTCAGCGACGTAACCATGAAGGCTTTCCCTAATCTCAAGGAAGAAGAAAATTTCTTGTCATATATCAACGAATATCCTGATTTGGTCAAAGATATAGAGACTCATTTTGATGTTTCTCTCAAAGATATCTCTGATATCATCAATAATAATAAAACCTTACATGGACATATTTTGGATGTTGCGGATAAGTTCGCTTATACAGCAAGAGATCTTAATGAAGTATATGCTGATGGTGTATATGGTATTCCTCCTCAAATTTTCGGTGGATCAGATAAATTCGCTCATGCGATATTGGAAATTTTATGAAGAAATAAAAAACCATTTGATGTATTGCTTTCTGTTTCGCTTTCCATATCATGAGATCGTCTCGTATTTGAAGATAGTCAGTCGCTTTTGGATATCCTTTTTTTGCGTGCATATATGCACAATATGATTTATCTCAATAAACATGTTCGGGGAAAGGAATATCTTGTCTGACTTGCACTCCGTTATCTTGTCGATAAAAATATTGTTTCATCTGATGATCTTCAGCATAAACGTATTGTGGAAAATGATTTTTCTCTTTATCATAAAGAAGGTAAGATCCCTGATTTTATCTATCAAATAGATGGTTTCTATGATATAAATATTCATACTTCGTTTGATGAAGCCAAGGTGTCTATAAGTAATGTTATGAAACATAATGTTCCTGTTTTTGTTGTTAAAACACCTTCTTTTAAGCCTGGAGAAACATTTTTGACTAGAGATACTTTTGGTCAAGAAAAATCTATTGCTGAAATATTTCCTCAGCAGACAAAAAGCATTCAAAAACTTTGAAAAGCTACTGATGGCTATGCGGTAGTTTCTCTTCGCTCTGAAGATATTCCATCTCTTTCCAAAAATTTTTCTGATTTTTTCTTGTTTCTTCAATCAGAGAGTGAAAAAAACATAGATCAATTTCTTTCCAAAAAATAAAAAAAATCCGAATTTCTTCAGATTTTATTTTATTACCCAGAGGGGGACTTGAACCCCCACGACCTTACGGTCACCAGATTTTGAGTCTAGCATGTCTACCAATTCCATCATCTGGGCTTGATGATTATAACGCTTTCAAAAAGTCTTTTCATTGTCAACTTTTGAAATATTTTTCTCTTATTCTTGCCTCCGGTCTTGTTGTAATTTCTTCTGTATATATGAGTATAAACGGAGCATAAGGTTTAGTAGTCTTTGATCTTCACGTGTTGTGTTGATGCAATCTTCTTTCGATATTATCAGTCAATCATACGTAGATATAATTCCTTGAAATGCTTTTTATTGCATAAACCGTGTAGGTCATCCACAAATAAGTCATTTTTAAAATTATGTCTAGCATGCCTGCCTGCCGCAGGCAGGTCTACCAATCCTCCCTACGGGAGGCAGGTCCATCATCTGGGCATTTTCCAATAATTCTAAATTTTAAATGCTCTTGTCCTCGAAGGAGGGGAATGTTGAATGATGGTATTTGCTCTTATATAAACTACTGTAATTTACAATAGTCCGTAATATAACAATCCCTCATTCAAAATTTAACATTTAACATTCAAAATTAGTTTATTGAGTGGTGAGTATTTACTAAAATCTAGGTAAAAATCAATTGATTTTGTGGGGTATTTCTATACATATCAAGTGATGAATGTTTTTCATCATATTTTTATACGATTTTTATCCAAATACATTGGATAGGATCGACGTTATCCCCAAGATCGGGACTGGCGTCTCTTTTTATACGATAATTTGATCGAATCATGGATTTGAACAAAGTAATGATTATCTGAAGAGCTACGAACAATCTGCAGGTCAAAACTATTGAAAGCAGCTGAACTTCTGTCGTGAACTTTACTGTTGCGACCAACAGAAAATTCAAGAACAAAGAAGGTAATGTGCTTGAAGATGCAGAGTATCACAGATGTGTAGCGTATGGTAAAGGAGCTGAAGTATTGTCCAAGTATCTGAACAAAGGAAAAAGAATCTACATCGAAGGAAGACTTAGAACAAGAAAACGACAGGATAGTGAAGGAAAAGATAAGTTCTCTACCGAAATTATCGTTGATAATTTCATTTTTTTGGATCCTAAGGGACAGAGTGATGAGGATCATGTATTGGATGTCGCTGATCCGGTTATTCCAGAAGACGAAGAAGTGCCATTCTAAATTGATGCTGAAATGCTGAATTGAAGAAATGTCGAATTACAACAATACGAGCATTTTAACATTTAAGCATTTTGTCATTTGAACATCATATATCGATACTTATCCATGCATAGAAAAGTATCAGTGTTTTTTGGTCAGTTTTTAACATATTTAGATAGTGTGAATCATGAGCTTTAAAATGAAATTCAAATATTTTCTTCTCGACCTTTTTGATATGGTATCTTTTTTGATATTTGTAGGTGGAATTGTGTTATTTATCAGATTTTTTGTCGCTAATCCCTATACCGTCGTATGAGCGAGCATGGCTCCTACCTTTGAAGAAAATGATTTTATCATCGTCGACAAGATTACACCGAGATTTAGTGAACTTCAGAGAGGTGATGTTATTGTTTTTGTTCCTCCTGGCAAAACAATCCCTTATATCAAGAGAATTGTTTGATTGCCTTGAGAGACAATTAAGATAAAACGTAATGCTGTAGAAGTCTGCGATACTGAAAATACTATAGAGCAATGTACTACACTCCAGGAAACATATCTTACATGATCTGTTCTTACTGAAGCTAGATGCGGAAAGAGTGAATTCATCGTCGAAAATTGATTGTTTGTAATGTGAGACAATAGAGGATTTTCAACAGATTCTCGTTGCTGTTTTGGACTTGATTGTTACGAGTGATCTACGTACGAGGTTCCGTTTGACCATATCATCGGAAAAGTATATCTTAGGTTCTTCCCTCATTTCCAAACATTCTAAATTATTAATATATATATAACAAAATATATAAAAGTTAATTTGTTTGATTATATATTTTATCCAGCATAGCTGGATAATATGGAAACGACGAGAAAATCTAATTCGTAAAATACTTGTAGATTTTCCATGTCTTATTTTATCCTTAGTGTTTCTCATGAAAATCTTCTCCAATTTTGACACTAAGCAGAGAGAAAATACATTTATAGAATATCAGCAAAAATATGGTGCGGAGAATGTTCTCTGTTTTTGAAGAAGCAGGCTTTATCGTATGATAAAAGTCGTCATTCCATTCGTCTTTTTGGCCTTACTCACTATTTTGGGGTTGGTGTTTTTTTATAGACGATTATGAGGCAAATATTTTTCTTATATTGTACTTGCTATTGTCATCATTGATATTGTCTTTTTATTTCCTCTTATAGGGAAATATATCGATTATACCATGGATTTCATCATAGTTATACCGAATGCTATCATGCTGTATGAACAGTGAGGAATATTAAAAAGAAATGTCTCTACTATCAGCGCGCCAAGTATCAAAAGCATTTCTATAAAAAAATCATGATTACTTTACAGTATCTTTGATAATGGCGATATTATTGTCCTTACTGAATGAGATACGGAGCGTAATGGAGAAATAAAACTTCGTTGGATTCCGAGACCGGAAAAAAGAAGGAATCAGATAGTCAAAGTTATTGGACTTGATCTTAAAGCTAATCAAAACCCCAAAATTTAACGAACAATTAATTTTCGTCTCAGATTGTTTCAGGTCGCTTCATGTTGTCTCAGATTGCTGTAATATGAGGCTAAACAAAACACACTATAATGATTTACCTTTTACATTGTAATCGTTGTTATGAAACAAGCTCAAGAAATGCCTAATATTCCTTATGATATCTACGAATCTCCTCAAGAGATTGTCATCATATTGCCGCTTGGAGGTGTCAAAAAAGAGAGTTTGAAACTACATATAAAAGATTATAGACTTGTGATTACTGGAGAAAGAATCAAACCCAAAGTGAAGGATCATCTGATTCCCCTCAAGGAAGAATGCTATCGAGGACCAATAGATCAGATTATTGATTTACCTCCGCAGGTATATTTTGATAAGATACATTCGAAACTTACTTCAGACAACACCTTGCAAATTATCGTACCCAAAGCGCTGGTGCCAGATAGAATTTCTCTTGAAGTGGAATACGATAAATAAATTCAGAATTTAGAATTCAGAATGTAGAAAATAATTTAGAGGTAGGGGGGACTTTAGTCCCTTTTTTTTATTCAGCTACGCTGAATATAGTATTCTAATCAAATATTTATTTGTTTTAGAAACTACATAATCTTCAATCAAAAATAGAAAATATTTTTGAAGGAGATTATGAATTCGACGTTAAAATTTTTTCAAAATTTTCGGCGTCTTATTTATATACGTTGAAAGATATCCACTTAGTATTCCTCGTGAGATGAAGAAAAGATAGTTAATCATGCTATCTTCGAAAACATGCAAAAATATGCCCATGATGAGCAGAGAAAATCGTCCGATATTCAATCATTGTCGTATTAGATAGATTGTTTGATCATTAGTTTTCAGTGTTTTGATGTTTCTTTGTGTTTTTCTCGCTATTCGCATGATATTCATTACCAAGATTGTTCGTAACAAAAATCCTATCGTGCCGATATCTATCATAAGCTGGATATAATAATTTTCTGGTAATATCGTTCCGTTGTGTAATACTGCAGGTCATGACGTTCATAGTCCGTAACCACTCGGTTGCTGGATGACGTATTGTAGGCTGCCAAATTTTGCTGTGATGTGATTGATGGTGGATGCTCATTTCAAGATGCTCAATCCTACTAATCATGCTAACAACAATAGAAATATTCCTACTGATAATTTCTTGTGCGTTCTGATTCGCTTGATATTGATGAAGGTGAGGCCCACGATACCACCTATGAATGCTGTCCTGGATAATGTCAGTGCGATTGCAGCTATCCAAAGCGCAATGACTATGCTATTGATGATGGCTGTTTTGTTGGCTGAGAAAAATGCTTTTATCGATGCAAATTTCTGTCTACAAAATAGTAGTATTGCGGGCAAAAATGCGATGAGAAAATATCCATAGTTATTTGGTCAAGAAAAAAGTCCTTGTCGTCTTGGTGTCCCTTGATATCAGGTTAGATAGTAGATAGGTGGTTTCACTCAGAATTTGAAATCATTGAGCGGGCCATAGCCGATGGTGAAAAAGAGATCTGGTCGGATGAATTTCAATCCTTGTCGAAGGAATCAACCTAGGAGTGCAATAATCAGTAAGTATTTTAGAAATTTCAAAAAATTCAGAATTCAAAATTCAGAGTTCAGCGTATTGGAATTTTTTTTATTCCAGATTCGTCCGATGAAGGTCGCTGAGAGGAAAATGAAGAGGTAGAGGAGTCCGTATTTGATACCCACGAAGATGTCGTATGGAGCCTTTCCTTTGAGTAGAGAAATCCCTGTGCCGAATATGAGGATAATGATGAAGAATATTCGTGGTCGTTTCCATGTACTAAGATATGTTTTGATGTTTTTGATATTGCTTATACATATGACTGCAAAAAAAAGTAACCGTATCGCATCTCTTCCGAGTGCTGGCAATTGTGGATATGCTCATCACAATACTCCGTATCCGATGATGGTAACGAAGAGATGATACAGTACTATGAAGATTAAGAATGGTTTAATAAAATTTATCATATAAATTTTGAATGTAAAATTCTAAATAAATATATGTGTTCGCAAAATAAAAACAATGGGAAATCATTTGTGTGATATATACTTGCGATACTGTAAAAACTTTCTATCTCTATTTTTTTATGTATAAAAAAAGCCCCTTTCGGGGCGTATTGAAAAGTTAACATACGAGAATATATTATTCTCGTTCAATAGATTTAGATAGCATACATTAAATTGTTGTATACTTCTAACTGAGAAGATGTTAATTCTCCTTTGATATCGGATAATATGTTCTCAGCATCTTTGATGCATTTTTGTAAAGATTGATGCAACGTAATGTTGTCTGGATCGCTTTTTCTTGTTCCTTTAAGATCTTCTCTTCGTGTTTCTATTAAATTTTTTAAATCTTCTTTTTTCATATATTTTGTTTTATACGTTTTTTTTTATTCGTTCCATATTTTTCTTGGGAGGAATTCGTCTATGGATTCTTTTTTGATATATTTTTCTTCAAATTCCTTGTTGATGGTATCCCCCCAAGTATCCCAGTGTTGGTACCATTTCTGATACTCAGTCTCCTGGGTAACTCCAAATTCTTTGAGTTTTGATTCTGTCGTTCTCATAAGTGTTCTGTTTTCTAGAATCATTTCATCCGACATTTCTGTGTTTATCTCCATAGCCTGATTGATGTGTTTTATGGCTAAGAAAACTTCGAATTCTTTAGATTCTTTCACTTGTTCTTTCCATGATTCTATGAGCTCTGATTGTGTTTGTGTTTGTGTCTCCATAATATATATTTTTTATTTTTTAGTATTATTTTTTTAGTATTATATTTATTTCTTTGTCTATGTCAACTCGAGCTTTTTTATATAACTTGTTGAAAATATGGCTCTTATGTATACAGTAGTCGATAGTCTTTAGTCGATAGTCTTTAGCTATGAAGCTTAGCGTAGTCATCCCGACCAGGGGAGATCAGAATATGAAAAATATCACCGAGTGCTTGGAACGCCAGACATTCAAGGATTTTGAAGTGATTTTTGTCGTCGATACACATTTGGATGTATGATCCAAGATACATGATTCATGAAATATTCATTATATCACCAATTTTACCAATACGATACCACATCACAATGCTAGTGCACTAAGAAATCTCTGAATCAACGAAGCGACAGGAGATTTTATTCAGCTGATGGATGATGACGAACGATTCGAGGAAGATTATTTGGAGAGATCTTTGGAGCTACGAGAGGAGTATCGTACAAAAGTATACAAGGACTTTGTCCTTACGCCTACCCTGATGTATAGAAAAACATGAGAAATCCAAAATCAATGATTTTCTCATTTCAACTACCGATTGTCCAGACCTATCTCAAAAATATTGTGACATGACGCTTGGGGTCGTATCCAGATGTATTCCTGAAATTCACTTTTGGCTCCTGCTCATATTTTCAAAAAGATTCTTTTTGATGAAAAGATAGATTTTGTTTATGAAGATTTGGATTTTACCTATAGAATCCATCGCGCTTGATATCCATTGATCGTACTTCGTGATCTCCGTATCTATCATATGGAAAGAGAGAAATCCCCATTGGAACATGCGCGAGTAGCCAATGAATATGCCGCATATAGAAAAGCAAAACATAGGATGATTTTTGTGAAAAAATATGGAACGATTTCCGATAAAATAAAATTTTATCTCCTTGGATTTCGAGGGCAGCCGTTGTGGCTTATGTTGAAAGTCCTGAGATTTGCTAAGAGAAAAGAAAAATTGAAACTTATCATGGCCATTTGGAAATGAACCTTTTATCGACTCTATGAAAAAAGAGGATAGGTAATCCCTATGCCTCTTTGATTAGTATGTTGTGGGTTAAATTAACTAGCTGTTTCACGAGACTTTATAATGTCTCTTATTCTGGCTGCTAATTCAAAATCGCATTGCTTCACTGCATCATCTTGTTCTTCTTTCAATTCAGTGATTGTCATATCATTGAGCTTATTAGGCTTTCTTATTTCTTTTCTCCTTTTGATTTCCCTATTTATGATACCTATTATCATCTTCTCGATTCTTATACCTAATTTTTTTCTTTCGCCGTTGCCTGTAATATCTTGCGATTCTTCTAATTCGATTTTCCATTCTTCTTTCATAAAATCTAGTTTTTCATCATCACATTGTTCTAGATGTTTTTTCAAAGAAGAGGGGATACATTTTATCATTTTTTTTATTTCCTCTTTTTGAGAAGTGTAATTTGTCGTATTCATGTCACTTACTACATATTCTATTAGCGTATCGAATTCTAAAGATGAGTAATATTCCGGTTTTTTATTCTTTATTGTTTCTATTGTGCTTATTGAATATTCAACTTCGATTGGTGATAAATACTTTTCTTTCTTTATGAAAGATTCATCAGTAGCAGGGAAGCTTATGTCTTCAGGAAACTTGATAAAAAAATCACATTTTTTATTGTCATTCTCTATCTTTTTAATAGGAAGCGAATATATGTCTATCTTGGTATCGTATATTCCTGCGTTCTTTTTAATATATACAATCATTTTCAATGAGTCTATAGAATTTCCCCTAAAGACAATTCTTATATCGTTTAATCCTATAAAACCTTCTTCGTCTTTTTGCATAAATTGGATCGGTTTCAATATCCATACATGCATTTTTGTTATATTTTCCATATCTTTTATTTTTAGTTATTTTTTATTTGTCTATCTGTTTTTAATATTCTTCTGTATTTTGTCAATATCAAAAAATCTATGTACTATTTCCTAGTTAATTCCTTGGTAATCTTTTGCATTTTGAGGATTTTTTTCTGATAAGGATAGACTTTTGTCTCTACTCCGAGGAAGCTTGCTATGAGAAAGAGATGTAATCTGCTGCTGATGACTATGTTTGCTCCAGCTAGTGTTTTGACGAATTGATTGAAATCATGCTCTCGATCCAAAATAGTGAATCGTTGTTCTTTGATCTCTGCTCATTTCTGTATCTTGTGTGCATAACTTATGTCGGTATACTGTTCTCCTTTGCCTTTGGCTACAGGAACATATTTTACTTCGTATCATTTGTTGTATCGATGTTTCACTTCTTCTATGATTTCTGGTAAGAATTTTTCCGCGTTTTTGTTGATATTGATGATAATGTATTTCTTGTAATTCTCTATTTCTGATCATACTATTTTTTTCCATGGATAGGCGAAATATGAGGTATCCATAAAAAATTCTACCTTATTGAATCCATATTTTTTCATTTCTTCCACCGTATCCAGATCTCTTGCGAAGATATGTTTCGTTCTTTTGAGGATGCGTGTGAAAAGGAATCTGTTTATCTTTTTCTTGGGTAATTGTATGCCTCCCATGAGATAACGTGGCTTGGTGAAGCAGGGGAGGAGTGATGCTAATCGATATCGATAGGAATTCTTATTTTCTTCCGTGATGATTTCTCCTCATCCGATGATGACCGCATCTGCCTGTTTCCATACTTTCCATTCTTTCAATTTTCCTGTGATGATATATTTTTGTCGTGAACGGATGCCTTTTGGTATTTCCGTGACAAAGGTAATCTCTGAAGTATCTATAATCTGGCTGAAAAACTTTTGTAATCGTTCTGGATTGTATGCTGCTATGGTCACTTTCTTTCCAGCTTTCAATAATAATTTTACTGTTCACAATAAAATAAGCTCATCCCCTAGATTTTTATAGGATCGATTGCCTATGATGAGGATGTGTTTTTCGGGAATATTCAATGTCTTGGATATCTGCATCAAGGGTTTTAGCTATAAAACTATTGCCTAAATAACAAAAACGATGCGTGTAATCGGCATTTTCTTGCTTATACATTTCATCGTTTTTTATGCAAGTGGAAAAATGGGATATTGAATGGTATTTTCTCCTTGTGAACATTAGTTTCCTGTTCATTACCTCAACTATAGTGTGGTTTTTATGTTTTTGAAATATTTTACTTTGATTCCTCATTGTACTTCCGTTTTTCGGCATCTTCTTTTGAGGGATATTTTTTCTCCTCATCATTTTCTTCGTCATGTTCTTCTGTTTTCCAGAAATGGAGACTATTTAGATAATCACAATATTCTTGTTTATGGTCTTCTAATGTCTGTGAAACCGTGCTGAGTCTGGAAGTGAATCGTCATCCTGAGATTGCTGTAGTTTCTAGTCTCCAGAATTCATATCGTTTTGTATCGTCAAATTCTATATTGCCGGTTAGCGTATCTATATGAAATGGTTTTTCGCTCTTTGCTGTATTGTCTTGGAATATCTCTTTTAGACGATTGGTAAGATTTGTAGAGGCGAAGAGATCAGTATAACTAGGAAATATATATTCTGCTCCCGTTGCATCCGAAAATTTCTTGAGTCTCGTTTGATTGAGTTCTATGGCTGTTTTTTGTCCGTATGACTGGAGATAGATGATTGCTCCCTCTTGGATGATCTGAATCTTCTTTTTTCCTTCAGTATCTTTTGGCATGATATCATAAAATGTATCTATACCTGTCTTGATTGCCATGGTATCTACTGTAATGCCTTGTAGCTCATCTATTTGTTTGTGGAGTAATTCTTTGGCTGTTTTGGTTTCTTGGGAATCAACTCTATTTTCTACTTCAAAGACTCAGAATTCTTTGTTCGCTTTTTCGATGTCTGCTTCTGTGAGTTCTTTGTTGTTTATCAATAGCTTCTTAAATTCCTCTTCCTTGCCCTTTTTGATTACAAGATTGTTTCTGAGACGATACGTCTCTGCTGTTGTGATATTCTGCATATATATGGCATAATATTCATCTACAGTCCTGTCCTGATCAAGTCATTCGAGCGTGTTTTCATCTATTCCCAATTGTGCTAATCAATTTTTGAGAACATTATTTTTGTCGTCTTTGCCTATTCTCTTGAGTAATTCTTCCATATCAGTATTTCCTGTCGCGATAGCGGTATTGAGTAATGTATCATAGTCTCTGAATTTGAAAGTCTTGGGGTCTATAGTTTTGGATAAATCGCTTATTTTGTTGTTTCCCACAAGCAATGTAGCTGTGAGCGGATTGACTACGAAGGTATTGGCGTCTTCACTAGCATTTTCGCTTTTTTCTCGGAATTTTAGCTTCATATCTTTGAATTTGAATCCACCGTTGATTGCTTTGTCGATAAATTCCAATGGAGATTTTCCTGTCAGCATATTGGTTCATAAAGCTACTCATCCAATGATTGCCAATTTCCCTAGAAAACCTACTCATTTCTCTTTATCATCTCTTTTTTTAAATAACCATTTTCCTGCCTTAAATAGTAGGAATCCCATCCCTCATAGAAAAAGCGCATTGGTCCAGAATGATTTCTGTTCGGCTTTCATGTTTGGGAAATAATTGAATGCTTGGTATATCCCTCATCTGATACCATTCTTTTCTACCGCATCCTTGAATCCTGTATAACTTGGGTCGTTTATATCCATTCTTTGCTGATCAATAGTGGACTTTCTAATGTCTGAGTATAGATTGTTTTCTTGCTTATTTTTTTTTGTTTTCATCTCATTGAAAACAGTAAATTCCTTGAATAGAGGATCCATTTGTATGAGTTGTGCAAATTCTGCTTTGTGCGTTGGTACAAATGGCAGTTCTGACGGTCTGAACGTATCAGGATTGCTGATGACTGCATTGAGATATTCTTCCAGACTCTGCAGATCCTGAGATAATTCCTGTTTTTTTGCAACATCCAATTCAAGTTTATCAAGCAAGATATATTCATTATTAACTTTTTTGAGCGCTTTTTTTAGTTTTTCAGCATCATTTTTGTCATGTATGATGATTTCGTAATAGGGAGTCGTATCTCATTTTTCCAAAACAATATCGTTTCTCGATGTAATGAAATCAGGAGCCTCTTTCCCAAGTTTCTCTATTCTTTCACTTACTTGTCTAAGTGTTGTTGTCATATCCATTCCATTGATATCATCCATCTTCACTTCTTCTATCTCTTCTCCTTTTCGTTTGATGGTATATGTTTTTCCTTTGTTGCTTTCCAATCGCTCTATCTGTTTTTTTATTTTGTTGAGTTCTTTGAGGCGTCTTTTGACTTCTATTTTTTGTATTTTTCGAAGATTTTTGTCTTTTCTATCATAGGCTTGATTGAATATCCGTCATGAACTCTCGTCTTTCGCTAAATCCTTTTCTTGTTCAAAAAAACTGCTTAGTCTCTCGACCTTGTATTTTACGTTTTCTATGTCAGTCGCTTTTTCTACCGATGTTTCTATGTTTTTGATATCATCCAAAAGCATATCAAGCTCTTCTTGTGTCTTGCTTTTGATATATTGCAGTTCCAATCATTCCATCCTGATTAACACTTGTTGTTCTGCTGTTCGTTCTTCTGTGATACCTTTTTCTTTATAAAATTTTTGTATCCGGTTTACTAAAGCGGTTTTTCCTTCTATCGCAAATATATTCTTGTCGTTTGTGCTGAATATATATTTAGTTTTGTCTTGTTTGATTTTCACGGTATGAGCAAATATGTCATTGATCTTGTTGATGGCCAATTCTTGTTTGAATTCTTCGAAATTTAGGAGCGTCTTGTTGAATTTTTCTCCTTCCATCGCTTGTTGTATCTCTATTTTTTTGGTTTCCATACCAACTATGAGAATAAAATGTTGTATATCTAAGTATACCCACAAAAAAAAGAAATACCAAAAAATATGCTGTAAACTAAAAAATAGGGTTGACAAAAACCCTAAAATTTATTTGATTTGCTTTTTGATCACTATTCGTTCAGGGAAAGCTCTTTTTTTATCGTGTTTTCAAATTCTATAGCTTTTTCTGTAGACAATTTTTCTGTAAGCTGATAATATTCGGAGATTACTGTAAGCAATTTTGTGAATTCTTGTTTGTCTATGGAAATATTGTCGTGATATTTTGGCAAAAGTTGTTTGATATACGAGATATATTCCGTTAATTGCACATTTCCGTTGAAATTCCATATGTCCTGATAGACATTATCCAGTTCTAGCTCCTTGATTTCGCTTTGATAGAACGGCATAAACATCCCTACAACCACTATGGTATTCATACTTTTCCTCAAGTGAACGAGATCTGTCTCTTCGTGTCTGGTCTTGAAAAATGTATGATATATCTGTTTCACTACTGCATCGTTTCTGATATCTTTAAGTAAAAATGCCAAAAATTTGGCGAACTTGTTATTAGTCGCTTTGTCGTTTTTGATATCTTGTCCTACCTGTTGCGCTTTTTTTTGATTATCTTGAACTCTTCTAACCGCTTCTTCGGTCACTTTATTTGTATCTTCTCTGATTTCTCATCATCCGTTTAGTTCATCTAATCCTATCCCTCCTGTCTCGTTTGCCATCATTTTTTTCTAATGAGTAAAATTTGCTTATATCGATTGTTTTTGAAAACAAAAATTACTTCATTTATATTTGTAATTTTTGTATCAAAAATCATCGATATAATTTCGACATCATGAAAGGTTTTCACTATATTCGAACTTTCATTGTGTCTCAATTATCTGCTGAGAAATGTATGTTTTTGTTCTTGAAATTCAACAGTAATTGTATATACAATCACCACACGATTTTTTTGTTGTAGAGAAAATGCTGATGGTGAGGTGGATGAGTGGTTGAAATCAGCTCGCTGCTAATGAGTCGGACAGTAACATGTCTCGGGGGTTCGAATCCCCCCCTCACCGAATTTAGACTATAGTTATTAGTCGATAGTCCATAGCCATATTCTTTTGCTATAGACTATAGTCTATCGGCTATAGACTTGTTGTGGCTCTGTAGCTCAGCCGGTTAGAGCGCGTCTCTCATAAGGACGAGGTCAGGAGTTCGAGTCTCCTTGGAGCCAAATCTAAAAACATTATTGTACCTCAGAGTTGCTAAAGCAACTACCTGCTTCAGCAGGTTTGGTTAGAGCGTCCCGTAGTACTACGGGAAGGCCGGCGGTTCAAATCTGCCCAGTGCTAAATTAGTCATCAACCGTCATTCAAAATAGCTTTATTTATTATTATCGTATTCTCATGGCCAAGAAAAAATGATGAAGAATCGTTGTCGCTATGCAATGCAAGGAATGTGGAAAAACCAATTATCACACGAGCATCAACAAGACACAAACACAGAAATTGGAACTACAGAAGTATTGCAAGCAAGACAAGAAAAAGACCTCTCATGTATCGAGAGAAAAACTGAAATAATCTACTTATTTCACCGACTGATGTCGGTATATATTATCCTTCAAAAATAAATATCATTTTTGATTGAATAATATATAATTACTATTACAATAATTCCTCATTACATTTCGTACTTATTTGGATAGTAATTACAATTTCGACGTCATAAAAATCCTCAAAATATATCGGATTTTCATTGCGTCTCAAATGCTTTCTTTTAACTTTTTTATACCGCAACATGTTAGTTATAAGGCTTTCCAGACATGGAAGAAAAAATTTAGCTGTCTATAGAGTTGTTCTTTCTGAACATACCAAACCAGTAAAATTCTGATACAAAGAAGTATTGTGATCATATGATCCCATCAAACATGCATTGAAAGTTGATGTTGATACTATTATTTCACGAATCAAAAAATGAGCTAAGCCATCAGAAAGATTGGCTAAACTTCTTTTGAAAGAGACAAAAAACGAACTTTTCAATAAATTCATTGAACATAGAGAAAGAAAAGGAGTGACAAAGAAAGAGGAGAAGAAATAATCTATTTTATTCATTTTCCCCTGCGTATAATGAACGCTGTCTATACTAATGATGATTTTCAGAATATTATTCTTACCGTTTTGGCTTTGGTTGTCATTTTGGTGATTGTCGGATGTATTTATACTTTCATCCGTGCAATTATCTTATTTGTATTTTCGCATAGCAAAGAAGAGAACAAAAAAAAATGACGAAATAGTATAAGGTTTATGATTATAGGCGTTATTCTCACTGTCTTACTTCTCTTTTTGATCCCTGTAGTCCTCAGATGGATGAAAGTGCCTCAATATGATGTCTACACTCCTACAAATATCTTTAGTAGGGCAGGTGAACTCGTCAATAAGCTTTTCAATCTCGGCAATATTATCAAAGAAAGCCAGAGTCAGAGTGAATATCGTGGTCAACCATACGAAAATATAGATACCTCATCAGAACTTCCTGCTCCTATCGAAGAAGATGCATACAGCCTCTAGGATTTTTGCATATCGAATACGTAGAATTGTTTGAAAATGTCTGATAAATCATTACATATTTCACTATCAATCTTTTACCTTTTCTTTTTTGAGATGCAAAAAAAATTCAATCTCTCTGAAAGAATTTCAAGATTCGCTCAAAAATTTTGAAGATTCACTAAGCATCAAAAGGTCTTTGTCCTTTATCTTCGGGCGCTTTCCTTCTTTTTGGTGGTGTTGCCGCTCATCAAGATAGCTCCTGTAAATGATGTATCTCATTCTGTATGGTTGTTTAATGGACATCTTTTCAAAAGTCTCCTTATCATTCTTGTGAGTATATTTGTACTTCTTAGTTGGAATATTAGTTTTAAGTTCAAAAATTTTGTGATAGGATATTTTGGATTCAAGGAAAACGATTCGCTTTTCAATTTTTGATTTCTCTGGATCATTGCAACGGCATTCCTCGGAATTGGTGATGCTATCAGTGTCGTAGGAACAAGTACACAAACCATCAAATTGACTTCATCATACTATTTCATCCAGATTTTCCTTCTTTTGGGACTTGTACTTACTTTGGTTTCTGTCCTAAAACATGCAAAAGAGAATGCAGGCAAGACTAAGATTGTAAACGTAGTCGATGATGATGCCATGAAAGAGATTCAGCAAAAAAAATCATTTAAAGGACTCTTCGATGAAGAAGAATGAGAAGAAGAACAAAAAGAACATCACACTACCCCTCGTCAAGAACATTTCTTCGAATAGTATTTTATCTTCTATTATATTATACCATGGCGCATATTGATAAGACAAAATGTATACCTTGTGGACTTTGTTTTGGTAGCTATCCTAATGTTTTCAAACAATGAGCTGATAATAAGGCAGAAGTTGTCAATCATGGTGAATTAACTGAAGAACAACAAAAAACATATGACGAAGTCAAACCTATGTGTCCGGTAGGTGCTATAGAGTAATTATTATCACCATTATATATGTCTAGAAATCAACAATCCATGGTAGAGAAAATTTGTATAGGATTGTTTTTTTCTTATCTCGCAAAACTGCTCTTATCTGATCGTTATTGTTCAAATCACTTGCGAAGTCTGAAAATTGGCATGGACATTGATTGCATTCCGTAGGTTGTACGGAAAGGATATCTTCGAGATTGATTTCATTACATTCCAATTCCGGATCTATCTCCGGACATCCATCACTATCATCTATGCTGTTCCGTATTTCTTGAATAGTAACACAAAGATCTTTATCGTCCGATATTCCATCACCGTCCGTATCCAAAGCTTCTCCACTTCCTAACAAAAGAATATCTTCCTGGGCATCTCCTATACCATCTTGATTGAGATCGAGTTGATCAGGATTGTGGTTGAGCGGAGCATTATCCAGCGAACATACTCCTTGATAATGTTTTCCTAAGGTATCTTGGCTAAGATTTGCATTATTTGCATTTGGATTGCTTTCGTATGAACAGGTCGTGGTTTCAGCATTGATGAGTCCAAGCAAATTATGTATACCGTCATTATCAATATCTGTGTCGCAGATATCAGGTATAGTATCACCGTCTAGATCGCATTTGTATACATCTTTGAGTGTTCATTGGATTTTGGCATCTAAACAGATGTCAGTTCCTTTGATTACCATAGTCATTTGATTGCTGAGGTAGGTGCATTGGTCTATATATATGCTATTTTGCGGTTCCAAGACTCCGTTTTTCTGATAGGTATGTACCAAGAGTCCAGGCATTTTTTCTGTTCATGGTTTCTGTTGTGTTATTCCGTCAGCAAATTCTACTACTTGTGTTATTGGTGTCTTGATGAGTTTTCCTACGATGCGTGTAGAGAAATTTATTTTCTCACCTATGTTGGCTATAAGTTTTGATGGTATCATAAGTAAAGCGTAGGATGTGAGCAATGATGTATCGGTAATCTGTATCGTTATCATGTTCGTTAATTTTTTTCCATCTTTGAGTGTTATAGTCTGGCTTACTATTTTTTTCCCTGCTTTTGTATACATATGTTCAATGGTTAGGGTGGTATTGCTCTCTTTTGTTTCGTCACCAAAATCCCAATCAACAGCTATTATATCCGATTGATTGATATTGTATGTTTTTGTATCTAGAAGAATTTTCTGATTGATTTCAGATGTGGTGACGTTACTTTTGAGTATTGCTCATCTTCATTCATCTATTCCTATCGTAAAATAACTGATGCCTGCTAATTTTCCGTTGGTATATCCTTTTACTATGATTGGATGATCTCATGTTTCGTTGAATATTTTTTTTATAGTTTCTGTTGTTGTTTTTTTTATTGTCGTATTCTCTCTTGGAAATGATCGCTGTATTTCGTCGAATATTCCTGCTGTTGTTGCTGAAAGTAGGCTTTCTATGTTTCATACTCCTCCTATGATGCTCGCTTTGGTCTGTAGTGCATTCGTATCTCCTTCTTGTCCTCACACGATTACTATGACTTGTGCATGTGCATCATTAGTCGTGCCCTTTGCTATTGCTTGGATGTTATACATCCCTGGTGATGTGAATGTGTGGATTATAGATGTTCCCTCTCTTTGTGTTCCATCTCCAAAATCTCGTAGTATTTTTTGTACATATCCTGCTGTCGTAGCAGTGAATGTCGTTGTTATCGGAGCACTTCATTCTAGTGTATCCATAGTGATGTATATTCCTATCTGTTCGCTGATCTTTTCACAGGCGTCTCCTATATTATCTTTTACTTCATCTTTTTGATCTGTATTGATTACAAAAAGGCAATTATCTGTTGATGTCGTCCATTTTGCTATGTCTATCTGTCCATTATCATCTACTATACCTATCGCGTTTTTCACCCCATCTCCATCTATATCATCATCGCAGACATCTCCTATACTGTCTTTGTCAGTATCTTTCTGTTGAGGATTATAGGTGTTTGGACAGCTATCTTTTGCATTTTCTCGTCCATCACAATCATAATCATTATTGAATGTACAATTTACCTTCCCATTGAGCTTAAATAATGTTTCCAATACAATTTTTCCGTTGATGTTTTTTGCGGTATTGCTTCGTGTGTTTTCGTCGATATCTATGATGTCTTGGTTGTATAACAGATTAATCTCAGCGATAGGCCGAATACTTTGCTTGATTTTTCCTACTTCCTGCATATTGCATTTGTTGATATTGAACATACAGTATTTTAGATACAGTTCCACTTCGCTTTTGTTCTGCAACGTACAGGTGTTTTCACATGTCGTGCTTTTTTCTGCAATAGCTTTTTTATTCTCTGTCGTAAAATTCTTCGCTTCATAACTATCGGCTTTGAGTCCTATTACTCGTTTGTTCACTTCTTTTCGATTGAGCGAGAGGTCTTTGTAGATATACTTTGCTAATATATTTATCACTACTTGGATAAATTCTGCTGTCGTTGTGTCTTTGGTCCCACAGAATTGACCTCCACAGACCGGACTCGTAGCTTTGGGATATCATCTCATATAGACGTTGTCTCCTACATATGCCACACAATAATAATATGATGTATTGGTATATATTCCACCTAAAAAACTGATGTCGTTGAAGTCTTTGTCTATGGTGAATGTCGATCGAAAGCTTTGGACGTATTTGTTGATCATGTCTTGTGCTGGATTCACGCAGTCCTTACATTCTACGATATTGAGTAATCTCGCCAATTCATATCTGGAGATACTATTTTGCGATTCGATTTTCCCTACATCCAAGCCCATCGTACTCAGTTGATTAGAAAAATCTTCGTAGGCAGCGAATGCCGACGTCCCAAGCAATAAAATCGTTGATAGAAGTAGTCAGAAATATCTTTTCATATTTCTAAAGTGGAAGGTGAAAGGTAAAAGGTGGAATGTTCTTTTTTCTGGATCTTATTCCCTTGCTCCTATATATAGTATACGTAAAATTATTTTTTTTGCAATTGTGTTTGATTTTTTTTTTGCTATTTTAAACGCTTCGCTATGACCTACTTTTGGCTGGCTCCAAAAGTAGGCAAAAACGCCTTTTTTTGAGTATTTATATCGAACCATTAGGGCAATATCATGAATTTATTTTTGAACATATTCAGAGAGTGGCCTAGCCAGTCGTTAGGCCTCGTTGCTCGACCTACTTTTCACGTTGCTTTGGTAATGGTTCTGAGTGTTTGTGTTTCTCATTCAAACTTTTCTTGATAACAATCAACAAAACAATAGAGTGGTACTTGTTTATATTTCTATAGAATATGTTCGACAAATACAAGAATCTCAAGGATTTTATGCAAGGAAACGACTTCACTGGCAAGAAGCCTGCTTTTCTCGAACATTTACTCAAAAAATTAGATGACCATATAGCCAAAAAGGGGAAAGTATTGTTACTTACCCTAACCAAAAAATCTTCTGAAGAAGTAACGAATTTTCTCGTCTCCAAATGATACAAAGCATTTTATCTGCATAGTGAAATAGCGACTATCGACCGTCGGGAGATTATTAAGAAATTGAAGACAGGTGTCATAGATATCATCGTAGGAGTTAACTTATTGAGAGAGGGGATTGATCTTCCCGAGGTTACTTTGCTTGCGATATTGGACGCTGATAAGGAATGATTCCTACGTTCTACGACTTCTTTGATTCAGATTATCTGACGTGCTTCAAGGAATCCTGATAGCGAAGTGATTCTCTATTCCGACAATTTTACTGAGTCAATGGTTAAGGCATTGCGAGAGACGTATCGTCGTCGTAATATCCAAGATACTTACAATAAGAAGCATAAGATAACGCCGGAAAAAGCTGAATCCAACGTCAAAGGATTGGACGTCGTGAAGACTGACGAAGTGCTTAATCAATGATTCTCTTCGTTGACGAGGGGTAAGACGAAAAGACTAAAGAGAATGACCAAGGTAGAAAAAGAAATAATTCTCAAGGATTTGAAAAAACAGCTGGACGATGCTATCGCTGCATGGAAATTCGAAGACGCCGCCGTTATCCGTGATCAGATAAAAGAAATATCGGGAGAATAATCTTATTCTTCTGTTGTAAGCGTTATATGAGGATATGGAATATTGATTCCATATTTTTTAAGATTTGCTGCGATAATGGGTTTTAGATCTCTCGCTATCATAAATGGTGATTTTTTCTTGGGATTAGCAAAAAACACTGATTTTATCTGTAATCATCTCTCATCAAAATTTTCTATCCGTACATTGGTATATTCCTTGTAAAATACTTTTTCGTGTGCATTTATGGTCTCTATTAAAATTTTTTTTATTTGAGGTATATGAACATAACGTGGTACAGTAAATAGAATTTCTCCTCTGATCAATGGTTCTATTTTATGTGTTTTTATAGGTGTCTTTGCTAAAATACTGTTTGGTATGATTGTTCTTTTTTTGTCAAAAGTTCTTATTACTGTATATCTTACATTTATTTCTTCGATGGTTCCCATCATTTTTAAATTTCCCATGAATTGTACAAAATCCCCAAGATTGATTTTTTTATTGGTTATTATCATGATTCCTGCAATCATATTCCCGATAGTTGTTTCCATAGCAAATCACATACTTAAAGATATTCATCACATGATAATTGCTGTATCAAATCCTATCACTTGGAATACTGCTAATATAAGGAAAATCATCAAGAGGATAAATACGAATTTTCCTACCAATTCTGATGTTCTTTTGATGTATACGGTTTCTTCTAAACTATTTGCTTGTATTCTTGTCTTCATTTTCTTTACTATCCATTGGATGATACCATATCCTATAATAAATACTCCTATAGCCAAAAATGCTTTGAATAATAATGTTACTCAATTTTCTTGTAGATATCATATGATGTTTATGAAAACGTTTTCTTGCATCATAATCGGAGGAATAAAAAATCTATCAGCTTATTTTTTTGTCTATGAGGGTTTTGTCTTCTGACGTTTCAAATGTTAATGTTGTCATGTTGTATGGAATATTGATATTATTTTTTGCAAATTCATCATTGATTTTTTCGTAGATGTATCCTTTTATCATTTCTGGAAGGATTCCACAGTTTGGATCAATGCTTATGAATGCTTTAAATTCTATACTGCTATCTAAATAATCTGATAAGAATGCTTTGGTATTTTCTTTTTCTTTAACGAAATCAAAACTATTCACCGTGTTTTTTATGACTTCCAATACAAGATTCACGTTGCTATCATAGTGTGCCCAGAAAGGGATCATAAGTTTGATAAGTGGTTCCGAACTGAATGTCTTAATAGGTACTGAAATTAGTGTTGTATTTGGTATAACGACTTGTCTTAAATCTATTGTTCTGATGATGGTATATCTTACCGTGATTTCTTCGATTCTTCAGAAATATACTTGATCTGCATTGATTTCTATGATATCTCCCAATTTGAATTCTTTGGTGTAAAGAATCATGATTCCTGCAACCATATTTCCGAGTATCTCTTTGAATGCTAATCATACTCCGAATGAGATACCTCATACGATGAGCCCGACATTGAATCAGACCATTTCGAATCCAATAAAAAATGAGAAAATAACTAATACATAAAAAATTATATTGCTCATGAGTTTTGCAATTTTTTCTGCTTGTTTGTTGTTAGCATCTGCATTTTTCACAATATTTCTTCTGACTAGACCTGCAATGAATCTTGAGATTATCAACAACAAAAGGATAACCGCTATAGCTCATACGATTTTCAATCCATATGATACGACTGTACTATCCATGAAATTTTGAATTGCTGTAGGTTCTGCTACTTGAGGTGTCATGCTCTGATACATCAATGAGTAAAATTCATCGACTGTTTTCGAAATTTCTAATCACTTCATTACACCTGCCTGCCGCAGGCAAGGTTCGTGCTTATCGTTTCTCGAATCGTCGATATAATTCTCTCATCCAATCCGCTTGGGTGGGATTGGTGATCGAAATACATCTAAATTATACTCCTGGACTCCTGTTTTTTCAAATCAATCGGCCAAAATCGTTCAAAATCATTGCCTAATCATTCAAAAAGTTGTACAATATGGGTTATTGGATTGCAAAGTCCCTGTAATTGGATATTATTTCCTGCACAGACAATTTTTTTTAATTTTTATACACTCCAATGAATTTCAAAAAAAATGCTGTTCCTCCTATAAAAGAACCTTTGTTCCCTGGATATGAAAATGGGTATATACCACAACATCCCAAGAGATCTATCTCTTTGTTGACGTTGTTTGTTATTATCATCTGTACTTTTTTTGTAGCATTTTTGCTGTTCAAAAATTTTGATCGTATCAGTAATCGGTTTGCTCCTTCTGGTGAATCAACTACAGGATTTCAGATCTGACAAGCAGTCTCTTTGTCAGGTATCTTGCAAAATGATGGTGATTTTATCATCTATACTCACACGTTGACCATACCTGAAACTTCTGTCGTAGGTCTGAAAAGCAGATCTCTAGATCTTACTCTTTATACCGGTATCGTTGATATCCAAGGAACTATAGAAAGGGAATATAATGAAATGTTTATTATCGAAGTTAATTCTATTTCTGGAGCGTTGGCTGTTACATGAACCACATGAACTGCGCTTTGATCAGGAAGCGGTATCTATATCTCTCAGGCTGGTATCTATTTGCCAGCAGCATTTGGGCAATCCTATACATTGTTGAATAATTGAGAGAACTGAGAACTCCGTGTCCAAAGCATCGCCAGCAATCAGATTGTTTCCATTTCGTATTTCACTTGCAAGAAAACAGATCCTAATAAGAATTGTTCACAGCTTAAGCAAAATATTTGATGAAGTGCTGAGAAAACATTCTCAACTTCTTATGGTACGACCCTGTATAAATTGGAAGGAGTAACTTCATGGTTTTTTGCTAATGGTGACAATTATGGATATTTTATCAATGATGTTTCCGAACAAGAAGTGATTGCAGTCGCAAATGCGTTCATTTTGCCAACAGAATTATATGTCGAAGATACTTTACTATCACATATGCAAACGCTTTGTACAGACGGTACAACTTCCCTTATGCAAGTAAGTAAATCTTCACTTGGAATGGATCTCAATGGTTTGATTTTCAATCTCGAATGACCTACAACCGAAGGCTCTGCTACTTGTAAGGTATTCGTAGATCCTTCACAAGCTGCTGGCTGAACTAAAATCAGTTATATTTCCAATACACCGACCGCACCATCAACGACGACAACGACAACAACCGTTTCTGATCTTGATACATCTGTAAAACAATTTCCTATCAATTTGGAAAAAGCTATGACCTTCACTTCAAACAGAGGATATTCTATAGTTTTTCCATCAAGTAATATCACGTACGAATCGCTTAATGTCGATGAAAGTCTTGATTTGCCTGATGTGCGTTGTTCTGCTCAGATGGATGTTACAAAATTTTCCGATAAGGCGAGCTTGCATGATGACCCGAAAGTAAGGATATTCACTTGCAACATCAAAGGAACATTGAATAATCTCGGAAATAGCATCATCCAAAAGGAAGCTGCTAATGGCATGAAATTCCTTATCCAGATCATGGATGCGGCATGGGTAGATTTCGCTACGAATATAACTATCGAATAAATATCTTCATTTCGACCCCTACGGGGAGAAATCCTATCTCTTTGTGTGATTTCTCGCTATCGCTCGAAAAGACTATAAGGAAAAATCCAGACATTTGTCTGGATTTTTCTATGTGCTTATGAAGTAATTTATGCTGCTTCCTTTACTGGAGCTGTATGCTCAGCTATTCTTTCTTCGTAGACTGTTGGTGGATTTACACCAACAATCCTTTCTATTGCTTTTCCATCCTTGATGAAATAGACGACGGGAATAGAGGAAACTTCAAATGCTGCGGCCAGATTTTGATGCTCTTCAACATTTACTTTTGCTACTTTGACGTGAGGATATTTCTCAGCCAATTGATCGATGATAGGTCCTAACATCCTGCATGGTCCGCATCGTGATGCTCGGAAATCTACTATCGCTAATCATTTGTTGTCTAAAACTTCTGTTTTGAATTGTTCTTTTGATTCAATGTGAATTACGCTCATTTTTTTACTTTATTACTAGATAAAAAATTAATTGATTACTTGATTGCGAATTACGGATTCCGAATTTTTTGTATTTTAGTTAAATTCGTAATTCGAAATTCGTAATTGATAAATTGTTTAATTATTTGTTTTGAAGGTATTGTTGTGCTTCCATAGCTGCCATACATCCACTTGCTGCAGACGTGATTGCTTGTCTGTATTTCTTGTCTGCTACGTCACCGGCTGCAAACACTCATTCCACATTGGTTGCGGTATGAACAGGAGTAAATTTGGTGATGATATATCCATCCTTGTCGGTAGTGATCTGTCCATCGAGAAAGTCTGTATTGGGTTTGTGTCCAATAGCATAGAATAATCCAGAACATTCGATAATAGATTCTTCTTGTGTTTGATTGTTTATTACCTTGAGTCCGGTTAGTTGTTTTCCGTCTCCGATTGCTTCCAAAGATTCGGTAAATCGTCTAAATTCTATTTTTTCGTTGGCTTTGGCTCTAGCTTGCATGACCTCTGACGCTCTGAGTTTGTCGCTTCTCACTATTATTATGACTTTGGATCCGAAATGTGTCAGATGAATCGCTTCTTCCATAGCTACGTCTCCTCATCCTATAACAACAAGTATTTTGTCTCTGAATATCGGTAATGTTCATTCGCAGATTGCACAAGCAGAGATTCCATTTTGTCGATATTCTTTTTCGCCTGGAATTCCCAAACGTTTGGCTGTTGCACCGGTTGCTATGATGACAGATTTTGCTTCGATAACTTCGTTTCCGCTGAATAATTTTAATGGTTGAGAGCTGAAATCTACTTTGTCTATCGTTTTGGTCTCTATCCTTGTACCTACATTGATTGCTTGTTGTCTCATATTGGACATGAGATCTATTCCGTCGATACCATGAGGGAATCCAGGAAAATTTTCTATCTTTGTTGTGGTGGTGAGTTGTCCTCCTGCAGCGACGCCTCCTGCCATAAATCCTTCGAACATGAGAGGAGTGAGATTTGCTCTAGCAGCGTAGATAGCCGCTGTATGTCCTGCTGGACCTGATCCTATGATCACGAGATTTTCCATGATACACTATAAAACAATAAAAGTACAATGTGTTGTGTAGACATTTACCTATTTTCTTGGTTTTTTCAATACTACTAGACTAAAATTCTTCACCATATTCTGAAATATGTTTCATAATAAATATTATATCACAAAATATATTCTTGTAAATATTGTGTGCTATTGCAGAGTTACTGTCGCTTTTTAGACATAAATTGTAGGTACTTAGCGTGCGGACTCAATTTTTCCATCCCAATCCCCGTATGCGACCTACAAAAGTTATAATAGGATAGCCAATTTCGG
>Ga0209450_10000058_pt1 | contig 73846 bp, 66 predicted proteins | sample FrelakmetLWP11LW_FD_187149 | JGI IMG/M metagenome (GOLD analysis project Ga0209450, IMG submission 187149) | Freshwater lake sediment microbial communities from the University of Notre Dame, USA, for methane emissions studies - LWP11 LW (SPAdes)... | ecosystem: Environmental > Aquatic >... | reverse complement strand
ATGTTCGTACCTTATCAGTACCGCGCGGTCACGGCCACCGTGCCGGTCAGGCCCTTCAGGGTGATGATTCCCTTGTCCTTGTTATACTCGGTCCACGGCTTGGCGTTGACCCGCCCGCCCCGAAGGCGTTGTGGTGATTCAGGCCCACATGTGACGCCTTCGCATACGCATTCATGGGCACCCGCTTTGGTTTTCCTCAGCCAAAGCAGTTTGCCGTCCGGCGGGGGATAGATGGGATGACAAGCCCACACAACAAAGCGTTGACGTAAGCGCCCGCGGCCCCCTTTAGGGGCTGCCGTGGCCGCTCTGTCGCGCCCGCTCCACGGCTGCCAGCAGCATCTCGTGGACCTGCTTGGGCTTAGGGATCATCTGCCAGACTCCCGGCGCCCGGTTACTGTCCGTGGGGCTGATTTCCACCGTCCCGATGCGAAACAGCCGCTCCTTGAGCGTATAGACCAGTTGCACCCGTCCGACCCGGCGCAGGGGACAGTCGAAGATGTCCACATTGAAAATACCGGACAGCCGCAGCACTCGCATGTCCGTCAGAATGTAAAGCCGGCCCATCCACTGCAAAACCGCGAACATCAGGCGTCCAGCCAGCACGAAGATGAAGGCCTCGATGTAATACACGGCTTTATAATGGGGCACGCGCCCCTGCAGCAAAGCCGCCACGATGATGACGATGGCCACCGCGGCCGTGAATTTCAGGCAGGACAGGGGAATGAACCACAGCGACGGCTTGAGCACCAGTTGCACGATCTCCCCATCGCACAGCACGCGCCCCGAAAGCAGGGCACTGATGGCCCAGCGGCCGGCGGCCGGCGCGATCCTGACCCCCTCGGCGTTGGAAGCCGGAGCCGCCAGGGCTTCGGCGGGAGCTTCGGCGGATTTGGGGCTGGCCGGCAATGGGGGGCGTTGCGTCATGGCTGCTGGGCTTCCCTGGCCATCATAGGCCGCAAAGTAACAATATCCGGCAGGTTGCGATAGTAGTTGTCATAGTCCAGCCCATAGCCGGCCACGAACACATCGGGGATGTCAAAGCCCACATAGTCGGCCTTGACGGTGCGCTGCAGGGCTCGCTGCTTGCGCAAAAGCACACAGGTGCGGAGGCTGGCGGGCTTCAGCTCGGCGACCAGCCCCTGGACCAGGCCCAGGGTGCCACCGCTGTCCAGGATGTCGTCGACGATCAGCACGTGCCGGCCGGTCAGCTCGCCCAGTTGCTGGGCCAAAAGAGCCGGCCCCTGCGAGCGAACCGAGCTGCCGGGGTAACTGCTGACGGTCAGCAGCCCCATTTTCAGTCGCATGGAGAGCCGTCGCATCAGGTCCGCGCAGAAGATCATCGCCCCGGTGAGGATGGGCACCAGGGTAATCTCCGCGCCGCTTTGCTGGTGATCGAGGGTGATCTGTGCGGCCAGGTGGCGCACGCGGCGGGCAATGCGCCGCCGGGGAATCAGTACCTGGTCGATCTGGTGGGACATGGCGGCCATGAGCTTACAAACAATGGGCGGGGTGAAAAGCCAAAAGCCGCAAGTGACCGATCACGGGCATGGACGGCCAAGGTTCAGCGCGTAGGATGTCCACCTGCGCCCGCCGGCTTGTGCGGCCGCCGTCCAGGAGAATGCTTGTGTCACAGTTGGGCCAGACAAATGCTTCGGCTGAGGTTGCCGCCGCACTCCCGCTGGAGCCGGAGCGGCGGCGGCCGGTGAATTTGCGCAGCGTGGGCGTGGGGTTGGTGGCCGTCATCCTCATCTGCGCCCTGACCCCGTTCAATGACTACGTGCTCAACAGCACTCCGCTGATCGGCGGTTCGCTGCCGGTGGCGCTGGTGCTGTTCTTCTTTGGTTTTGCGCTGCTGGTCAATGGGCCGCTGAGCCGCTATGCCCCCAGCCGGGCTTTTACGTCCGGGGAGATGACGGTCATCCTGGTGATGATCCTGGTGGCGTGCGTAATCCCCGGGGCCGGTTTGATGCAGTTCTGGCAGCCGACCATCGTCGGCACCTACCGGCATACGCTGGACAAGCCGGCGGAATTCGAGCAGCTGTTTAAGCGCCTGAACCTGCCGGACTGGTTCTGGGTCAAGTTCCCCGCCAGCGCCAAGACGCTGGGCGAGAAGGCCTCCGACGACATCATCACGCACTACTACAACCGTATCCCCGACGACCTGCCGTTCTGGGCGACGTTTGGCGGCTATTTGCGCCGCTGGATGCCGCCGACGGTGGGGTGGCTGGTGTTTTTGTTTGGCTTGTTCACGTCGGTCATCGGGCTGAGTTTCGTGCTGCGTCGCCAGTGGGTGGAAAACGAGCGCATCGCCTTTCCCATCGCCCAGGTGCAGATGTCCCTGATCGAGACGCCGCCGCCGGGCCGGTTCTTCAACAGCACCTTCGCCAGCCGGGCCTTCTGGATCGGCCTGGGTCTGATGCTCTTTTTGCGCGGCCTGGAGGGCTTCAACAAGTATTTCCCGAAGTACGTGCCGGTCATTGCGCTGAAATACGATATTCGTGACATCCTCTCCGAGCCGCCGTGGATGTACGTTAATCCGATGTCGCTGCAGACGCTGTATCCCCTCATGGCGGCGCTGGTGTTTTTCGTTTCCACCCGTATCGCGTTCAGCCTGTGGGCGATTCCGCTCTTGTGGCAGGTGCCGCAGATGATCGTGGGCACAACCGGGGCCCAGTTGCCCAGGGACTTCGCCCGTGATGCCAACGGCGGCTCGCTGCTGGCCTTTGCCCTGATGATCCTCTGGACCGGCCGCCACCACTACGGCCGGGTGATTCGTTTGATGTTCTGGAGGCGCCGGGCCGACGAGGAGCCGGGCCTGTTCATCCACCATCGCACCGCCGGCTGGATGACGCTGGGTGGGGCGGTCCTGGCCTGCCTGTGGCTGCTGCGCGTGGGCATGACGCCCATGGGCGCGATCCTGCTGGTAGGGGGGCTGCTGATGACCTGGCTGGTGATGGCGTTCGTGGTGGCCCATAGCGGGTTTATCACGGCGGTGACGCTTTCGGGTCCGCGCGAATGGTTTGCCGACTTCTTCCCCCACAACGATCCGAAGAACAATTACCAGGTGGGCGTGGTGCGCAATCATTTTCACGTGCAGACCATCGGCGGCATGTGGGCCTATCCGCGCGACCAGGAGCTGATCTATGCCACCCATGGGCTGAAAGTCGCCACCGAACGCGCCCCGCGGGCGGGGCGGTCGCTGCTGGCGGCCATTGCCCTGGCCATGCTGGTGGGTTTTGCCGTGGCTCACCTGGCATCGCTCTACTGCTACTACAAGTACGATGCCACCCAGGACAAGCTGCACGCGACCCCGATCAATGCCGAGGTTCTCGAAGGCCAGCCCAAGTGGCAGGTGAATTATGTGCTGGAGGCTCCGCATACCCGCGGCCAGCAAAAGCGGCATTCCAGCCTGACGGACTGGATCGTGCCGGCCGGCAGTTTCAGCCTGACCAGCCTGTTTGCGTTTTTGCAGCTCCGTTACGCCTGGTGGCCGCTGCACCCCATTGGCCTGCTGATGCTTTTTGCGTTCTCCATGAAACGGCTGTGGTTTAGCATCCTGGTCGGCTGGCTGGCCAAGGTGTTGGTGGTGCGCTTCGGCGGGGCCAGCCTGTTTACGCGGACCAAGCCGTTTTTCATCGGCGTGATCGTGGGCGAGGTGGTGGCCGCGGGGCTGTTGGCGCTTTCGGCCATTGTGCTGCATCTGCTGGGCCTTGAGTTCGAGGTCGTGCGCTTCCTGCCCACCAGCCAGTTCTAGGCCGCGCCAGCACAGGCCCCCGGCGGACCGTGCCGATATTGAAGCAGGACCCGCTCTGCCCATGCGCATTGGCTATATCATCGCCAGCTTCCCGGTACTCAGCGAAACCTTCGTGGTCAACGATATTCGTGGCCTGGAGGCGTTGGGGCACCAGGTGTCGGCCATCGCCCTGGGCCCGCCGGATCCCAACACGGCCGGCAATCCCAACTACACCATCGCCGGCAAGACGATCCGCGTGAAGGGGCTGTCGCCGCCGGTCTGGCGCAAGGTGCAGAAACTGCTGGCCCGGCGGCGCCTGCGGGCACGGCGGGGGCAGGACTTTGAGCGCCTCTACGACCAGCGCCCCGATGATGTGCCGGAGCCGCTCTGGCAGGACCGCCTCACCTGGGATGCGGCTTTGGACCAGATCGATGGCCAGCGGTTCGATTTTCTGTATGTTCACTTTGCCATGCGGCAACTGCTGCTGGGCTATCATGCCTCGCGATTGCTGAATCTGCCGCTGGGCATCACGCTGCAGGCCCACGATATCTTCATCAATCCGCTGCGGCACCTGTTCCCGCAGCTCCTGGGCCAGTGTGACTTTGTGGTCACGGTCAGCGAATACAACCGCCAGGAGATCCTGCGCCTGGCGCCGAAACTTGATCCGGACCATCTGCACGTGCTGGCCAACGGCATCGACGTGCAGCGCTTCGCCCCCCGCTGGCATGAGCCGCATCGACCCTTCCGCTTTGTGGGCACGGGCCGACTGGTGGAGATCAAGGGCTTTCACGTCCTGGTCGAGGCGGCGGGGCTGCTGGCCCGGCGGCGCCGGGATTTTGTCGTCAGCCTCATCGGCGAGGGACCGCTGCGCGAAGACCTGCAGCAGCGCATCGCCGCCCTGGATATCGCCCGGCAGTTCCAACTGCTGGGCAAGCGCGATGCCAGCTTCCTCCAGCAGTTTTTGCCCGAGCAGGATTGTTTCGTGCTGCCTTGTGTGATCGCCCGCGATGGCAACCGCGACGGCATGCCCCTGGCTTTGCGCGAGGGCATGGCCTGCGGGTTGCCGGCGCTGTCGACGCAGTTGCTGGGTCTGCACGAGACGGTTTCCCCGGGCACGGGTTTCCTGGTTCCGGCCGAGGATCCGGCGGCCTTGGCCGAGCAGATGCACAAACTCATGGAGCTTTCGCCGGCGGAACATACCGCGATGGCCCGCGCGGCGCGGCACAAGGCCGAAACCGAGTTTTCGCTGGCCTACGAGGTGGGCATGCTCACCCAGTGGATGCAGCAGGCCCTTGAGCGGCGGAAACGGGCCACTGTACCGAGCTGGACTTAAGGCGGCGCATGCCTGTACTGGTCACCGCCATCATCCCCACCTACAACCGCGCGGACCTGCTGGTCCGGGCCCTGGCCAGCGTGGCGAAGCAGGACTATCGGCCGCTGGAAGCCATCGTCATCGACGATGGCAGCACGGACCATACGCCCAGGGTCCTGCAGGAGCAGGAGGCGGCGCTGCGCCGCTGCGAGGTCAGCTTGGTGGCGCATTACCAGAGCAATGGGCGGGCTCCCAAGGCGCGCAATACAGCCATGAAAATGGCCCGCGGCGAGTATTTTGCGTTTCTGGACAGCGACGACCTGTGGCGGCCGGCCCATGTGCGGACGCTGGCGGAGTTGCTGGACCGCTACCTGTCGGCGGGGTTGGCTTTCAGCGGCATCGCCGTGATCGATCCCGACGATCAATGGGTCAAGGATCGGCCCACCGAGCTGCCTCCCGAGCCGCGCACGGGCCTGCTGCCGCGGCCGTTTGAGCACATCTTGCGCTATATGCCCACGCAGACCAGCGGCGTGATGGTTCGTCGCCAGGTGATGGACGAAATCGGCGATTTCGACTTGGACCTGCCCGTCGTCGAAGACTGGGACCTGTGGTACCGCATCAGTAAGCAATATGACTTTGCCTACTGCACGGAACCTCTGGCGTGTAATCGCGAGCACCCCAGCAACCTGCCCAAGTATTCGGTCATGGCGCTGACCAGCGGGTTGCGGATGAATCTCAAGCACCTGCCGGATGTGCGCGATCCCCGGACGCGCGGCATTCTGGAAGCGCGCATGCGCAAGCAGATCCTGCTGTTGCAGGAGGAGCTGCTGCGAGAGAGCCGGCGCGATCCCCAGGCGCTGCCGTTCCTGCGTCATGCGCTGGCCCCGCGCTCCATGCGCTTTGTGCTGGGCCGATGGCTGCTGGGGTTGCCCCGGCCGCTGGGCCGGGCCTACGCGGGCATCATCCGCTGGCTGGGTAACAGGAGTCGCGGCCAATGAGCGCCCTGGCCCCATCCACATCGCCTGCAAGCACCCTGGACCCCCGGGGCCTGCGTCTGCTGATCGTGGCCGACAGCTCGACCACCCATACCCATCGCTGGGCGCAGTGGTTTGCGGATCGCGGGGCCATGGTGACGGTTCTGTCGCCCTTTGCCGACACGATCCAGCGCGTGGGCGTCGTGCAGTTTCCACAGCGCCGCCGCTGGTATCACGCGGTGCCCAAGGTCCGCATGCTGCTGGATTACTATCCGTTCCAGCGCCTGCTCAGGCAGATCGACCCGCAACTGGTGCATTTCCATTTTGTCTCCGAGGGTGGGCGCGCCTTCTACTGGGACAAGGTGCAGGTGCCCATGGTTGCTTCGAGCTGGGGCCAGGATGTGATCTTTGATACGGGCCCGCGCCCCAAGGCCCAAGAGAGCCTGCGCCACATCTTGGCACGATGCCGGCTGATCACCGCGACGACCCATATGCTGGCCGGCGCTACGGCCCCTTACGTCCCGCCCGGCAAGCCGCTGTACGTGATTCCCTTCGGCGTGGATTTGGCGCGGTTCCAGGTGCGGCCGGAGAGCAGTTCCGACACCATCACGCTGGGCTTCGTCAAGCATCTGCTGCCCAAGTACGGGCCGGACATTCTTATCGAGGCCTTTGCGCTGATTCACGACCGGCGGCCCAACACGCGACTGGTGCTGGCGGGCCGGGGCAGCATGCAGCAGGCCCTGGAGCAGCGGGTGGCCAAGCTGGGTCTGGGCAGCAGCGTGCGGATCCTGGGGCGCGTGCCCCATGAGCAGGTGCCGCAGCTCATCGGCAGCTTTGACATCATGGTCATGCCGTCGATCTACGAAAGCGAAACCTTCGGTGTGGCGGCCATCGAGGCCTCGGCTTGTGGCGTGCCCAACGTGGCCAGCCGCGTTGGCGGGGTGCCCGAGGCTGTGATTGACGGAAAGACGGGGCTGCTGGTGCCGCCGCGCGATGTGGAAGCGCTGGCGCGCGCGTGTATCGAGTTGATCGACGATCCGCGGCGACGCCGGCAAATGGGGCTGGCGGGGCGGCGATTTGTCCAGCGCCACTATGTCTGGCAGAACAACGCCGCCAGCATGGAAGAGGTCTATCGTGCCGCCCTGGCTGGCGAGCAGCCGCGCGGCGTGCCGATTTATCAAGCAGGCGCTGCGCCTGAGCTTGAGGTGCCCTGAGGTGTCCTGGAGAGGGCGCTGCGGGCAAAGTCCGGGAGATCCTGTGCGACCGCTGCTCTACTTGTCTTACCTGTTTCCTCCTCGCGGCGGGGCGGGGGTGCAGCGCTCGCTGAAGTTCGCCAAGTATCTGCCGCAGTTTGGTTGGCGGCCGCTGGTCGTGGCCAGCGGCACCGAGGCCGACGACCGGGTCACCACCGTTGCCGATCCCACGCTTTTGAAGGATCTGCCGGCGGATGCCGTCGTGCGCTATACGACGCTGACGGCCGCCGAGCAGCGGCGATTCCGCCGTGCCCAGCGTCCGCTGGCCAAGCGGCTGGCGGTGACGGACCCCATGGGCTGGTGGGTGTGGCCGGCCGTGCGCAGCGGCATGGAACTGGTGGCCGAGCACAAACCAGAGGCCATCCTGGTCACCATGAGCCCCTTTACGTCCGCCGAGGCGGGCATACACCTGAAGCACCTGACGCGGCTGCCCCTGGTGCTGGATTTGCGCGATCCCTGGGCCATGGACGAGACGCGCATCTACCCGACGCGCTGGCACGCCTGGCGCGACTGGTCGGCGATGGCCCGCGCCATGCGGGCCGCTGATCTGGTGGTCATGAACACCCCCCAGGCCCGCCAGGCCGCCGAGGAATCTTTCCGCTTCAGAGAGGGCACCAGGGTTATTTCCATTACCAACGGCTTTGACCCCGAGGACTTTGGCCGCCAGCCGATGATGCCCGCCGGGCAGCAGACGCTGCGGATCGTGCATACGGGCATGTTCCACAGCGAGTGGGCCCAGACCTGGGATGATCTATACGCCGGCCGCGGCTGGATCAACAAGCTGAAATACCCGCGCCGGCCCATCAATCTCTGGACGCGCACGGCCCGCTACCTGCTGGAGGCGATGAGCCGGCTGCTGCAAAGCGGCGCGATGAAGCCGCACCAGCTTGAGCTGGTGTTGGTCGGCGAGCAAAGCCCGGCCGACCGGGCCATGGTCCAGGCTTCGCCGGCGGCGACGTGCGTGCGCATGGTGGGTTACCAGCGTCATGAGCAGTCCGTGGCGTGGCTGCAGTCCGCGGATGTGCTGTTTCTGCCCAACCACACGCCACTGGACGGCGGGCCGGCGCTGGTGGTCCCCGGCAAGACCTACGAGTATTTGGGCAGCGGCCGGCCCATCCTGTTGATGGGGCCGCCCGGCGATGCGCGCGACTTTGTTCTGCAAGCTGGCGCGGGGGTGGCTGTCGCCGCGGACGATGCGGCCGGGGCGGCCGAATTTCTGCAGCGCGCGTATGATGCCAAGCAATGCGGCCAGAACGTTTGTGCGCCCGACCGCTCGGTGATCCAGCGCTTTGAACGTCGCGAACTGGCGCAGCAGTTGGCCCAGGAACTCAACCTTCTGGTGGAATCCTCAAGCCGCCAGCCTATGCAGGTATAGGTGACTCCCGACAAACCCATCACGGTAGCCGTCGCGGTGCTGGGCAGCCTGCTGTGTCTGCTGCTGCCGCGGCGTTTTGCGCTGATTCCGCTGGCGCTGTCGATGTGCCTGTATCCCTGCAACATGATTCTGCCGCCCGACAACCTCGGGCTGACGGCGCAGCGCGTCATTGCCGTTTTCCTGCTGGCCAGGTGCGTCATCAGTCCCGTCATCCGCGGCGGTTTTCGCTGGGGCGCGGCCGATTATGTCGCCTCGGGCTATTTCCTGCTGATGTTTCTTTCGCAGTTGATCTCCCAGGGAATCAACCAGGCCCTGGTCAACCGCGGCGGGTTCTTTCTGTCGGCCATGGCGCCGTTCTGGTGCGTGCGCTTTCTGATCGTCGATCGCGCATCGTTCTACGCGCTGCTCAAGAGCCTGCTCTGGGCCGCGGTGCCCCTGGCGATCGACGGAATCCAATACCAGCGCAGTGGCGACAGTCCTTATTACCGCATCATGCAATATGGCCCGTTCTTCAACGAATGGAGCAAGTTCGTCAATCGCCGGCTGTTCATGGGCGAGCTGGTTTTCCGGGCCCACGCGCCGTTCCTGCAGTCCATCATGTTTGGCTGGTTCTTTGCCATCTGGATCGTGCCGGCTACCAACTTGTTCTTCGAGAAACGCAGCGTGCTGCTGTGGCTCATTCCGTGGATAGCGCTGCCGGTGGGCATGGTCAGCGCCGTGGCCGGCGGGCCGATGATGCTCACGGCGTTTTCGGTGGGCCTGCTGGTACTGTTTCCCTTGCGCCGGCAGGGCTGGACGCTGCTGGCGGTGGGCCTGAGCCTGGCGGTGCTGGCGTCGGTGGTCACCAACCGCTCGTTCATGGAAATCCTGGCCAACATGGGCATGGCCCAGGACAGCAGTTGGTATCGCGTGGGCCTGCAGCGCTTCGTCATGGGCGGAGCGATGGCCGGCCACTGGCTGGCGGGTTATGGCGAAATTCCCGGCCATTTCACCCGCTTCCACGATCTGTGCATCCAGTGGGTGTGCCTGGTGGTCTTCAACGGCTTGATGGGCCTGGTGGGCTATTACGCCATGGTCGCGGTTGCGTTCTGGAGCCTGTACAAAGCCGCCCAGCGCACCCAGAGCCTGCAGGACCACTGGTTGCTGTGGACGCTGATGTCGACGCTGCTGGCGGCGATGATCGCGCAACTGGTGGTGGCGCTGTTCGCGGAGATGAACTACATCTTCCACCTGTTCCTGGGCCTGTATATGAATGCGCCGCTGCTGGTGGGGACCGGCGCGCGGGCGCGGCAGGTGGGAATCCTGGCGGACGTGAAGGGCCGGCCGGTTCTGTTGCGCTACACGCTGGCCCCGCAGCAGGGGCTGGCGGTGGTTCCGCGCCCGGGTCAGCCTCCATCGGGCGCGTGATGGGATGGGCCGCTATGGGGAGGTTCCTGCGGTCAGGTCCCCGGTTCGCGGCGCCTTTGCCGGTTTCGCGGGCGAGGCGGTTGCGGTATCGTGCTGCCCAAGGCCCGGCGGTCGGTCCAGCGCGCTGTCCAAACTGCCGATAATAGGGTGCGGCCACCGGCGCCCCCACAATATGACCAACCTTTTCCGACAACTGCGTCTGCGCGAGCAACGGGGTCAGCCCGTGGGTGTTGCCGTCATCGGCGCTGGTTTTATGGGACGGGGCATCGTCTATCAGCTCAGCCGCATGCCCGGCCTGCGCGCGGTCGTATCGGTTGACCGGGACGTTGACCGGGCGGTCCAGGCTTTTGTGGCCGCCGGCTTCCGCGCCGCCGACGTCTGCGTCAGCGACGATCCGCAGCAGCTTTCCCATGCCGCGGCCCAGGGCCGGCCGGCCGCCAGCGCCACCCCGGAGATCGCTGCCGCCGTGCAAGGCGTGGAGGTGGTCCTGGAGGCCACCGGCCACGTGGAGGGCGGTGCCCGCGAGGCACTGTCCTGCCTGCGCCATCGCAAGCATTTCGTGTCGTTCAACGCCGAGACCGATGCCACCGTCGGCTGCGTGCTCAAGAGCATGTTCGACGCCGCGGGCCTGGTCTACACCAATGGCGACGGCGACCAGCCCGGTGTCCTGATGCGCATGATCGACTACTGCCGGGGCTGCGCCTTTCAGGTGCGGGCGGCCGTCAACTGCAAGGGCTTCATGGACATCCGCGCGACGCCGGAGTCCATCAAGCCCTGGGCCATCAAGCAGAACACCAGCCCGCGCATGACCTGTGCCTTCACCGATGGCACCAAGATGAACATCGAGCAGAACGTGGTGTGCAACGCCGCCGCGTTGCTGCCGGCCAAGCGTGGTATGTTCGGTGTCAAAACCGACCTCAAGAACGCCATTGGCGACTTTCATGCGGCCGGGGCGCTGACCGACGTGGGCAGCGTGGACTATACCCTTGGCGGGGACTTTGCCGGCGGCGTCTTTGTCATTGGCTATGCCGATCATCCCCAGATGGTGCAGCCGTATATGCGCTATCTGAAGATGGGCAATGGGCCGGATTACATGTTCTATCGCGGCTATCACCTGTGCCACATCGAGGCGCCGCTGTCGGCCGCCGAGGCTGTGATCTATGGCCAGCCGACCATCGCTCCGCTGGGCCGGCCGCTGGCCCATACGGTGGCCGTCGCCAAGCGCGACCTGCAGGCCGGCGAAGTGCTGGATGGCATCGGCGGCTTTTTGTGCTATGGCCAGGTGGATGCGGCGGCCAATTGCCAGGGGCTCTTGCCGATGGGTCTGGCCGAGGGTGTGAGGTTGTGCCGGCCGGTCAAGCAGGATAACCCCGTTCCGCTGGATGCGGTGGAACTGGACGAGTCGAGGCTGATCGTGAAGTTGTGGAAAGAACAGGCCAGGATGTAAGGATCCGGCCTCTGGGGGCGGAGGTTTGCGTTGAGGGGCCATGAGCCCGGGAGACCGTTGTGCCCAAGCCATTGATTCAAGGTGTTGTGGTCAAGAAGCTCAGCGTCAACTGCGATGAGCGCGGCCGGCTTATGGAGATGATCCGCGCCGACGACAAGGACCTGGGCAACATTCGTTTCGGCCAGGTTTACATGACCACGGCCTATCCGGGCGTGACCAAGGCATGGCATTATCACAAAAAACAGACCGACCATTTCGTATGCGTCAAGGGCATGATGAAGGTGGTGCTCTATGACTCGCGCGAGGATTCGCCCACCCAGGGGCAGATCAACGAGTTTGTCATCGGTGAGCACAATCCGCTGCTGATCGAAATTCCCAACCTGGTTTACCACGGCTTCAAGTGCGTCAGCGAAACCGAGGCCATGGTGATCAACTACACCACCGAGTGTTACAACTACGCCGATCCCGATGAATTCCGCCTGCCGCCGCACGGCGGGCCGATCCCCTATGACTGGAACCGCAAGGACGGCTGATGCCGGCCAGCGCGGGAAAATCAGACTTGCGCAGGCACATCGTCATCCTGGTGGAAAACCTGCCGGTGCCCTTTGACCGCCGGCCGTGGCAGATCGCCCAGACGCTCAAGGCCGCCGGCCATGACGTGTCGATCGTCTGTCCGCGGATGTACGACCACATGGAGCCGTTCGAGCGTCTCCAGGGCATTGACATCCACCGCTATCCCAACCGCGAAGGCAACACGGCCCTGGGCTGGATGCGCGAATATCTCAACGCCGCGTTCTGGATGCTCTGGATCTGTCTGCGCCTGCTGCTGACACGCGGCATCGACGCCATCCACGCCTGCAATCCGCCGGATCTGCTGTTTGCGGTGGCCTGGCCGCTGCGGGTGTTCTGCGGCGTGCGCTTTTTGTTTGACCACCACGACCTGGCGCCGGAGGTTTACCTGGCCAAGTTCGGCCGCCGCGATCGCATGTATCGTGTCCTCTGTCGGCTGGAGGCCATGACCTATCGGCTGGCCCATGTGGCTCTGGCCACCAATGAATCATTTAGGCGCATTGCCACGCAGCGCGACCCCATCGCGCCGCAGCGCATCTTCGTGGTGCGCAACGCCCCCCAGGCCGGGCGGCTGGTGCCCGCAGCGCCCAAGCCGGCGCTGCGCGAGGGCCGCGCCCATCTGGTGGTCTACCTGGGCGTGATGAACCAGCAGGACGGCGTTGATCTGCTGCTGGATTCCATCGGCCACATCATCCACACTCGCGGGCGGCGCGATACCCGCTTTGTGCTGATCGGCGATGGCCCGGAGCGCCCGGGGCTCATTCAGCGAACGCAACAGATGGGCCTGGAGCCGTGGGTCAATTTCCCCGGCCGGATTACCGATGGCGCGGTGCTCAGCGACTATCTGAACACGGCTTCGTTGTGTGTGTGCCCCGATCCGCACAACGCCATGAACGACCACTCAACCATGACCAAGGTGGTGGAGTACCTGGCCATGGGCAAGCCGGTGGTGGCCTATGACCTGCGCGAGACGCGCTATTCAGCCGCCGACGCAGCGCTGTATGCGCCCGACAACGATCCGCGGCAATTTGGCGATCTGGTGATCCGGTTGCTGGACGATGCGGTCCTGCGCCAGCAGATGGGCCAGCGCGGAAAAGCGCGATACGACCAGTTGCTATCGTGGGAGCGTTCGCAGGAGCAGTTACTGCGGGCCTATGAGAAGCTGCTGATGGAGCCGCGCATACCTTAAGGGGCCGCGCACGTAGTAAGCGGTCAAGACAGAGAACGCGACGGCTCGACGGCGCGAAGGCCGCGCGACGGGAATCAGAGCCGCGACCGTCAGCGGCTGTGACCCCTACAACCCCGCCGAGGGTGGCTGGGCGGCGGGACGATCGGGCTCTTTGACAAGGCCTCGCCTGGCCGATACATTTTGACGGCGTTGTGAGATTCACCTGCGGATTTGTCAACCAGGAAAGCAGGCCATGAAGAAACTGCTGCACAGCCTGACGTTGCTCGGTTTGGTTGTTCTGGGCGGCTGCGCCGCCGCGACCCCCGGTTATTCGGGCGGATTTGCCACCATCGGCAGCCTGCCTGACCGCACCGGCGGCGAGATGGCCAACCGCATCATTCGCAACTGGCGCTATGAGTTCCAACAGGCCGCCGACGACTTCTACAGCGTTATGCTGATGGATCCGGCCAGCCACATGACCAAGTGGAACGTGCGCTAGTTCTTGCCGGCAAAGACCGACGAGCGGCGCCGACGAGCTTGACGTTAATCCAGGACCGCTGTGGCCCGCGGCGATGGCGGGTTGCGCGGTCCTTTTCGTGCGCCGGTATTTGTGATGCTTGGTTCGTTGCTGCGATTTCGCACCCGCCATCAGCCGCTGATGGTGCGCCTGGCCTATCGCTATGAGCTGCGCACCGCCTTGACCTATCCCCTGGCCGCCTCGCTGGCCGAGGGCTCGTTTACCGGGGTGGTGGCGGCCAAGTTCTTCGGGGCCTCGCAACTGCTGATCGCCGTCATTTCCGCGGCGCCCATGTTCGGCAACATCATGGCGCTGGTGTGGGCCGAGCTGGCGAAAAATCGCCGCAAGGTGCCCTTTGTCAACATGCTTCAGCTTGGGGTGGTACTGAGCATCGCCGCGGCGGCGCTGACGGCGTATGTGCCATCGCGGGTCGTTGGGGCCTGGCTCTTTGCCCTGACCATCATCTGCGCCCGGCTCATGGCCAGCGGCATCATCACCCTGCGCAGCGCCATCTGGAGGCTGAATTATCCGCGGCATTTGCGCGGGCAGATCATCGGGCGCATCACCGTGGTGGCCACGGCCGTGCTGGCGTGCGCGACGTTCATCGGATCGGCCTGGCTGGACCGCAACCCGCGGGCGTTTGTCTATCTATACCCGGGGGCGGCGGCCCTGGGGGCGATGGGCATCTGGCAGTTTGCCCGGATTCGCGTGCGCCGCGAGCGGCAGATTCTTCGTCGCCAGCAGCTTTATACGCCGCGGCCGGAAAGCCTGGCCCAAACCGACGAAGCCAACGTGCTGAACTACGAGCCGGAGAATGGCCGGGGGCTGTGGGGGTTCATGTCCTCGGCGCGGCGGATCTTGCAGCGGGATTTGGACTTTCGCCGCTATCAGCGCTGGCAGTTCCTGGCGGGGTTTGCCTTCATGATGTTCGGGCCGTCGCTGCTGTACATGGTCAGCCAGGAGATGACCGACAAACGCACGCAGTATCTGCTGGCGACGGTGGTGCTGCAGATTGTGCCCATGTTTTTCACGCTGCTGTGCACGCAGCTCTGGGCGCCGCTGTTTGACCGCATGCACATCACGCGCTTTCGCGTGGCCCAGACGGCGGTGGCGGCCGTGGGGCAGGCGGTGCTGCTGGCCGGGGCGCTGCTGGGGCTGCATGTATCCAATACGGCGGGACTGGCGGTGGTGGCGGTGGGGCAGATGCTGATCGGCATCGCGACGGCCGGCGGCAACCTGGCGTGGAACCTGGGGCACAATGATTTTGCGGCCGCCGAGGAAGCCGGCAGCTATATGGCGGTGCACGTGATGCTCACCGGCTTGCGCGGGTGCATCGCGCCATTCGTGGGGGTGGCGTTGTACAAATACGTGACGGGTCGATATCTCTTCGCCGTCAGCATGATGTGCAGCATCGCGGCGTTGGTGGGCTTCTGGAAGATGGCTCGCCATGCCCCCAGGCGGATGGAGCCGCGCACCAAGCCGCCGCGGGCGGCGCCCAGCCGACGCTGAGCCGATGGGCCGGGGGCAACCGGCGGCGGGCTTTACGGGTTGCGGACGGCTCCCTAACATACCGGCATCATGGAACGAACCACCCCACCCGCGGCCATCGGGCGGCTTGTGGCTGCGCGCGCCTTGAAGGAACTGGCGCAGAGCGTGCGCGCCCAGCCGGTGACCGCGGCGTCGGGCCTGTGGGGCAGCAGTCTGGCGGCGGTGACGGCGGCCTTGCAGGCGGAACTGAGACGGCCCATCGTGGTGATGTGCGGCCACGTCGATGAGGTGGACGACATCGCCGATGACATGGAGCTTTTCCACGGCGCACGGCCGGATGTGCTGCCGGCGCTGGAACTGGCCGCCGGCCTGGGGCGCATGAGCGAGGAGCAGGCCGCCAACCGTTTCGAGATCGTGTCGCGCTGGGCCTCCGAATCGGCCGGTGCCGGGCCCGCGGCGCTGCTGGTGGGCTCAGTGCAGGCCTTCATGCAGCCGGTGCCGTCGCGTCAACAGATGACCGAGCTGGTGCGCCACCTGCGGGCCGGGCAGGAGTTGGATTCGCAGAAGCTGATCGTCTGGCTTAGCGAGCATGGCTACAACCGGCTGGAGCAGGTGGAAGTGCCGGGCGACTTCGCCGTGCGCGGCGGCATCGTCGATATCTATCTGCCCGGTGAGTTTGAGCAGGCCGGCGAGCAGGTGGGATTGACCGTGCGCGTTGACTTCTTCGGGGACCGCATCGAATCCATCAAGCAGTTTGATTTGGACAGCCTGGGTTCCAAGGGGCCGCTGGAGTCGGTGCGCCTGGTCGACATTCGCGGCCAGTTGCCACAGATCGAGCAGGCCACGCATTTCTTTTCCTATCTGCCGCCCGGCAGCATCGTTGTCCTTTGGTCGCCGCTGGAGATCGCCGAGCAGTCGCGGGCCTATTGGGATCGGCTGCCGGCCGAGGTCAAGGGCATCTATCCCCTGCGGGCCGTGCTGGAGCACACGGCGCGCTTCACGCGCGTGGAGCTAAGCCAGTTCGGCCAGGGCACGGCCACCGATCACACGCTGACCGGCGCGGGGCAGGCGCTGCGTCTGCCGGTGGGGTCGTTGCAGAAGTTCGAGACCGATGCCGCCAAGGCCGTCGGCGAACTGGCGGAGCTGGTGCAGACGCACGAGGTGACGGTCTTCTGCGGCAACGCCGGCGAGATGGCACGGTTTGGCGAACTGCTGGACCAGCGCGACCCGGCGCTGCGGTCACGAATCGAGATTGCGCTGGGCTATCTGCATCGAGGGTTTGTCTGGGAGCAGGCGCCCGAGGGAGGTACTCGACCGCTGGCGCTGGTGGGGCACCACGAGCTGTTCAACCGCTATGAGGTGCGCCGACGGGCCCGCAAGGTCATCGCCTCGCGCCCGCTGGACTCGTTCCTGGACCTGCAGGCCGGCGATTATGTGGTTCACGTCGCTCACGGCATTGCCCGCTTCACCGGCATGCAGACCATCAGCAAGGACGGCCGCTCCGAGGAATACCTGACGCTGCGTTTTGCCGACAGCGCCACGCTGCACGTCCCGGCCAATCGCATCAACCTCATCCAGAAGTACATCGGCGGGTTTCACGGCCACCCGCAGCTTTCTCGCCTGGGCTCGGGTCTGTGGGAAAAGCAAAAGGCCAGGGTGTGCGATGCCGTGATGGACATGGCCGCCGATTTGCTGGACATCCAGGCGGCCCGCGCCGCCGAAGCAGGGGTGCCGTATCCGCCCGATACTGACTGGCAGCGCGAATTCGAGGCCGAGTTTCCCTACGAGGAAACGCCCGACCAGCTCACGGCCGCCGAGGAGATCAAGGGCGACATGCGCCAGCCGCGGCCGATGGATCGGCTGCTGTGTGGCGACGTGGGCTATGGCAAAACCGAACTGGCCATGCGCGCGGCCTTTAAGGCGGTGGAATACGGCAAGCAGGTGGCGGTGCTGGTGCCCACGACGGTGCTGGCCGAGCAGCATGACCGCTCGTTCCGCCAGCGCCTGGCGGATTATCCGTTCGCCGTCGAGTCCTTGAGCCGCTTCAAGACCGCCGGCCAGCAGAAACAGACCGTGAAGCGCGCCGCCGAGGGAAAGATCGACATTCTCATCGGCACGCACCGGCTGCTGAGCCAGGACGTGCGCTTTGCCGACCTGGGGCTGGTGATCGTCGATGAAGAGCAGCGCTTCGGCGTGACCCACAAGGAGCGGCTCAAGCAGATGCGCAAGACCGTGGACGTGCTGACCATGTCGGCCACGCCCATCCCCCGCACCCTGCACATGAGCATGCTGGGCCTGCGCGACATCAGCTCGCTGACCACGGCCCCCCAGGACCGCCGCTCGGTCGTCACCGAAGTCATGACCTATGATAACCAGCGCATCAAGCTGGCCATCGAGCGCGAACTCAACCGCGAGGGGCAGATCTACTTCGTGCACAACCGCGTGCAAAGCATTCAGGCGATGGCCGAGCAGATTCAGCAACTGGTGCCTGGAGCGCGGCTGCTGATCGGCCATGGACAGATGGGCGAGGGAGAGCTGGAAAAGGTGATGCTGGCCTTTGTGCGGCACGAGGCGGACATCCTGGTTTGCACCACGATCATCGAGTCGGGCCTGGACATCCCCAACGTCAACACCATTTTCATCAACCAGGCGGACCGTTTTGGCCTGTCGGAATTGCACCAGCTGCGCGGCCGCGTAGGCCGCTGGAAACATCGGGCCTACTGCTATCTGCTGCTGCCGCCGGACCGCCCGGTGACGCCGACGGCGGCCAAGCGGCTCAAGGCCATCGAGGAGTACAGCCACCTGGGCGCCGGCTTCAAGATCGCCATGCGCGACCTGGAAATTCGCGGCGCCGGCAACATTCTGGGCCCGGAGCAGTCGGGCCATATCGCTGCGGTGGGCTACGAGATGTACTGCCAGTTGCTCGAGCAGGCGGTCCGCCAGCTCAAGAACCAGCCACAGCCCGCGACGCCCGATGCCCATGTGGAGATTGGCCTCAGCGCCTTCGTGCCGCGCAGCTATATCGGGGCGGATCGCCAGCGCATGGACGTTTATCGGCGCGTGGCGCGGGCCGACAGCCTGGAAACCGTCGCCCAGATCGAGCGCGACATCACCGACGCCTTTGGCCAGCCGCCGCGGCAGGTGCAGGTGCTGCTGGCGCTGACGGAGCTGCGCCTGCTGGCGGGGCACTTTGGTATCGAGAAGATCATCAAGCGTGAGCCCGACGTGGTCTTCACCTTGCGCGATGCCGGCCGGGTTCAGGACGCACTGGCCGGGGCGCCGGGAACCCTGCGCGTCATCGATCAGCATACGCTGTACTTTCGGCCGCCGCGCGGCTATCTCGAACCCGAGGCGCTGCTGCTGGTGCTGCGGAATCTGCTTAAGGCCGCCCACAAGCGGCAGCAGGCCTCGCCAGCGGCGGCGCCGGCGGTGCCCGCGCCGGCGCCGGCACCACCCAGTAGCGCGCCGGCCGTGGCCAAGGCCGCTGAGCCGCCGGTCCGCACTGCGCAGCGCCCGAAGGTGGATTTGTCCGCCCAGGCCGAGCACCTGAAGAAGCTGCGCGAGCAGGGGATCCTCAGTGAAGAGGAATACCAGTCTGCTCATAAGCGACTGCTGGCCAAGAAGTGAGCCATTTTGCCGCCGCTTGCCGCCGCGCCGGCGGGCGGCTACCGTTTTCACCGATGGATATCGCTGAGCTGGTCAACCAGAAGCATGCCCGGGCCGTGGAGCTGCGCCATGCGCTGCACGCGACGGCGGAGTTGGGCTACCAGGAACACCAGACCGCCGCCATTATCCGCGAGGAGCTGCGGCGTCTGGGCGTGGGGTTTATCACCGGCCCCCAGACAGCGCCCACGGCCACCATCGCCGTGCTGGGTGAGGCCGCCAAACCCTGTATCGCGTTGCGCGCTGACATTGACGCGCTGCCCATCGTCGAGCAAACCGGCCTGCCTTACGCCAGCGCCAACCGGGGTCTGATGCACGCCTGCGGTCACGATGGACACAGCGCCATCCTGCTGGGGGTGGCGGCGGTGTTGAAGGAACTGGCCGCCGAGCTGCCGGTGTGCGTCAAGCTGATCTGGCAGCCGGCCGAGGAAGGCGGCGCCGGCGCGCAGCGCCTGGTCGAGGCCGGCGTGCTGGATGGACGTCTGGGGCCGCAGGTATCGGCTGTTTTCGGCCTGCACGGTTGGCCGGGTTTGGCGGCCGGTGTGGTGGCCAGCCGCAGTGGGGCCATCCTGGCGGCCAATGACAATTTCTGGGTGAAGTTTATCGGCAAAGGTTGCCACGGCGCCTATCCGCACCTGGGGCGCGACCCGATTCCAGCGGCCGCTGAGGCGATCCTGAACCTGCAGCACTTTATCAGCCGGGAAACCGATCCAACCGATCCGGTGGCACTGACCGTTGGTGTGGTGGAGGCCGGCAGCGCGGTCAACGTGATCCCGGACGTGGCCCGCATCGGTGGCACGGTGCGCACTCTGTCGAGCGGTGCCCGCCAGTCGGCCGCCGCCAGCATCCGCCGGCGCTGCGAAGCGATCGCCGCCGCGCACGGCTGCACGGTGGGAGTGGACTGGCAGGCGGGCTACCCGCCCACCATCAACGACCCCCAGATGCACGATTATGTGGCCCGCGTGGCTCGCGGGTCGCTGGGGGCGCTGCGCTTTGCCGCCGTCGAGCGGGCCAGCATGGGAGCGGAAGATTTTGCGTACTACCTGCGTCAGGTGAAGGGCTGCTTTTTCCTGTTGGGAGTCAGGCCGCCGCACTTGGGCGAGTGTCCATCGCTGCACTGCGATCGATTTGACTTTCCCGACCTGGCCATGCCGGCCGGAATGCGGATGTTTGTGGAACTGGCGTTGCATTGGTCTGACTGAGCGATTTCATGGCCTATGACGCACACCAGGTGATGGAGGTGCTCGGCGCGGCGGCCGAGGAGAACCAGCTTTGCTCCCTGCGCCAGCAGCAGGTGGTGCTGCTGCCCGATGAGGGCGAGTTCTGGATCACCGGCGACCTGCACGATCATCGGCGCAACTTCGAGAAGCTGATCCGTCATGCGGACCTGGCCGCTCATCCGCAGCGCCACCTGCTGCTGCACGAGTTAATTCACGGCGACCATTTCGATGCCCAGGGCGCCGACGCAAGCTGGCAGATGCTTTATCGCGCGGCCGAGCTGAAATGCGATTTTCCCCAGCAGGTGCACTTTGTGCTGGGTAACCATGACCTGGCCCAGGTCCACGGCGAAGGCATCCTCAAGGGCGGCCAAAGCGTGTGCGAAGCCTTCACCCGCGGCGTGCGCAATGAGTTCGGCGCGCAGGCCGACCGCGTGGTCGTTGCCGTTACCGAGTTTCTGATGTCGCTGCCGCTGGCGGTTCGTACCCAGAGCGGCTTGTTCTGCTGTCACAGTCTGCCGACGGACGCCCATGCCGGCCATTTCGACCATGGCGTGTTCGACCGCGCCCTGACGGGACCCGATTATGCCCGCCGCACCGGGGCCGTGTATCAGTTAATCTGGGGTCGCCATACCAGTGCCGAAACGGCCTCTGCGTTCGCCGCGAAAGTGGGGGCGCGCATCCTCATCACCGGCCACCAACCGCAGGAGCAGGGCTACCGCGTCAACGGTCCGCAACACCTGATCCTGGCCTCGGAACACAGCAGGGGGGTCTTCCTGCCCGTGGACCTGGGCACGGAGTACGACATGTCCGAATTGGCTAAGCAGTTGCGCTGGTTTGTGGCCATCGAATAGACCAGGACCAGGTTACTGGCTGACCCAGCACGCCGCGACGTGGCCGACCTGGGCCTTCTTCTGTTCCAGCGGGGGCATTTGCTGCTGGCAGATGCGCAGCACGCGCAGCCGCGCGCCGGCTGATTCAATCTCCACCGTGTCCTTGGCGTTGGCGTTTTTGGCGGCCTGCAGGCTCAGCGGGCAGCGCGGATGGAACGGGCAGCCACTGGGTGGGTGGCTGGGCGAAGGCACCTCGCCGCCCAGGACAATGCGCTGGCGCTGGGGCCGCGGATCGGGCTCGGGCACGGCCGACAGCAGCGAAATTGTGTAGGGATGCTTGGGGCTGGCGTATAGATCCGTGGCCGAGGCTCTCTCGACGATCCGCCCCAGGTACATGACCGCGACCTCGTCGGAGAAATGCTCGACCACTGCCAGGTTGTGGGCGATGAACAAATACGCGATGTTGCGCTCGCGCTGCAGGTCGTTCAGAAGGTTCAGAATCTGCGACTGAATGGACACATCCAACGCCGAAACCGGCTCGTCGCAGACGATAAACTCCGGCGACAAAGCCAGCGCCCGGGCAATGCCGATGCGCTGCCGCTGTCCGCCGGAAAATTCATGGGGGTAGCGGCTGGCATAGGCCGGGTCCAGCCCCACGCGGCGCAGCAGCGAGGCCACCAGTTCATCGCGATCCTTGCCGCGGGCGATCTGGTGAACCTGGATGGGCTCGCCGATGATATTGCCGATGGTCATGCGCGGATTCAGGCTGCTGACCGGGTCCTGGAAGATGACCTGCATCGACCGGCGCATGCGGCGGAGTTGTGGGCGCGGCACGGCAAACAGGTCCTGCCCGCGATATTCCACGCTGCCGCCGCTGGCCGGAATCAGCCGCAGAAGGGTCCGTCCGACGGTGGTCTTGCCGCAGCCGCTCTCGCCGACCAGGCCCAGGGTCTTACCGGCGTGGACGTCGAAACTGACGCCATCCACGGCTTTGACATAGCCGGCGATACGCGAAAACACGCCGCGGCGGATGGGAAAGTGGGTCTTCAGATCGCGCACGCGCACCAGCGGCGCCGAGTCGCGCACGCCGGGGGCGGCCTGTAAGGAGGGGGCTGCGACACTCACGAGCGATACTCCTGCTTGGCCAGCGGTAAGAGGTCCGGCTGCTCGGTCGCCACGGCCTGGGTCACGCGGCGATGCGACAGATCCACGGGCGTGACCGGCGCCTGGGCATACCCTTGAACATGGTGACAGGCCGCCCAGTGGCACGGGCACACCTGGCGCAGAGTGGGCTCGACATCGCGGCAGGTGGCATCGCCCTGCATACGATCGCAGCGAGGATGGAACTTGCAGCCGCTGGGAAAATGCACCGGGTTGGGGACCGTGCCGGCGATGGTTGCCAGGCGCTCGGAAAGGTTGCCCAGCTTGGGCACCGAGCGAAACAGCCCCTCGGTGTAGGGATGCCGCGGGTGGTCGAACAGGTCCTCGACGCCCGCCAGCTCGACGATGCGGCTGGCGTACATCACGCCCACGACTTCGGCGTTCTCGGCCACCACGCCCAGGTCGTGAGTGATCAGCAGGATGGCCATGTTCCGCTGCCGCTGAAGGTCGCGCAGCAGCTCCAGAATCTGCGCCTGGATGGTCACGTCCAAAGCCGTGGTGGGCTCGTCGGCGATCAGCAGCCGCGGCTGGCATGACAGGGCCATGGCGATCATCACGCGTTGGCGCATGCCGCCGGACATCTGGTGCGGATACTCGCGCAGGCGCCGGCGCGGATCGGCGATGCCCACGTCATCCAACGCCTGCTCCGCGATGCGCCACGCCTGGCCGCGGCTGACGCCCTGGTGCAGCATGACCGCCTCGGTGATCTGGTCGCCGATGCTGAACACGGGGTTCAGGCTGGTCATCGGCTCCTGGAAGATCATGGCGATGTCCTTGCCGCGGACCTGGCGCATCTGCCGCTCGCTCAGCGACAGCAGATCGCGGCCGTCCAGCAGGACGCGCCCGCCCAGGATGCGCCCCGGCGGCTGGGGGATCAGGCGCAGGATCGACAGCGCCGTGACTGATTTGCCGCACCCGCTTTCACCCACCAGGGCCACCGTCTGGCCGGGGTAGATGTTCAGCGAGACCTCATTGACCGGCACGATGCGGCCTTGCTCGGTGTCAAAGGCCACGGACAGCTTGTCGATTTCCAGCAGCGGACTCATCGTCACTCACCTTGGCTCGGCGGCCTGTTTTTAGTCCACGCCGCGCAGTCGCGGATCCAGCGCATCTCGCAGGGCATCGCCCAGCATATTCAGAGCCAGGCTTAACAGGAAGATGGCGACGGTGGCAGCGCCCATCTGCCACCACACGCCGCGCATCATCTCCAGCTTGGCATCGTCGATCATTCTGCCCCAGCTGGGCTGATCGGTCACGCCCAGGCCCAAGAAACTCAGCACCACCTCGGCTTGGACAAAGGCCACCAGGTTAAGGGTAAAGTCAATAATAATCAGGTGAACCGTGTTGGGCAGGATGTGGCGCCACAGGATTTGTCCGCTGCCCAGACCCACCGCACGGGCGGCCGTGACATAGTCGCGCTGGCGCAGCTTCAGGACTTCGCCGCGCACGATGCGGCACAGCCCCACCCAGCTTGTCAGCCCCAGGGCCAGCACGATGGTGGGCACGCCCACCAGTCGAAACGTCCAGCCCAGCAGCGACAGCTCGCGGTCCTTAAGGGCATAGGCCAGGGCGATCATCAGCAAAATCCAGGGAATACTGCTGACGGTAGAGAACAGCCAGATCACCAGGTTGTCGATCCAGCCCCCGAAATAGCCCGCGATGATCCCCAAAGTCGCGCCCAGCAGGGCGCTCATCAGGGCCGCGATGATTCCCACCGTCAGCGCTACGCGCGTGCCGTAAAGCACCTTCCAGAGCACCGAGCGGCCCTCGATGTCCGTGCCCATCCACAGGCCCACGCTGCCGCTCCATCGCGGCGGCTCGTAGCTGTCGGCATAGCTGTGGGACAGCAAGCCGCTCAGCCACGGCGTAAAGCCCAGCAGTCCCACCGCCAGATAGACTGCCACCACCACGGCGCAAGCCATCGCCAGTCGGCTGCGCTTCAGGCGCGCGGCCGCATCGCGCCACACGCTGCGCGGGCGGCCCAGCGGCGCTGGATCCATCGGGATGGTCGCGACACTACTCATTGCAGTCGGATGCGCGGGTCCACCAGGGCATAGCAGATGTCCGTCACCAGCAACATCAACGTGTACACCACGGCGATGGCATAGGTCATGCCCATAATGATCGAGCGGTCACGGTTGCCGATGGCTTCGACCATGAGGTTGCCCAGTCCGGGAATCTGAAACATGGTCTCGACCAGCAGCGAGCCCAGCAGCAGAAACGGCAGGCTGGCCACGGTGTTGGTGATGACGGGGATCATGGTGTTGCGCAGGACATGAACCAGCAGCACGTCGCGGTCGGCCACGCCCTTGGCCCGGGCCGTGCGCACGTAATCAGTGTAGATCTCCTCCAGCATCACCGTGCGGTAAAAGCGCACGCCCCCGCCCAGGCTGACCAGCGTCTCAACGAGGATCGGCAGCACGGCAAAATGCACGATTTGTGCCCCGCGCCCCCAGCCGGCCACCGGGAACCAGCCCAGTTCAAAACCTACCAGCCACTGGGCCAGGATGATCACGCTTAAGCCCGGAACGCAGATGCCCAGGACCGCCATGAAGGTGATCGAATAATCCGGCCAGCGCCCGCGGTTGTAGGCCGCCACCAACGCCAGCACCAGTTGAATGCCCAGGGCAACAAAGAACACCGGCCCGGCGATCGCCAGCGAGGCCGGGGCCTTGCGCAGCAGCAGCGACCACAAGGGCTCCTTGTAATGTTGCGAATCGGGCAGCCGCCACAGCAGCACATCAAAGAACTGGCTGTCGGTCACGGCCGCCAGCTTGGGGCCCAGTCCCGGCACTGCTTTGGCGGCCTGCGTGTTGAGCCAGCGCGGCTTGTCCAGGCCCATCTGCTGGCGGATCTTCTGAAGCTGCTGCGGCGTGGCGTGTTTGCCGGCCTCCAGGCGGGCCGGGTCGGGCGCGACGTACGCGAAGAGCACAAAGGTGATCAGCACCACCCCCGTTACGATGGGCACCGTCCAGAGGATTCGCCGCAGGATAAAGGACCACATGGGATCAGCGGTTCCGCGAAAGCCAAGCGCTGCGCGCTGACGAATCCAGTTTCAAATGCTGCCTTGCCCCGTGAAGGTAATCCGATAGCAGCAGATTATCCACCCAGCCATGATGCAGCACGTAGCTGCTGGGGTAATACAAAAGCGCCCACGGACACTCGTCCATGACTAGGCGGCTCATCTGCTTATAGACGGCGGTGCGCGGCGGCCCGGGCGGCAGGACACTGGCCTGTTCGTAAAGCCGGTCGAAGGCCTGGTTCTTCCAGGCCGTGTTGTTCTGGCCGCCTTCGCCGATGTTCTTGCCGTAGAAAAGCTGGAAGAAGTTCTGCTCGTCGGGGTAATCGGCCTGCCAGGCCAGGAAGAACAGTTGCGCCGTGCGCCGCCGCTCGACGATATCCAGGAAGCGTGCCCAGTCGGTGTAGTCGACCTCGATCCGCAGGCCCATCGCCTCCCACTGGCTGCGCAGAAAGTCGCCCATCTGCCGGTCCTCGGTGTCCGTGCCCGACATCAACAGCGACAGTTTCGGCAGCGGGCCGCCGTGGATTTGCTGCGCCTGGGCCAGCAGGTCCCGCGCGGCCGGGGGGTCAAAGCGGGCATACGGATTGACCTCCCGCGGGTCAAAGCTCTCAAAACCCGGCGGAATCGGCCCGATGGGCAGCTCGCCCCGGCCGTTGCGATAGACGCTGATAAAGCGCTGGCGGTTGATGGCCATCGACATCGCCTGGCGCAGCGGCTTGTTCTTGCCCAGGACCGCATCCAGCATGTTAAAGCCAATGTAATAGGTCGTTGGATCGGGAGCCTTGACCAGTTTGACGCCTTGCCGCTGCATGGCGGCCGTCAGCTCGCCGCCCTGGCGTACGGCCTGGCTGAAGGTGTCCTTGGGGATGGCGCTGATGTCCAGCAGGCCCTGGCGGAACAAAAACCACGGCGGCAGGTCCGCCTTGAAGAAGTCGATCTGCAAGCGCCGGATGTGCGGTTGACGCTGCGCGGCGTCGACGGCGGTAAATCCATCGATATCGGGCCGGCCGCGATAGTCCGGGTTGGCCGTCAGCACGATGCGCTGCTGCTTCTGGTGATCACGATATCGCAGCGTATAGGCGCCGGTGCCGATGGGATGCTCACGGAAGCGCTCGGCGTAATGTTCCACAGCCGCCCGCGACACCGGGGCGGTTGGCAGGTGCGCCAGCACATAGACCAGCTGCGGATAGGGGTCGGCCAGCGTGATCTGCAGCGTGTAATCATCCAGCGCGGTCAGGCCCTCGACCGGCCGGTCCCAGTCGATCCGGGCGGGGCTGTTCTGCTGGGTGTATCTGGTCCAGTCGTCGATGCCTTTGATCTTGCCGGCGATGAAGGCGGCGTTGGGGCTGGCCAGGTGAAAATTGGCGATGCGCTTCAGCGAGTAAATCACATCATGGGCTTGCAGCTCGGGCCCGCGGCCTTCGGGAAACACTGCCCGGTCCGGGTCGTGAAAATGAATGCCGCGACGTAGGCGAATGGTGTAGGTGAGGGTGTCAGCGCTGATCTGCGGCAAGTCGGCGGCCAATTCCGCAAAGAGCCTGTAAGGCCGGGCGTAATAGTCATAATTGTAGAGGCACTCGAAGATGTTGCCGGCGATGGCGCTGCTGGTGGTGTCGCTGATTTCGGCCGGGTCCAGCGTGCGCACATTGGAGCCATAGGCGGTATAGAGCGTCTGCGGGTCGCGCGGCGGCACCAAAGCCAGCGACGTGCCCAGCAGCGCCACCAGTAATCCCAGCCCCGCCAGGTATACGAAGAAGAGCCACTTGGTCAGACGCATCGGCTATACCTTGGCGGCGTCGCGCCGCGGGTCAAATACATCACGCAGGCCATCGCCCACGAAGTTCAGCGTTAAGAGCGTAATCGCCAGCAGCAGCGATGGAAACAAGAGCAGCCACCAGCGGCTGCGCAGCGGATTCAGCGCCGGCAGCAGGCCGTCGCTGGCCAGTGCCCCCCAAGTGGGCATCGGATCCTGGATGCCCACGCCCAGGAAGCTCAGGAATGACTCCTGCAGCACCGCCTGCGGCACGATCAATGTGGAGTATACGGTGATGGGACCCACCAGGTTAGGCAGCAGGTGGCGAAAGAAGATGCGCGTCTCGGTCAGTCCGGCCGCCCGGGCGGCTTCGATGAACGGCTGGGCCCGCAGCGACAGCACCTGCCCGCGCACGACGCGCGCCATGGTCAGCCACGACACCGAGCCGATGGCCAGAAACAGCACCAGCAGGTTGGCCGCCTGCGGTCCCGCCAGCCGTGCCAGTGGCGGCTCAAAGGCCACCTTAAAGAGCAGGATCAAGAGGATGTACGGCAGGCCATACAGCACGTCCACCGCCCGCATGAGCCCGGCATCGACCCAGCCGCCGCGATAGCCGGCCACCAGACCCACCGAAACCCCCAGCAGCGTGGAGATCAAGGCCGCGGCAATGCCGATCGACAGCGATATCGTGCCGCCCAGCAGACAGCGCCCCAGGATGCTGCGGCCCAGCATGTCGGTTCCCCACGGAGCGCCTGCACCGGGCGCCATGTAAGAGCGATCCGCGTTCTGGCTGTCAAAGCCCAAGGCGCCAACGCGGCGCAGCGTCCAGGGCAAAGTGATCACGCAGGCCGCCAGAATGGCGGCTAGGACCAGCCCCCCGACCATCACGCGCCGGCTGCGCAGGGCGCGGCGCAGCAGCGTGTCGGGTCGGCCCGGTGCCGGCTGCGCTTGGGTGGGCGTGAGTTTGGCCGCCGTGCTCATCGCCATTCCTCCCGCACCTGGATGCGCGGGTCCAGAAACACATAGCCGATGTCCACCAGCAGGTTCATCATCAGCAGCACTGCCGAGTAAATCATCACCACGGCCAGGATCAGCGTCTGGTCCTTGTTCAAAACGCTGTTGACAAAATGCCGGCCTAAGCCGGCGATGTTAAAAACCTTTTCGACCACGAACGAGCCGGTCAGAGTGGCCGCCGCCGCCGGTCCCAGGTAGCTCAGCACCGGCAGCAGGGCGTGCTTCAAACAGTGCTTCCAGACCACCTGCACGCGCGACAGGCCCTTGGCCCGGGCGGTGCGCACAAAGTCGCTGGAGAGCACATCCAGCATGGCCACGCGCGTGAGCCGCGCGACATAGGCCATGGGCAAGAGCGACAGCGCCAGCCCCGGCAGCACCAGGTCGCCCAGGTTGTGCCACTGGCTGATGGCAAACCACTTCAGGTGTACGCAAAAGACCAGCAGCAGACCCGACGCCACCACGAAGGACGGCACGGAGATGCCCACCAGCGCCACGCTCAGGCTTAGAAAGTCCATGGCGCCGCCACGGCGCACCGCCGCCATCACCCCCAGCCCCACGCCGGCCAGCACCGCCACCACCAGGGCAAACAGCCCCAGCGTCAGCGACACCGGCAGGGCGTCGGCCACGATCTCGCTGACCGACCAGTCCTGGTACTGCATCGACTGGCCAAAATCCCCCCGCACCGCCCGCGATGGATACCACGCCAGGAACTTGCGCCAGTCATCAGCATGAAAACGCTGCTCCATGGCCTGCAAAGCGGCCACGCTCTTGCTGCGGTCGTCCTTGTCAAACGGGCTGCCGGGAATCACCCAGGTGAGAAAGAACGTGCCCAGGTAAATGATCGCCAGGATCAGCGGAAACTGCACCAGCCGAAATGCCAGGTAGCGCATCATGGCTGTCGCCTCGCTTCCAGGGCCTTGAAGATGACCATGTTCCGCGGATTCAGCGGCACGCCGCGCACGTTGTCACGGAACAGGTAAGCGTTGACGTAGTGATACAGCGGAATGATCGGCACCTGGTCGCACAGCAGTTGCTCGGCTTGGCCCAGCAGCTCCAATCGCCGCTGGGCATCGGGCTCAACCGCTGCCTGGTCGCACAACTGGTCATAAACCGGGTTCTTCCAGGCCGAGTCGTTGTTGTCGCTGTGGGAAAGGTACTTGTCGGTGAAGGTGGACACGTCGTTGTAATCGCCGATCCAACTGGCCCGTGCCACCGCGTAATCCTTGCCATGCAGACGCACCCGAAACGTCTTGATCTCCACACCGCTCAGTTCCAGGTCGATGCCCAGGTGATCCAGCCACTGCTTGCGAATGATCTGTGCCACGAAGCGATGGTCCCCCTCCTTGTTGAACAGGATCGACAACTGGCCAAACCCGCGCCCGCCCGGATAGCCGGCCTCGGCCAATAGCTGCCGGGCACGCGGCGGATCAAACGCCAATCCCCTGGGCGCGCGGTATCCGGCAAATACGCCCGGCGGCACGAACGTGGTCGCCACCGGCTGATTCAGCCGCCCGACATTGTCGACAATCGGCTTCTTGTCGATGGCCATCGCCAGTGCCTGCCGCACGCGCACATCGGCCAGCGGATTGGTTCGACCATCCGGCAAACGTGGGTTGCAGTTCAGCGAATAGAAGTAGGTGCCAAAGCCTCCGAACACGCGCAGGTCCGCTCGCTTGCGCGCCAGTAGATCGGCAGCATCATCGGCACCCACCTCCGCCAGCCAGTCCACCTTGCCCGTCTCATATTTCAAAAACGCCGTGCGCGGATCGGCGAAACTGAGCATGTCGATGACCCGGCTGCGAACGGCGCTCTTGTCCCAGTAATGCTCGGAGGCCACCAGCCGCAGGCGCTGCTGAAAGTGCCAGCTCTCCAGCCGGTAGGGCCCATTGCCGACCAAATGCGGCGGCCGCGTGAAGCGGGGGTCATAGGTGATCCGGCCGGTCTTGCGGTTGACCAGCCGAAAGGGCTCCATCGACTTGTGATGCAGCGGGAAAAAGGGCGGGAACGCGCACAAGTCGGCAAAAAACGTCACCGGATGGGCCAAGCTGACCTGCAGCACGCCCGCGCCCACCGCCTGCACGCCTACCTGGCCAAAGTCCGCGGACTGGCCGGCGGCAAACTGCTCCTGGTAGGTCTTGGCCCCTTTGAGATAGTGCAGCAGGTACGTGTAATCGCCCGGCTCCTCCAGCATGCGCCGCCAGGCAAAGACAAAATCGTCGGCCGTCACCGCCTCGCCGTTGACCCACCTGGCCTCGGGCCGCAGATGAAAGGTGTAGGCCGTCTTATCGGTGCTGACCTCAACCCGCTGAGCGCATCCCAGCACCGGCTCCAGCGTCCGCGGATCCAGCGAATACAGGCCCTCCCACAGGGCATAACCCATGCGGATGTCCTGCAGCCAGGACATGGAGTTAGGGTCCAGCGTTCCGATCTCGCCGCGGTTGATGAAGACAAAGTCGGCCGGGCTGCTGCGGGCAGCGCCCGACCAGGTGATGGCTGCCACCAGCAGGGCGGCCAGCGCCACGGGAATGACCAGCAGGCGAAGCATCAGGAGGGTGCGTCTCTTGTGGTGGGCTTCAATGCCCTGCCAAAGCCTGGCCGTGATCTGCGACGCCCCGAAAAAACTGACCGACAGGTCGGCTCAGGGGTAGGCCTTGCGCACCGCTTCCAGCGCCTTGATGGCCGGCCTGATCGCCCGCACGATGTCATCGGGCATGGCGTTGGGCGCCAGCGAGGCCGCCCGGGCAACGCCGCTTTGCAGCTCGCTGCTGTTGATCGAGGGGTTGCTCGCCAGCACGCGCAGACACAGCGCTGCATACTTCACCAGCCGCGCCAGTTGCTCAAGCTGTGCCGCGCTGGCCCCGGAGTTCTGAGCCTGTGCCACGGACCCTTCCAGCAGCCCCCGGACCAAATCCACGACCTGGGCCCGCTGGGCCGGCGAGAGCGAATCAAACACGCCCTGGCGCGTCAGATAAAGCACGGGCTCGCCCTCGATCTCCGGCTCATCGATGACCTTGCTGGCGTCCTTGTAACGGTTGACACGGTAGGCCAGCAGTTCCAGCAGCAGCGGCGTGGCATGTTTGTTGACCAGTTGGCGGTTGGCCAGCTCGCCGTTGATGCTCAGGGCCCGATAGCCTTCCTGCACCACGGCCGCCGACTCGTGATGACGAATCGCCGGCAGGAAATCCTTAAGCAGGGTAGAGGGCTGGCCCAGCTCCATCGACGTGCTGATGATGGATCCGGCCGCCTTCACGCCCCATAGCGCCAGCACGTCCGGCTGGCTCTTCTCCAGCAGCGCCCGTACGGCCGGCTCCAGGCGCAGGGTAGGCGCCGCCTCGGCCACGCGCGCCACCACGATGGCCGCATTCAGCCGCACCCGCATGGGGCCTTTGCCCAAAAGCGGCTGGATCGCCTGGTTGAGTTGCAGGGTGTATTCGTCCAGGTAGGGCGCCTTGGCCAGGGTCCGCCCGTCAGCCAGGCGCGTCTCGGCCACCAACGCCTCGCGGGCCTCTCGCTGGGCGGCGGCCGACGGATTGCTCAGGCCCTTGACCAACTCCATCAGGACAGTCACCGTGACCTTCTTCTGGTTGGCCGGCAGGGGAACGTTGGGCCAGTTCTTGATTTCGTCGGGAATGCGCGCTGGAGCGGCCCAAACCCCCGCGGCCAATGCACCCATCACCACGATCCAGGATGCGAAAACAAAGCGGTTGTGGTTCATCATGCGGCTCAGCGTAGGAAGCGCGAACCGTAGCAGGCGGTTATAGGGGTGTCAAGCCAACAGCGGAGCTTGCGCCGGCAGGTTCCGCATGTGAACCAGCCCGGTTGGACGTTTGTAGTGGCAGCACTGGTCGCTGCCCGGTATTCTTGTGGCCCAGTCGCCTTCGGATGGGATTTAAGGAGCCGCGCGCAGCAAGCGACCGGAATGCTCCAGAGCTCGCGAAGGCGCGAAGCCGCCAAGGAATCGCGAAGCAAAGCAGAAAGTGCCGCCGATGTCCTCATTATGTCCTCATCGGCGACCCGAGGACGATCGAGGCTCTGCCCACATGTCACTCCGCTTTGCCGGAGTCCGCGCCGCTTCTGGCTGGCGATGTCGCAGTGGCTTGCGAACGCTGCGGCGCCACGGAAACAAAGACTCTCGACTCCCGACGCCTAAAAGTTCCTACCGCGACCAGTATGGCTCCGGACTACCGTAACAACCCGACCTCGAAGCCCGCACGGCGTGAATCGCGTTGGTGTGTGCGGTATCGCAAGAGGAGCAACATCGCAAGGGGCGTGCCGAAGACTAGCCAATATGGAATGATCAAGTAATGGATAGGACAAAGCGGACCGAGCACAAAAAACTCCTCTTTCGGGTGAGGGCCAAAGCCTGTTCCCGTCTGCCCACGTAGGACGCCGATGGCATACCCCCGATCTGGAATCAGCCCAGGCGCGACATGGTCGAACTTCACCCACATGAGCCCACGCCCCCCGTCGGGAAAATAGTATTGGCAGTGCCCCACATACAACCCCTGCGGGATGACGGCGGCAAACGACGCCGACTGCTTCGGTTCGTAGATAAGCGCGTATCGTAGCCAACCGACTGACAAGACCACGCCCCAACTGGCCCACACCAAGCAGGCAACGGCGGCGCAACGTCGCCATGGTAACCGACGCTGTCGCTGATGGGCCGGCGGATTCATCGCCTGCTGCTCCCTGTAGACGGCTGAGTCGCAATGGGCTGGGGACTTAAAGCGGTGTCGCGTTCGCATGTGGCACGCCAGGCAAGAGGGGCTTCGCGAGTCTTTGAATAAGATCGCCGCATGATTGTGGCGAGGGACATCGTACCACACCGTCGGCAGGCATCCGCCCATGAGGACATTGGCGTCTGTATCCCTTCGCGATTGCTTAGCGCCATCGCGCCTTCGCGAGCTCTGGAGCATTCAGGTGGCTAATACTGATACGTCACCTTGCGCCGCGGTACCGCTGATCCGCTGAGCGTGACCGGCGTGCCGTTGATGCTCACCGTCAGCGTCAGGCAGATCGAGCTGCTGTCGCCGCTGAAGCTCAGCGCTGTAATGTCCCTGGCCATGGCGTGGCCCAGGTCCGTCGGGTCGTCGTTGTTGACCAGGAGCAAAGTCCGGCTGGCCGAATCGTAACGATAGGTGTATTCAGCCCCCGCGGCGGTGACGACGTTCAGCCGTTCCGGGGTGGCGGGGTTAAAGCTCATGGTCTGGCAGCGGCGCACTTCGCTGAGAATCTGCTGAAGACTCACCCGTGCGGCATTGGAGGCCCGGAAAAACTCATCGTTGCGCTCGATGGCCGACGACGAGGCCGAATAGGCCCACGCCACCGCCGTCAGCAGCATGGCGCAGATCGCCAGGCTGATGGTGGCATCCACCAGGGTCAGCCCGCGCCGGATGGATAATGGCCGCCGGCCGCGGTTCACGGGCTGACCTCCTGATAGCTGCTGGGCACGGCCGCGAAATAGGTGCTGTAGGACAAACCCAGGTTCGGCTGGTTGTTCTTGCCGGGCTCGGTGAACATGATGCCCTTGGAGCCATTGATGATGCACGAGTCGCGGTCGTTGGCCAGCGTCACCAGGGTGCCGCGGTCGATCAGCACCTTGCCGGCGCCGTTGAGGGTGAAGGTCGACGCGATGATGCTGCCGGTGGTATTGGACTTGGTCGAACCGGACATCACCACGGCCGCCGTGGGGGCCAGGACCGCCACGCCCTTGGTGGCCCGGACGCTGTCAAACTCCGCGTCGCTGGGCACCGGCTGCTGGAGCACGCTGCCGCGGAAGTCCAGAGTGTTGGTAGCCGGCCCGTCGGCGTTTTCAAACACGATAAAGCCCTTGAGGGTGACGTTGCCCCGGAACTCCACCTGGTTGGGCGAACTGATGTACAGGATGCCTTCGATGGTCTGGTTGCCGGTGAACTTGGGGTTGCTGTTGGGGGCGATGCGATAGTTCTTGAGCTTGCCACCCACCGGCGCTGTGTTGACCGCATAGGCCAGGTAAGGCGCGGTGTTGATGATGGGAAATTCCGGGGCATCCACCACGTGTACGTGGTCGGCCTTGATGACCGAACTGATCGAACTGCCGCCCACCGAGCCGCCGGTCACGCGGGCCTCGCCGTCCTCGGTCACGTTCAGGTCGCCGCCCACGGTCCCGCCGACCATGTCGATCGACGGCTTTGACGCCAGGGCCGACATCATGGTCGCCACGGTGGCGTCAGCCAGCGGCAGGCCATAGCTGGGGTCGCTCAGGCCCGTGACCTCGCCCTTCTGCATCAGGATTTTGCCCCTGGAGGCGACCGCATAGTCAAAGAGGGTCGTGGTGCGCTGCTCGCGCGTGAAGTCCATGGTGATACTGCGCGTGACGGTGGACTCCAGCGAGCGATGCCGGCCGGTCACCTTCACCACGATCTGCCCGGCCCAGTCGGTGATGGTGGCCCGGAAATCGGTGTCGGCGCTGCCGTCGCCGCTGGTGTCCAGTGCGATATAGCTGTCGGTATTGCGGGGGATGTGGATCACGTTGCCCTCGCGCCAGACGGTGTTGGTCCCGAAGTTGTGCGTGCCTTCAAGCTGGGCCTTGAGGCAGGTCTCCAGGACACCAATCACGTTCTGCGGCGCTGTGGACGGCGGGACGACCACGCGGCAAAGCTGGTAGCGCATGAATTCCAGCCCCGATTCGGCCGCCGTGTGCGCCAGCGCCGTCCGCCGGTCGTTGTGGGCCACCTGCACCTGCACGTTGGTCGCCGCATAGAACCCCACTGCCAGCGCTGAGAAGATGCACAGGTAAAGCATGGCCAGCACGGCCGCCACGCCGTGGCGCTGTACGGGACGGATTGTGTTGTGTCGGCGCTGCATGGCTTTGCTCCTATGACGCACTGGTCCTGAAGACTAGCCACGAAAGTCTGCACACTTCCTTGCCGTGGTGCAGGATGCGGGTTGTCACGCGCACCGCATCGGTCGAGCCCTTGCTCATGTTGTCCAGGGTCAGCCATTCGGGGCTGACGCTGCACACGCTGATGGATTGCTGCCAGGTGCTCATGTCATTGATACGCTGGCGGCGCGCATCCACCGGTGGCGACAGCTCCGACCCGTCCAGGTCGTTCACGTCATCTACATTCATCGACGCAATCGACTCCCCACTGTCGAGCCCCCAGCGCGTCGGCGTGGTCGGGTCCGTAAAGCGCAGCCCCAGCGTCATTTCCCGCACGCTACGGGCCAGGTTCATGCCGATGGTCAGCTCGGTTCCGCTGGTATTGGACGCCGTCCCCGCGGCGATGAGCTGCAGCATGGCCACCACGCCCAGGCCCACGATGGCCGTGACCATGGCAGCCTCGATCAGCGTGAAACCCCGGCGGGGGGAAACCAATGGTTGGGTGTGCACGAGCATCACCCCAGATATCCAATTCACAACCGGCCAAGGCAAATATCAGGCGGATTTGCAGAAAACAAAGGCAGGGCGACGCACTCAGGCGACGGCAAGCTCTGCATCCTCGGTGGTTTGCGCCATCCACCACAGGATCAGCAGCGGCGCCAGCCGTCCGATAATCATCCCCCCGCAGAGCACGAACAGCCCCGGCCCCACCAGCAGAATCCGCTCATGCGAAAGCCCCACGTTGCTGACGGCGCTGATGGCTTCAAAGAGCAGATGCCCGGCCGGAACCGATGCTGCCGAGGTCTGCAGCAGTCCGAAGAACGTCCCCGCGACCATCAGCAGGTATAGACCGATCCACGTCGCCGCGATGGAAGCGGCTCGGCCGGCGCTTTGGTTGCCAAAACCCCTTCGCACGCCCACCATCACCTGCACGATCGCTGTAGTTTTGATTCCCCCGCCCGTACCGGCCGGCGATGCGCCGATCATCATCAGCACCGCCAGCGGCACCAGCATCCCGGCGCCGGCCGTGCTGTAAAATTCCCAGCTAAAACCGGCCGTGCGGGCGTTAATAGCCGTGGCGGATGCCTTGGCCAGCGCCGTGCGCAGTCCGCCGCCACCGTGCGTCTGCATCCATCCGAAGCACACGATCCCCAGCAGGTAGATCGCGCCCGTGGCCACCAGGACCGTGCGGCTGTGCGGCGACAGCGCCCGCCGGCGCCGCAGCAGGTCCCATACCTCCATCAGTACCGGCAGACCCAGGCCGCCCAGCACCACCATCGGCAGCATCACCACCTGCACCGGCCAGGTGTTGATGGCCGGCAGGCTCTTGCCCATGACGCCGCTGTTGCCAAAGGCGCTGGCCGCCTGTTGCCAGCAGGCCAGGATGTCCGCCGAGCTAAGGGTCATTCCCGGCTCCAGCAGAAAAACCGTTCCCAGCAGCAGGGTGCCCAGGGTCCAGACCAGCGCGGCGCTGACGACTTGCCGCGTGCTGTAGGGCAATCGCAAAATGCGCACGACCGCGATGCCGCCGGCAAGGATGCTGGTCAGCGTGCCGGCCAGCGTCAGCATCAGCAGCACGGCCGGCCCCTGCAGCGAATCCGGTGCAAAACCCTGGAGACTCAGTTGAAAGCCCGTCAGCGTGGCGGCATCCACCGCCAGGAACAAGGCGCGGTCGCGCGAAAGGTCGTTGCCGGCCGGCATGACGCCCGGCTCGCCCAGCAAGACAAAGCCCATGACGATCAGCAGCAGGTAAGCGCAGATCAGCCAGGTGAGCGTGTCACCCAGCTTGCGCGGCTGCGACGGCGCCAGCGGCGCCTCGCTCGGGCTGGCGCGTCCACGGCTCATGGGTGATAGACCTTGTCGGGGTCAAAGGCCTTCTGGCCGACGGTCTTCCACTCCCCGGTGCCGGGCTGATACTCGCGGAAAAAGCAGCTACGGTATCCCTCGTGGCAGGCGGCCACGATCTGCTCCACCTTGAACAGCACCACGTCCCGGTCGCAGTCGGTCAGTACCTGCTTGACGATCTGAAAATGTCCCGACTGCTCGCCCTTCAGCGCCAGCCGACCCCGGCTGCGGCTGTAGGTGTGGATCTTGCCGGTGGCCAGCGTCTTCTCCAGTGCTTCCTGGTTCATCCACGCCACCATCAGCACCTGGCCGTTGGCCACATCCTGGACGACGCAGGGGATCAGCCCGCTGGCGTCGAATTTCAAGCTCTGGATCGGTGAGTTCATAGGCCGCATGTTCTCGATTCCCATGGGTGTTTTGTCAACGTCCTTGCCGCGGCGCCGGGCGGCGCCTGCCATCCGCGGCCCTTGGCCGTACAATAGCGCTGATGCCCTGCACGCCCAATCCCAAGCGGCTGACACTCAAGAAGGACCAGCAACTGGAGATCCAGTGGCAGGATGGCCAGGTCAGCATCTACCCCATCGCCTACCTGCGGCAGCAGTGCCCCTGCGCCCAATGTCGCCAGCAGCGCGCCGAGCAGCAGGCCGCCAAGGGCAAGGTGCGCCTCCAGGTCTTGAGCCGCGCGCCCACCGGCCCCGTGGTCATCACCGACGCCCAGCGCGTGGGCAACTATGCCATCCGCCTGGTCTGGTCCGACGGCCATGACACGGGCATCTATTCCTATCACTACCTGCGCCAGATCAGTCCCGCGGCCTAGCGGCGACCTATTCACGGTCGATGCTGTACTTGCCTGGGCCGATCAGCAGCAGCGACAGGAACAGAAGCCCCATCTCCACGGCGTGGCCGGCCCGGTACGCAAAGTCTTTCCAACTGTTCACATCGCGCGTGATATGACCCGTGGCCGCGGTCACCATCACAAACAGCATGAACAGCAGGGCCGGACGAAACGCCAGCCCCAGCATCAACAGCACGCCGCCGCCGCATTCGGCCAGACCGGCCATGAATCCCCAGAAGGTCGGCGCAAAGTGGATGCCGTACAGCCCCACGGCGCCGCCCAGCTTCTGCCAAAGCTCCGGACCGGCCAGCAGCTTGGGCAAACCGTGCAGCACGAACATCCCGCCGATGCCGACGCGCAGGATCAGCAGGCCCACGTCACGATACCGTGTCCAGGATCGCCCGATCATCGTTCTCTCCTTGTTGAACCGGCGCGCCCGGGACTCCGCCCATTTTATCGCAGGGCCCGAGCCAGCGCCAGGAAGTGTTCGTAGTTCGCCCGCAGCTCCGCCAGAGAGTCGCCGCCGAATTTCTCCAGCAGCGCACGGGCAATCTCAAAGGCCACCACGTTTTCCATGACCACGCTGGCCGCCGGCACCGCGCACACGTCGGAGCGCTCATAGGCGGCGGCCGCGGGCTGGCCGGTGGTCAGGTCCACACTGGGCAGGGGCTTGAGCAGCGTGGCGATGGGCTTCATGGCGCCGCGCACCACGATGGGCTGTCCATTGGTCATGCCGCCTTCGAGTCCGCCGGCGTGGTTGGTCGGCCGCACAAAGCCCAGGCTTGGCAGGTCCTTGGCCGCCGGCTCATAGGCGATGGGATCGTGGACCTTCGAGCCGCTCAGCAGCGCCACGTCCTTGCCCAAACCAATTTCCACCGCCTTGAACGCCTGGATGCTCATGACGGCCATGGCCAGCCGGGCATCCAGTTTCTGGTCATACTGCGCGCACGAGCCCAGGCCCGGCGGGCAGCCCAGCACCCACGTTTCGACTAATCCGCCCAGCGTGTCGCCATCGATCTTGGCCTGGCGGATATGCTGGCACATCTGCTCGGAGGCGCTGGCATCGGGGCAGTAGACTTCCGACTGCTGGCGCTGCTGTCGCAAGGCTTGCAGGTCGGCCGAGGGACGGAGGCTGGCATGGACCGGCCCGATGGAAAGCACATAGCCGAAGACCTCGATACCCAGCTGTCGCAGCAGGCTGCGCGACAGGGCCCCGGCCGCCACGCGGGCGGCGGTCTCGCGGGCGCTGGCCCGCTCGAGGATCGTGCGGCAATCGTTGGTCAACCATTTGATGGAGCCGGCCAGGTCGGCATGCCCGGGCCGCGGCTGGTGCAGTGGGGGGGCCTGGTCGATGCGCCAGTCGCGATTGACGATCTGCAATGCGATGGGCGAACCGATGCTCTGGCCGCGGCAGATCCCCGAAAGAATCTCAACCTGGTCGGCTTCGATCTTCTGCCGGCCGCCCCGACCATAGCCGCCTTGTCGGCGCCGCAGTTCGTCGTTGACCAGGTCCAGATCCAGAGGTATCCCGGCCGGCATCCCCTCCACCAGGGCGATCAGCGCCCGCCCATGTGACTCACCGGCCGTGCGATAGCTCAGCGTTGCCATAGCCCGATAGTATCCCCGCCATGGGCGGACCTGCAACCACTACGCCAAAGTGGCGATGGGGTGGCCAACCTGCGGCCAACGCTTCGCCGCTTGGCGTGGCGGTAGCTCTCCAGCCCCAGTTCAGCTTCTGAAATGCTGACTCACCACACTGAGTTTACTTCTCCGTGGTTCGGTGCCTCAGTAGTTGGCCATTCCATTTCATGGGAAACTCTCTCCGCAGCGCGCTTGTCAGTCCGCCAAGCGCCGGTAGAATCAACCTCAGTAGAGGCCTCTTGGCGGAATTGGCAGACGCGATGGATTCAAAATCCATTGTCCGAAAGGACGTATCGGTTCGACTCCGATAGAGGCCACTTGACCCACGGAAACCATCGTTGACTCAGGCGCTGGCCGCGCGGATGACCTTGGCCGCCCAGTGTTCCTGCGTGCGGCTCAGGCACGATGGAATCGGCACCAGCACCGACCTTGCAAACAGCTCATCGCTTTGCGGGCAGGCCCCCTTGTCATAGTCATAAACACTGGCCCGATTGGCGGCCAGTTTCCAGGGGTTGCCGGCCGGTGAGAGCGGAATCTTCTTCACCAGTTGCGGAATGTGGTAGTAGACGTGCATCCCGAAGTCGGCCAGTCGCACCGGCGCCTTGAAACCCGCATCGTGCATGGCCTTCACCGCCGCCACGGCCTTGGCCGCCTTTTCATACATCAGCACCATGAAGCAGCCGGTGTCGCCCTCCGCGTCCAGAATCCGCCGAAAAGACAGCCCCGGCACATCGGCCAGCATGGCCTTGATGCGCTGCTTCGAGGTCCGCATCGCCTTGATGATCCGCGGCAGCTTCGACAGTTGCACGGCCGCCACGGCGCCGGTCATTTCGCCCATGCGCCGGCCCGAGCCCCAGCCCACATATCCCAGGTTCGTCTTGGGGCCGCCATCCACCCAGGGCACGCCCACATCGTGGGCGGCCGCCATCCGCCAGTACAGGTCCTTGTTGCTGGTCACCAGCAGCCCGCCTTCGCCGGTCGTGCAGTTCTTGTTCACTTGCAGGCTGAACATGCCCACATCGCCAAAGGTGCCGACCTTCCTGCCGCGAAAACTTCCGCCGTTGCACTGGGCGCAATCCTCCAGCACCGCCAGCTTGTGGCGCCGGGCGATGGCCGTGATGGCCCGCATGTCGCATGGCGCGCCGGACATGTGCACCGGCAAAATCAGGCGGGTGCGCGGCGTGATCTTGCGCTGCAGGTCGGCTGCGTCCATGTTGAAGCTGTCATCGACCTCGCACAGCACCGGAATGGCGTTGGCATTCACCACCGCCCCGATGGTGGCCACCCACATCAGCGAGGGCACGATCACTTCATCGCCCGGGCCAACGCCCAGCGCCGCCATGGCCGTCACCAAGCCCCCGGTGCCGCTGTTGACCGCCAAAGCATGCTTGACGCCATAGAACCTACGGGCCGCGGCCTCAAAGGCCTCCACGTGTCGCGGCCGCTGCATGCCGTAATAGCGGAAGGGCGTGCCGCGGCGCAACACATCCGCCGCCGCGCGCTGCTCGCGCTGGTCGTACCAGTGCACACCGGGAAACTCGCGTGGCCACAGTGATTTCATAGCCCACAGATTATGGCCGCCGGGCGCGCGGTCAAGCCGCTGGCATCCTGCATCGGGCCGCGCTCAGTTGCCCACCTTCATCAACTGCGACGGCTTCATCGCCCCCGACCAGAAGCGCACCTGCGCGATGGCGCCCTTGAACCAGCTGACTCGGCATGTCCAGCGCCACCTGCGAGCGTCCCATCGGCGTGTGCGCGAGGGGCGCGCGGCCGCGCGCCGCTGATGCGCTCCAGGTTGTCCAGGCGCAAAATGCAATCGCTCATAGGTGTTCATTGCCCCGTCAGGCGGGCCACTTCCATGCAATCCTTGTCACCGCGGCCGGAAAGATTGACCACGATCACCTTGTCCTGCCCCAGGGTCGGCGCCAGTCGGATGACATGGGCCATGGCATGCGCGCTTTCCAGCGCCGGAATGATTCCCTCCAGGCGCGCCAGAACACCAAAGGCATCCAAAGCCTCGGCGTCGCTGGCCGATACGTATTGCACGCGGCCGCTGTCCTTCCAGCTCGCCAGTTCCGGGCCCACGCCCGGATAGTCCAGGCCCGCCGACACGGAATGCACGTCAGCCGTCTGGCCATCCTCATCCTGCAGCACGTAGGACAGGGCTCCATGCAGCACGCCCGGCCGGCCAAAGCCCAGCGAGGCGGCGTGCTGGCCCAGGGCCGTTCCCTTGCCGCCGGCTTCCACGCCCACCAGGCGCACGCCGGCATCCTCGACAAACGGATAGAAAATCCCCGCCGCGTTGGACCCGCCGCCCACGCAGGCCACGATGCAATCGGGCAGCCGTCCCAGCATCTGCTGACACTGGGCGCGTGTCTCGCGACCGATGACCGATTGAAAATCGCGCACCATCACCGGAAACGGATGCGGACCGGCCACCGTACCCAGGATGTAATGCGTGTGTCCGACCGAGCCCATCCAATCGCGCAGGGCCTCGTTCAGGGCATCCTTCAGCGTCTTGAGGCCGCTGTCCACCTCGATGACCCGCGCCCCCATGAGGCGCATGCGGAACACGTTCAGCGCCTGGCGGCGAACGTCCTCTTTGCCCATGTACACTTCGCACTTCAAGCCGAACAGGGCTGCGACCGTCGCCGTCGCCACGCCGTGCTGTCCGGCGCCGGTCTCGGCGATGACGCGCTTCTTGCCCATGCGCAATGTCAGCAGCGCCTGGCCGATGCAGTTGTTGATCTTGTGGGCCCCCGTGTGATTCAGGTCCTCGCGCTTCAGGTAGATGCGCGCCCCGCCCAGGTGCTCGGTCAGCCGCTTGGCGAAATACAGCCGTGACGGCCGGCCGACGTATTCGCGCAGATAATATTCAAACTCCCGGGCGAAGGCCGGGTCGGACTTGGCGCGCTCGTATTCAGCGCGAAGTTGCTCCAGCGCCGCTACCAGCGTCTCGGGGACATAGGTGCCGCCGTAGGGCCCGAAATGCCCCTGGCTATCCGGCATGGCCAGCGGTGAAGCAGGCGTTTGACTCATGGCCGCTATGTTAAGGCGCAGCCGGCGCCAGGCAAAGCAAACTCGGCCGCCCCGGTCATCCTCAATCGTGGCGTCACGGCCCTTGCCACTCTGGCAGGCTGCTGGGCCGCCCTGTCGATTTGGCATACACCGGCGTCTGACGGTGTGGCCGGCGGGCAGTCTGTAAACCCATTTATAACAGCAACTTGCGCCGAATGCGGTCTGCGAGAAACTTGGCACAATGATTGCAAAAGTCCCCCCTTGCGGCGGTGCGCTTCGGCCTCGCCGCTTTTTCAGGAGTGATCTATGGCTAAGCCAATCGGCATCGACTTGGGAACGACCAACAGCGTGGTGGCCATCATGGAGGGCGACCAGCCCAAGGTTCTGGTCAATGCCCAGGGAAGCCGCCTGACCCCCTCGGTGGTGGCTTTCACCGACAAGGGTGAAATCCTGGTCGGCCAGCCCGCCAAGCACCAGCAGGTGACCAACCCCAGGAACACCGTCTTCAGCATCAAGCGCTTCATGGGCCGCCGTCACAGCGAGGTGGCCACCGAAGAGAAGATGGTGCCCTACGAAGTGACCGGCGGCACCGAGGAAATGGTCAAGGTCAAGGTGCGCGGCAAGGAATACACGCCCGAGCAGATCTCCGCCATGGTGCTGGGCGATCTCAAAAAGACCGCCGAGACATACCTGGGCGAAACCGTCAAGGATGCGGTCATCACCGTGCCGGCCTATTTCAACGACGCCCAGCGCAAGGCCACCAAGGACGCCGGCGAAATCGCCGGGCTCAACGTCATCCGCGTGCTGCCCGAGCCCACGGCCGCGGCGCTGGCCTATGGCCTGGACAAACGCAAGAACGAGAAGATCGCCGTCTTCGACCTGGGCGGCGGCACCTTTGATATCTCCATTCTCGATGTCGGCGACGGCGTCTTCGAGGTGCTGGCCATCAACGGCGACACGCACTTGGGCGGCGACGACATGGACGAAGTGCTCATCAACCATCTGGCCGACGAGTTCCGCCGCCAGGAGGGCATCGACCTCCGCAAGGACGCCATGGCCCTGCAGCGCCTCAAGGAGGCCGCCGAAAAGGCCAAGTGCGAACTGTCCACCGTCATGGAAACGACGGTCAACCTGCCGTTCATCACCGCCGACGCCTCCGGGCCCAAGCACCTGCAGATGACCATCACCCGGGCCCGCTTCGAACAGCTCGTCACCCCGCTGGTGGAGCGCTGCCGCCAGCCGGTGCTCAACTGCCTGAAGGATTCGGGACTGACCCCCGAGCAGATCAACGAAGTCATCCTCGTCGGCGGCGCCACCCGCGTGCCCATGGTCCAGCGCATCGTCAAGGAACTGTTCCGCGGCAAGGAGCCCAACCGCTCGGTCAACCCCGATGAGGTCGTGGCGGTGGGGGCGGCGATCCAGGCCAGCATCGCCACCGGCGCCATCAAGGACATCCTGGTGCTGGACGCCACCCCGCTGAGCCTGGGTGTGGAGACCCTGGGCGGTGTGATGACGGCCCTGATCACCCGCAACACCACCATTCCCACCAGTAAGAAGGAAATCTTCTCCACGGCCAGCGACAGCCAGACCTCGGTGACCATCAACGTCCTGCAGGGCGAGCGCGAGTTCGCCCGCGACAACCGGCTGCTGGGCCGCTTCGAGCTGGAAGGCATTCCGCCGGCCCCGCGCGGCGTGCCGCAGATCGAGGTCACCTTCAACATCGACGTCAACGGCATCCTGTCGGTCTCGGCCAAGGACCTGGGCACCGGCAAGGAAAACAAGATCACCGTCCAGAACGCCGGCGGGTTGTCCAAGGAAGAAATCGACAAGATGAAGCGCGAGGCCGAGTCCCACGCTTCCGAGGACAAGAAGCGCCGCGAGGTTGTCGAACTCAAGAACCAGGGCGACAACATGGTCTACCAGACCGAGAAGCAGCTCCGCGAGCACGGCGACAAGGTCTCGGCCGAGATTCGCGGCAATATCGAGGGCGCCCTCAACAACCTCAAGGATGCGCTCAAGAGCGAGGACGGCGACCGCATCAAGAAATCGATTGAGAACCTTCAGCAGGCCGCCTTCAAGCTGGGCGAGGAAATCTACAAACACGCGCCCAAGCCCGGCGCCGGCGGCCCCGAGGCCGGCGCAGCCCCCGGCGCCGACCGCCAGGCCGCGGGCCCGACCCCCGGCGGCGACGGCAAGAAGAAGGACGAGGACGTCATCGACGCCGAGTACGAGGTCAAGGAATAGCCTCGCCTGCGGCGCGGGAATCGTTGAAAGGTCTGGAGCCAGGCGAGCGTGCCTGGCTCCATTGCCTTGCCGGGCATTTGCTCATACCTTGCCGACATGCTCGATAAGTCATTCAGCAAATGGTGGCTGCAGCGCGTGCGTCCCTGGCGCGATGTGCCGGCCGAAAAGCTGGCGGCCGAGCGTCAGGCCATGGACCGCCAGCAGGAGTTTAACCGCAACTACGATAGCTTCCTCAAGCAGGCCCTGCTGCCCGAACTGGAGCACCTGGTGCGCATGCTGGTCGAGGGGCAGGTCATTCACCGCGTCTCAAGCTGGGGCAACCAGATTTCGGTGCGCATTCATCTAAACTGGAAGTGGGCGGAACTGGCCATCTTCCAAAGCCACGAAGACTGCATCACCTTCGATCACCATATCTTCACCGAAGGCGAGCGCCGCACCGAAGGCCAGGCCGAGGATCACAGTCACCATTACGATCTACACACGCCGCTGCCGGCCTCGGTGGCCGGTCAGGAGCTGCAGTTCTTCCTGGCCCGCGTGGCCCAGGACCTGGTGGAGCCGGAGCCCGAGCCGGAAATCCCTCCGGGTGAAACGCAGGCGTAGTCGCCGCTGACACCCTCCGCGGGCGCACCAAGACAGGACCGGCCGACCGAATCTCGCACCATGCCCGATTCCGCCGCAAGCTCGCCGCCCATCGCCCAGGACACGCTGTGTCCAAACTGTGGCTATTGCCTTTTTGGCCTGTCGGAGTGCCGCTGCCCCGAATGCGGGCGCGAATTTGATCCCCATACCGTCGCCCTGTGCCGCATTCCCTGGGAGCGCCGGAGCAATCGCGGCCGCTTTGTCAGCTTCTGGAAGACGGTGTGGATGGCGACCGTCCGGCCGCAGACGCTGGGCGCCGAAGCGCGGCGGCCGGTGGATGACGCGGCGGCCAGACGATTCCGAATCGTGGCGATGATCCTGGGCGCTGCTGCCCTGGCAGGCGGTGGCGCGACGCTGCAATGGAGCGACAGACTGGATTGCCGCACTCACGTGCTGACTGGGATCAGCAAAGCCCTGGACATCACGCAATACAGCACGCTTGAGACCGTCAGCCTACCGTGGCTGGCAGCCCAGAAATACCTCGTCTTTTTGCCGGCGGCCGTGTTGTGTTTGTGGATGCTCGCAGGCGTCTGGGGCATTCTGGCCAGGTCCAAACCGCGTAACGCATCGCAGTCTGCCACGACGATCAGCCGCTATGCGTGTGCTTCGCTGGTGTGGTTGTGGGTGCCGGTGGCGCTGGGGGTGATCGCCGATGCCCTCTATGACAACCCGCGGCTGATGCGCATGGGATGCCGCGATCTGCCCGGCGGCATCGCCGGCGCCGTGGGTTTACTCTGGACGATCGTCGCGCTTTATGGCGGGGTGGCGATGGTGACGGCGGCCCGGGGACAAACACTGGGATGGGCCCTGCGAAAGCTGCCGTGGGTGCTGTTCCTGATGATCGCCTGCATCCTCTACTGCCTGATCGTGCTGCCTTGGGTAGTGGGACTGCTATGGCTGATGGTCCAGAGCCTGGCCTGACGCCGGCGCGGGCCTGGTGGCGGCCGGCGATGTTGGGGCCAGCAGCGATCCGGCGTCGGCAGCGATCCAATAGTTGATGGTGGCAATCGTGCCGCCCTCGTCGGTGCCGTTGTGGCCGAGGCTATAAATCAGCAGGCCTCCGCTGGTCGGTTTCAGACGCAGCCCCTGCGAACCCGGGGCGAAGGGGTCTTGGGGCACCTCGGGCAGATATCGCGGCACCAGGTCCGACCACTGCGAAGGCAGCGCGCTGTGGTCAAGCTCGTAGAGTTTGACCGCCAGCACGGTGGCGGCGATCCGCCGCTCGCCGATTTGCTCGAATAAGGACTGGAACAACGAAGGTCCAGCCCACCGTTCCCGGTGCTGTAAGGTATGTATGACAGCGTAATTGACAGCGTAATTCAATCGGTCCAGCTCGTTGCTCAGTGGGATCAGTTTGCCGGCCGGGGCCGTGGGCGCCTGCGTGCGCTGTTTCCACTCTTCGCACTGTCGCACCAGTCTCAGAAAGTCGCGCACGTACATCGGCCGCAAGAGCCATGTTTTGGGCGCCAGTTCCTTCAGAGTCTCCAGGGCTTGAGCGGCGTTAACCTCGCAACTGGCCGCCGCACTTCGCTGAGTGCCGCGGACATCCAGCAGGCGCGCGATCAGGTCCGTTATCTGCGCTCGTGAGGCCGGCCGAGTCGCCGGCCCGCGCTCGATGCAAAGAGTATCGGTCTTCTCTGTTAACCCCATCTCACGATACTGGCAGTCTTTGTGGCCAGAGCCCAGTCGAGGTGCCCCGACCGGCTTTCAAGCGCCTGGCCGATGCGCAGCAGGTCCGTCAGCCGGTGGAATGCGTCTGCGTGGTTGCCGGCTTCACGCTGGATGAGGAAGTCCATGCTGACGAAATCAATCAGTTGTCGCCACGGTGCCACGTGCGCGTCGGCGGATGACGAGTCGGGCAAGTAGGGCACGACCAGATCCGATTGGGTGCAGGACCGGGCCTCTTCGACGAGTTGCCGTGTCCGCCGGATGAGTTGTCGTTTCTGCTCCAGCGGCATCGTGGTGGCCGTGGGGGTCTGCAATTTCGCGAGCTCGCGGGCGGCCTGCATGTAGATCGCCGCGGCGTTGTCCGCATCGGGTATGGACAGGCGGGCGTTCAAATCCGCCAGTGTCACCGGCCGGCCGGCGGCGCGGCGCCGGGCGATGGTGTCATCCCACAGGCGCTGGGCGGCGAGGGCCCACCAGCACCACAGAATGGCCAAAACCAGCAGTCCCGCCAGATGAATCAGCAAAATCCGCTTGAGCGCGCTCTTGCGCGGCGGCGCCGCGGCGCTGGCCGGGCCGGCCGGCGCGGAGTCTGCGAGGGTCGGATCGGACATGCTCGCAGTCTGCGCGCTGGCGGCGGCGAATGCAATTGCGTCGGGGGGCACCATAGTCGCCACCGACCAGCGCCATCGGACGTCGGCGCTGGCGATGCGAATGTGCCTTGTCCGCCGCGGCCGATGCCGTATAATGCCTGGGGTTAGGGCGATTGGCGCAGTTGGCTAGCGCGCCAGCATGACACGCTGGAGGTCACAGGTTCGAGCCCTGTATCGCCCACTTTGCACGCCGTTGGCAGCCGTTGCCAGCGGCGTCTTTGTTGTGACAGAATCAGCACTTACGGAAGCCGCCGCCAGAACGCCCGATTTGCCCTCTTGGTCAGCCGTTGTCACCGAATTACAGCAATTGCCGCCAGCGCGTACAAGCGTAGGTACAAGCGTTCGCGATACCGCTTCGCTCTCATCTGTGCCCGTCGCCCGTAGGCGTTCGGCTTGCGGCTGGGCGTCCAGCGGCAGCGCCGGCAGTGCGTCCAGGGCGCCGGCCACGTCCAGCAGCTTCGGATCGGTGTAGACGTTGGCGGTCAAGGTCGGCGTGCTGTGTCGCATGGCGGCTTGTGCTGTTCGCAGCGCCACGCCTCCACGGCTCAGGTGTGTTCCGAAGGTGGTTCGCATCGCGTGAACGTCGACGGTGCGGCCCCGGTCGTCGCACTTGGGAATGCCCGCCGCCGCCAAGTCACGATCCAAGATGCGCACCAGGCCCGCAGGGACGTTGAACAGCGGCGAAGCCGGCGGCAATCGCAACGGCACCGGCTGGCTGATCCGCAGGCGGGCGTCGTCCTGTATCGTCTTGAGCCGGTCGGTCAGGAAGGTCCGCAGGTCCGTCGCCAGGTCCAGCCGTATGGGAATGTCAGAGCCTTGGCGGTTCTTTTCGTCGGCAGCATTCAGCACCGCATAGGGTTGCGCGGCGTCCAGGTCTAGTTGGCCTACGGTCAACGATGCCAGTTCGCCCTTGCGAAGCCCGGTCAGCACCAGCGCCTTGTAGATCAGCGCCCGCTCCCGGCCCCGGTACTCAAGCTCGGCGATGAAGTCCGGCCGCTTGGCCAGGGCGGCGCGACCACGGTCGGCAGCTTCGGCTATGGTGTCAAAGCTCAGCGGCGCCCGCGTCCAGTTGCATCGCTTCGGGTGGTGGGTGTCGGCTTCCGTCTTTTGGGTAGGGCGGCCATAGTCGGCCAAAGGTCGGAGTCTGGCCACGATCAAGAGCCGCCGCAATTCATCCTCGGTCAATGCCCGGCGCTGGCGGCGTGGATCGGCCTTTTCGTCGGCTTTGGGCACAGAGCCGAAGGGGTTGGCCATGAGCCGCAGATTGTCGACGCACCAGCCGGCAAAGGCGCCGGCGGCAGCCAGGTAGGTATTGGCAGTACGGGCGGACATTCCTTCGGCTTGTCGGGCGGCCAGCCAACGCACCAGCACGTCGCCGCGCAGGTCCGCCAGACGGCCGAAGGGGCATTCCACGCAGAGGCGTTGTAACTGCCGGCGGACGTTGGCGGTATGCTCTGGCGTGGCGGTTCGTGACAGGTGGGCCAAGTAGCCCGTAACGTGCCCAGCAATCGGTACAACCGCATGATCAGCAGCGGCGTCCTGGGCGGTGGTCAGCACTTTGGCCTTGACCAGCTCGGCCCGGCCGCGCAGGTCGGCCAAGATGCTTTCGGCTGCGTCCTTGGTTCGGCAGCCGGTGCCGATCTTACGGACAATCCCGGCGCCGTCGCGGTAACGGGCGGTGTGCGTATTGCACTCCATGACGATCCGGTCGGCGCCGTCACGGCCGGTCGTTACCTTCGCGGTTCTCTTGTGGCCATGCCGATCGGTCCAGCGGGCGTAGCGCTGGCCTTGCCGGATAAACAGTTCCGCCCTGGGCGGCAGCGGCTTAGTATAGGTTTCACGGTAGACAGCCATGATTCACCGATCCTCACTCCCCGCTTGCCCGCCGAGCTTCTCCTTCACGGCCTTGGCATTCCATGGACGGATTACAAACTTATCACCTATCTCGGCGCAAGACGTAGCTTCCTCAAACAAGTCATGCAAATCGTTCCATGCCCGCAACCATCGCTCGGCGCGTTGCTGTAGGTAGCGCCTCAAGATGGGTTCAGCTTCGGCTTCGGGTACTTGGCCGCTTGGATCGGGGTCCAGCTGGTTAGCCATGAGCAGCCCGGCACAGTGGTACTTTCGGGCATACTGCATCAGCGCTTCCACCAGTTCGGGGATCGTCTTGCCGCCAAGCCGCATAAGCTCGGCGTGGTGTATCCGCACTTCCCAGTCCAGGTGTTGCAGGAAATCCCGGATCATCGACACTTTGTAACGGAGCTTCCCAGGTTTCCTCTTGTCTCTTGCCATATGTCACCTTACCTTTCCTCGTTGGCTTACAATGCCGAGATGTGCGGCCAGCCGGTCGGCGATATCCAGGCGAAGCGATTGGTCGCCGCGCAGGAAGCGAATCAATGACGTCTTTTGAACGCCCGTTGCCTTCGCCACGGCATAGAGGGATGGAGCCTCGGCCAGAGCTTGCCGCAATAGTTCGGTCATTGTAGCCATGCCTTTGATAGCCTTCTGCATAGGTGTTACGTTACACCTACGCCGCCAGCCATGTCAACTCTCTATGTCTGTCTGCGAGTCCGTGCGCAGCACGCGGACTCGCACTTATGGTCCCTTCTGGGACTGGTAGCGCCGGCGCTACCTGCGCCAACCACGTTTTGCTACACACCAGGTAGCGCCCGTGCTACAGGGGGGTGTAGCACGGGCGCTACCTGTCCGGGGGCACCGAACGCAATCGGTAGGTCGAGGGCGAGCCACCGAAGTGCCCCCGCTTGACAACGATCAGCAGCCGAGCCGTCTTCAGTTCTGCCAGCGCCCGCAGGACAGTATGCCGACTGGTGCCAGTACACTCGGCAATCCGCCGGTGGGCGATCCGCGCCAGGCCGTCGGGCTTGGTCTCCCGGAAGATGATCCACCAGCAGGCCTGAGCGGTGGTGCTCACCAGCCGTGCCCCGAAGTCGGCAAAGGCGTTCAAGACCGCAAAGCGGCCAGGGCTGTCGCGCTCGCCCTTCGGCTTCTGCGCATTTGAGAGTCGGAGCGTCGCCGGCGCCCGGGGTTCCATCGCCGGCAGGACGGTGCAGCCCGGCAGGATCCGAGGGTCGTTATTCATCGTCGGGCTCCCCGTCATCCTGGGCGGCCGCCTCGTTCCACGCCGCCGCCAGTGCCGGCGTGATCCCGCGTTCGCCCGCCCGCGAGGTGCTGGCGGCCCGCGGCGTGAACAGTTGGTGCGCGCGGTCGAAGTGCAGCAGAAGGTCGCAACATTCGCCGTGGCGACTCTTAAGGTGCCTCAATTTCACCAGGTCGTTGTCGGCTTGGTCCCGCTCGGGGTGGAGGATAAACGCATCGTCGGAACCGAACTCCAACTCGGACGATTCCCGGAAGCTCGCCAGGCTCAGGCCGTCGCCCGCGTAGGATGATCGGCCTTTGCTGTCCCTGCTTCGGCCTACGGCGGAAACGACAACCACGGCCACGTCCGCGTCGGCAAACTGCCGCAGGTAATCCATGCTAGCGTTGACGCTGTTACGGCGGTCATCGTGCTGGCCCGGCGGCAGAATTCGCTGGATGTAGTCCAGCAGCAGCAGGCCGGCGCCGAATTCATCGGCGGCGGCGGCAACGTTGGCCAGGTCAAAGGGCGGCCGCAGGAAACAGAGCCGATCCGTCACGGCAGCCAGCGTGTTCATGCCTTGCTCGATGCGGTCGGCGTGTTCGGCCCCGATCCGCCGGTAGCGAATCGCCGTTAGGTCAACACCGGCCAGCCGCGAGAGCTGCCGATCCAGCAGCACGCCCGCCGGCATTTCGCAGTTGCACACCAGCGCCCGCAGGCCCGGCGTCAGCCGCAGGGCGTCGACCACGGCTTGCATCGTGAATGCCGTCTTACCAGCGCCCGGCGCGCCACCGATCAGCGTCACCAGTCCCGGCCCGCATTCGATTCGCCCCAGGTCACCGCTGCCCAGCGGGTAGAGGGTGGGCGGCTTACCGCTCAACAGTTCGTCGCGCCAGCGGTCCAGGGCGTCACTGGCGGCGATGTACTTGGCTTTGTTCATGGCGTCCCCCCCTTCCCGTCATATGCACAGCGGATCGTCCGCCCCACCTCGCAGGGTGGTAGCCCAGCGTCCAAGGCGGCCTCCGTAAGTAGTGCCTGCGCCAGGTGCATCGGCGCTCCCGCTTCCCGCAGATTGGCAGCCGCCGAGTACAGGCGATTCTGCCGCTCGCCGGCGTCCGCCCCGTCACGGATGAACTCCAGCGTTAACCGGTTGAGCGCCGGCGCGGCGCCGCTCTCGGCGACGCGGCGGCTCGCCGTCGCTTCCGCTTGGTGTCGAACATACTCGGTCGCGGCGTTCCAGTCGGCGGCGATGTTCTGGTCACGTCGCCCGGACGCCGGCGGCGTGGGCACATCAAACGGCTCCGGCGTCTTGGCCCGGTCCACTATGGCGGCGGCTTCCAGGTGCATCAGCACCTCCACGGGCACGCGGCGTTTGTGAAGACCCGTCTTCGGGTGCCGACTGTTGGGCGCACGGAACGCCCGCACGGCGTCATAGATGCCGACGTCGATGACCACGCCGGCGGTGTCGGCGACGGTTTCACAGAAGCGGCGGGCGATGCGGTGGAACTTCGCCGAGGGCGGCGGCTCCCACAACGACACTGGTAGACCCAGGTGAAAGCCCTTCGAGCCGGAAAAGAAAACCAGCAAGTCATCCTCAGCCACAGCGAAGCGGTCGCAGATGGCCAAGGCGAGCCTGGCGGCGTCAACGCGGGCACCGTCCAGGTTGCCGTCGCGGTCTATGTCAAACCAAAGCCAGGGCGACCAGCAGGCGCCGACAAAGCCCTTGGTGCTGCCGTGTCGGTGCAGGTGGTCGGCGAAGTCCGCCCCGAATTGGAAGGCGGACAGGTAGGCTTCGCGGTCAACGTGGGCGCGGTCATCGCAGGCCGCGTAGGCTGCGAAGGCGGCGGCGGCGTCGACCAGACGCCGCTCGCCGCTGCATGGGCCCACGATGCGATATCCGTAGGGCGCGGTATTCACTTGCCACCAGCCTGCGCCGAGCGCGTCGGGGGGAGAAGGGGGAACAGTGAAAGCTGCTCGTAGAGGGGCACCCCGGGGGTCGCCGCGTCCGTGGTGTGTTCTCGCGGCGAAGGGGCCGGCGGCTCAACGGGCGAGAAGTCGTCATCTTCTATTTTGTCCCTGCCAAGCACGTGAAAGGTGCGGACGCGGTTGTACTCGGTGCCGTCATCGCTTTTTCGCTGGGCGACCTTTACGTTGGCCCGGATGCCCGCCGGCAGCGGTTTTTCCAGTTGCTCCAGGCTGGTGATCCCCAGCTTGGCCAGGTCGCGCTTTGCCAGCGGTAGCGCGGCCGCGGTCAACCAAACGTCAAGCCAGATTTGGCGGCCGGCGTGCTCGCCCTCCAGCACGCGGAAGGTCAGCTTGTAGCCGGGGGTGCCGGATCGGGCACTGGTTAGCTCGCCGCTTACGATCCTGCAGGTGTAGGATCCCGCAGGTAGCGGCGCGAATTCCCTGGCGGCCTCGGCGTTGGCCCAGGCGTTCTGGAGCTCGGTGCTGCCGCCGTTTAAGATGTCAGTCAGCTTGCGGCGCGAAACGCCGTCGGTTGTGGTATAATAATTCATGCTTTAGTCCTTTCAGGATTGCGCCCGGCGTTCCAGCGCCGGGCATTTTTTGTGGGGGTGGTCGTGGTCATCGGCCGGCGCCTTTCAGGGCGCGGACAGCCGGGCATCCGGCTTCGATCCAGTCCAGAATTTCGCGCCGGCTCCAACGGGTCAGCGCGCCCAGCTTCCTCGGCGCGGGCATTTTCCCTGCATCGGCTAAGCGAAAAATGTGACGCGGCGAAGCGGCCAGCAGTCGCGCGACAGATTGAACATCCAGCATTTCGGCCACTGCTGGCTGCGGCCCGGCATTTGCGCCGCCGGCGGCGTGTGGAAAAGTAGTAGTCATCCGGGGAATATTCCCCGGCAAACGGTGTGATTCAGTGACAAAGGGTGACAAATGGTGCGCGCACTATTTCCGCGCCTGCTTGTGCTGCCTGAGTGCGGCTTTCCCCGCCTTGGTGATCCAAGCGCCGCCCTTGCGCCCTTGCTGCGATTCGGCGAACCCCCATTGAACAAGCTCGGCAAGCGGTCGCTTGTAGCTGTCGCCGTCCGCGCTTGCCCCGTCAGCCTTTGCGGCAATTTCCTGCGCGGTTCTGCGACTGTCGTTATCGCTGGCCTTCAACTCAAGCATTGCCTCCAACGCGTTCACGTGACGATCCTTCAACGCATTGCCTGTGCCACCGTGTACACCCTCCTCGGCGTTCGCTTCAGCCGCTTCGGGGCAAGGTTCCTGCCGGGCCTTGGTCGCCAGTTCATCGGCATCCACCTTTGCCAGTTTCATCGCCGCCGGCAGATTGCCCTTGCCCCAGCTGCTAGATGTCTTATCCTCCTCCGCCGGGGTCCGCTCACAGGCCGCCCGAGCCGCCTTTAGTGTGGTACTATCGCCACCTGGCTGTGGCTTTGAGCGGGATGGCTTCCAAGAGAAGAGGTTCATGCGACGCAGCAATCCATCGAACTCGGCCTGTACATCGCGACCGTGGTCTTGAGGAAAATTATAACTTACCAAAAGCTCTTGCAATTTACCCAGAACGATGATCAGGTCAGCTCGAAGTTTCGACTGCTCCTCGCTTGCGTGGGCTGGATCGGGCTGGGGGGCAAATGACGCTGCCCGCTGCAACAGCCGCCTCAATCGCTTTGCCGCCGCGGGCAGCAAATGTCGGGACGCGAGGCCCATATGGAAAGGAATAGATCCATAGTATGTATCGTCATAGCCATTGTTAACCTCAGCCTTGGCGTCAAGCATAGCCTGAAGATACCCGGCGATGCCTTCCAGCCGGGGGAACTTCCGGTTTCGCCGATGCTCGTGGCGCGCCGAGTTGATCTCGGCCTTAATATGCGCAGCCACCGTGGATAGATCATCAGCGGACATTGCGATCCTACCGTTCATGGCGACCGGGCGGGGCAGGCGAAAAGACAGGCCTCCACCCTCACTGGCCAGTTCCTGGCCGATGATCAGCGTGTCCCAAGATCGATATTTTGCCCGCAGACATACTCATGTCAACTGCCGACAGTCTGAGTCCTCTACAGTCTTGCGTGCCGCCTCAGAACACCGGCCGGATGTCGCGGAGACCGATACTTCAGATTTTCGATGGTGATCCAAATCATCGACCCCGGGTGCCCTGGGCCGGCTCTGGCGGAACCGAGGCTGCTCAGACGTTGGTTTGGGTACCGCGGTACCAAGTGGCCAACCACCTCGCAAGGAGTAACGGATGAACACCGCAATTACCGCAAGTGAAGGCCGCCAGTTGGCCGCCTGCGAAGCCGTTATTGAGTCAGGCCTACGGACGTTTGCTGACGTCGGCAGCGCTCTGCTGGCGATCAGGGATGGTCGGTTGTACCGTGCCACGCACGGTACCTTCGAGGACTACTGCAAAGAAAGGTGGGGGTTTAGCAAGTCACGGGCCAACCAGCTTGTCAGTGCTGCAGTGGTGGTGTGCAATTTGGCAACAAATGTTGCCAAACCAACATCCGAGGCCCAGGCCCGCCCTCTGTTACCAATTGGTAACAAGCCATCGTCGCGTCAACAATTGTTGACGGAGGGGCCGGGGTAGTCGGCAATTTGGTAACAACTGTTACCAATCTGTGTCCCATGGGACACAACCCCCGCCACCATAGCCGCGGGCAAGCCCCAGCGGGTACGATCCAGAAGTCAGACAGTTGGAAGCCATCCAACGCCATGGGACGCGCCAGCGGGGCAAGAAACGGCCTTGCCGGGCCTTCTATGAGCGATTTGGGACGCCATCCACCGGGTCTGTGACCGGGTTTTGGCGGGTCGGGCGCGAACGAGCTTGCCCATCGCCGTTGTCGTAGTCCGCTTTTATCATGTCGGGCGTCACGCCCGACACAAGATTGCTCTCAGGGTTTTTCACATACCCGTCGGCGTCACAAATCCGCCCGTCTTGTCATCTGGCTGCTGATCGCGGAGCCCCGCGGTGACGGCCCAATGCCACCTCGGCGCCATTGCACACCTATATGAGGCCGAAAACGCAAGGCAGGCTCTGGCCCGACCTGCCAATTCAAGAGCCAGAACATACATCAGCATCATCTTCCATCGGCCGTCCGGCTTGGCCCTGCATCCGCAGTCGCCCCGGCGGCCCCATCGCAGAATGGCCGCGTCCGCTTCGTAATGAGATGTGATCAGCGTCCAGGATTTGACCACCGAAACCCGCGGCCGCCGCTGGCAATCATCGCGGCCAATGTCTGCTGAAGCGTCTGCTGCCAGCCCGAGGAAGGCCGACCGGAAATCTGATTCCGCCGGGACGGGTGTCGCGTGGGGTTGGGGGGTGGGATGTTATCCTCCTGGCTTGACCCCTCGCTCCTTTCCCCCGGGGACCATCATTGGCTATCAGTTGGGTGCTCCACCCCGAGCGTGATCTTGTGTTCGTTGACGTATGCCTGTACCTCGGGTTCGCCTAGGCTTGGATCGTAGAGGATAAACATGATGCGTACGAACCACTTCTCGCGAAACTTCTGGTCCTCGAACGAACCCACGTAATCAACGGCTGTCCACTCACGTTTGCCTGAGTCAAGATGTTTTGCCACCCATTCCGCCTTGTAGGCCGGAATGTAGCCGATGTGTTCGTCTCTCTCACTGTATACAGCAACAGCATTCGGATCGTGCTTGTTGCTGGGTTCGCGGCGCAGCGACAACACGTCGCCAGGCCACAGGTCCTGCACGAGTTCTTGCCGTGAGGTTCCATCGCGCGTTCTCTTCGTCACGCCCGCCACATGAGTGCGGTAATGGCGTATGAATGGCGGGCGTGGCGCAGGCGGCGGCCTCCCAACGACGCCAGCCAAGCTGGTGTCGTCCTGAAGTCGGCGTATGTCGCCCACGACCGTCCCATCTGTCGAAGCCGCATTGATCGCCTCGTCTTCAGTATTGCCCCAGTACCGTCGCGTTCGCGGTCTACCAGACTCACGCCCGAACCCTTCGACTTCGTAGACTGGCATATCGCTCCTCTCCGTCCCTGGGTGTCATGGGGCGCTACAGGATCGCCCATGACCACCTGGTCGCCAACTACGCCTGCACTTCCGCCTAGCACTGCCCGCCGCATCTTGGTCCACGCCTGCTCCTGGAGGCGCAGCCGTCGTCACAACGCGGTTCTCCGTTACGGCGCCTACGTTGCACTGCCGTCATAGGTCGCACCGAAGATGCTGTCCGAAAGCCATTTCCTGAAGCTCGGGTTGTCGCTGAACTGTCTGTACAGCTCTGTGTGGTCGGCGATCAACTCCGTCATCACACGCTCCAGCGCCCGGTCGTGCTCGATGCGGGCGTTGGGCTTGTCGGAGTTCGTCATCGCGTTCTGATAGGCCCGGTCGGCGGCGACCTTCGGCGGCAGTTGGGCAATCTCCCGCCCAATCTTGTCCTTGTCATTCCAGGCGAGGTTGCCGAACAATTCATTGAATGACCGCACGATATTGCTTAGCCGGTCCAATTCCGGCTCGGCCTTGCGTCCGCCGCCGCTGGTCGGCACCGGCTCGATCTGGGCGTTCTGGTCGGCCAGGGCAATGGAGATCGTGGCCTTCACCTCGCTGCGGTAGCTGTCCATGTCGATGGATTCGAGAATTCCCTTGGACAAGTCCTCTTCCTTGGGCGCCGGCAGTTTCGGAATCAAAAAGTTCAGGAAAATCGACAGCTTCTCCCAATCGGCGTTGGAATACGGCAGGATCGACGCCAGGAACCCATACGTGCGGACAAACGCCTTGGCCTTGCCTTTGAAATCCACCTGCCCGTCTTCATCGAGCTGGTTGATGTACGTCTGCACGCACCCGTCCAGCAGCGGGTCCAGCCGGTCGCGCGCCTCCTTGGCCAGGAACCGCTTCACCAACTCGTCCACCGTGGCCTGGTCATACACCTGGAACCCGTCAAGGTCCGTCCTAAGGTCATGCAGCTTGTTCGGATCGGTTTCGCTGCTCAGCAGCGTAGTGCGGTAATAGTCGTCAAACGATGCCTTGATCACGTCCGGGTCGTTGGAGAAGTCCAGCACAAACGTGTCGCGCTTCTTCGGGTGCGCCCGATTGAGCCGCGAAAGCGTCTGCACCGCCTTGATGCCCGACAGCAGCTTGTCCACATACATCGTGTGCAACAGCGGCTCGTCGTACCCCGTCTGAAACTTATCGGCACAGATCAGGAACCGATACGGGTCTTCCTGGATGCGGTCAGGAATCTGACTGCTGGGGAACCCGTTGACCGACGCCTCGGTGACCTTCTGCCCGCCGTATTCGTGTTCCCCGGAGAAGGCGACGATGGCTTTGTGCGGGCTCTTGCGTTCTGCCAGGTATTCCTGAAATGCCGTGAAATACTGCAGCGCCCGCTGGATGCTGCCGGTAATCACCATCGCACGGGCCTGGCCGCCGATTTTCTGCCTGGCCAGCACCTGGTCGTGGAAATGGTCCACCATGATCTCGGCCTTCTGCCGGATCGCGTGCTCGTGCCCCTCCACATACCGCCGCAGCTTCTTGTTGGCCTTCTTAACGTCAAACTCCGGGTCGTCCTCGATGGTCTTCATCAGCCGGTAGTAGCTCATCACCGGCGTGTAATGCTCCAGCACGTCCAGGATAAACCCCTCCTGGATCGCCTGCTTCATCGTATAACTGTGGAACGGGCGGTGCTTGACCTCGCCGCCATCCTGCCAGGCCTCCCCGAAAACCTCCAGCGTCTTGTTTTTAGGCGTCGCCGTGAACGCAAAGTAGCTCGCGTTCTTCAGCATCTTCCGCGATTCCATGATCCGGTTGATCTGGTCCTCAAAGGTATCCTCCTCATCTTCCTGGCCGGCCTCCGACAGCGCCATGTTCATCTGCGCCGCCGTGCGCCCGCCCTGGCTGGAATGCGCCTCATCAATGATGATGGCGAACTTCCGCGTGCGATGCTCGCCTCCGATCTCATCCAACACGAACGGGAACTTCTGCACCGTGCTGATGATGATCTTCTTGCCGTCCTGGATGAACCGCCGCAGGTCGCCCGAATGCTCGGCGTGGCCGACCACCGATCCCACCTGGGCGAACTGCCTGATGGTGTCCCGAATCTGCTTGTCCAGCACCTTGCGGTCGGTGACGACGATGACCGAATCGAACCGGGCCGCGCCGCCGTCCTCCAAACCGATAAGCTGGTGGGCCAGCCAGGCGATGGAATTGCTCTTGCCGCTGCCGGCCGAATGCTGGATCAGGTACTTTTCGCCCGCGCCCCGGGCGGCCGCGTCGGCCAGCAGCCGCCGCACCACGTCAAGCTGGTGGTAGCGCGGGAAGATCTGGGTCTGCTTCTTCCGGCCGCTCCGGGGGTCCTTGGTTTCCACCACCTGGGCATAATTCTCAATGATGTCCGTCAGGCCGGCCTTGGTGAGAATCTGCTTCCACAGGTAGTCGGTCTTGATGCCCGCCGGGTTGGGCGGGTTGCCCGCGCCGTCGTTGTAACCCTTGTTGAAGGGCAGGAACCACGATTCCCTACCCTTCAGGTGGGTGCAGAACCGCACCTCCTGGTCGTCCACGGCGAAATGCACCAGGCAGCGCCCGAACTCAAAGAGCTTTTCCCGCGGGTCGCGGTCGTTCTTGTACTGCTGGACGGCATCCTCCACCGTCTGCTTGGTCAGCCGGTTCTTCAGCTCAAACGTCGCCACCGGCAGGCCGTTGATGAAGATGGCGCAATCCAGCGAGTTGGTCGTGTCGTCGCGGCTGTAGCGAAGCTGGCGGGTGACGCTGAACACGTTCTGCGCAAACCGCTCCACCGCCGCCGCGTTATCCGGGTGCGGCGTGCCGTAGAACAGGTCCACATGAACCGGGCCATCGCTGACGCCCTTGCGCAGCACATCCACCACGCCCCGCCGCGAAGTCTCCCCCGTAAGCCGGGCCAGGAACTTCGTCCGCTTGGGAGAATCGGTGTCCAGGTCCAGCGCCGCGACCACCGCGGGCTGCGTGGCCTTCAGGAAACCCAGCAGCTTCGGCCAGTCCAGCGCATGCTCGCGGTCGTAGTCCTTGGCGTCGCCGGAGCTGTAACCGGACTCAGCCGTGAGCACGCGGCAGATAAGGGACTCCAGACCGGCCTCGGATGTATCTGTTGCAGGCATTGTGACTGTCTCCAGTTACACAAGTGTAACTAGCGTAACTTCCGTCTAATCTGGAACTTGAAGCTAAAGCCGGGAACCTTGCAGGCGCGCCAGTTACATCGCGCTACATGACGATCAGGCCCAGAATGGGACATAGCTCGCATCCTTTTTTGAGCCCACGCCCCCACCGTGCGGCTTGATCAGATTGGCATCCAGACCGTCGCGGATGATGCGGGACGCCTGCGGGTAATTCCTCTCCTCGATTCCAAGCCGCTGGCGCAGCGTGGCGTTGGTCATCCGCTTACCCGATACGTACAGCAGCGCAGCGTGCTGATAGCAGGCGCGAATCCGCTCCTGGCGGTCCATCTGAGCGAACGTGCGCGGGCCATAAAGCACAGCCACTGTGCTGCCACCGGCCACGCGGAAATCCGGCGCCGGGAGCTGGTAAGCCTCAACGTGGAAGATGACCTTGTCGATCCCACTGCCGCGTTCCTCGCACATGCTCATCCGGCGCATCATGGCCGCGAGCGTCTCGTTTCTTGACCGGGGCGGCTCGTCGATGAACCGCAGCGTGTCGATGAGGGGCACGCCGGGATTGCTGATTTCCATCCGACCGTCGAAGATCTCGACCATCGGGCCGGCGCCCGTGACCGCATAATCCTGGTGGATGAGCGCATTGGCAATCAACTCACGGATAGCAATCTCCGGGTACATCCTCACCTCACGGCGCAACGCCTGGCCGATCTGCTCGTTTTGCGGCAGGAGGTTGTTGATGTAGCCGATCGCACCCTCGAACCCCACCGCATACCCCCGAGCGCCGGGCTGCTCGCGAACCGTCTCGATACGGTTGGCGCCGCGATAGATCACCACGCGAAGTGCCTTTCTCGCCAGGCGATCGAAATCGCGCAGCGCCCTGGCAAATAGGATGGCGCCGAGATTCGTGATGTCGTAGCGGTCGTTGGCGCGGCGGTGGACTATCTTCTCCGACGCCAGCTTCTCCAGGATGGCCGCCCGGTTGTCCGGCAGCGGCTGTTTCATCAGCCGGAAGTATTCGGGGTAGTCCAGCAGATTCAGCACGTCGTCGGAAGTCGCTCTGGCCGCAGCGATGCCATGCTCAAAAGGTGTGCGGCCAAAGATGGCCCACAGTTCGCGCTCTTTCTCAGCGTGATCTGCGAGCTTCTTGGTATAGGTGCCAATACGGATGTGCTCTGTGCCGCGAAAGCGCACGGGTAGGTGGGTTGCCGGCGGGACCTCAAAAACGACAACATGCCGGCCGTCCAAATCGCCCTCGTGGATTCTGACGTCGACGGCCGGCTGGAGTTGCGTTACCAGCCAGTTCTCAAGCTCCTGGTTCCCGATCTTTTCTGCGCGCGGTCGAAAGGTGGTGCCGACAACGGCATGGTCGCGACTGCGGATGCCCCAGACGATATATCCCGCTGGCTTGTGGTGCAGGGCGGTGGCGTTGGCCAGTGCCGAGACGTTCTCGCCGATCTGTTGCGGGCTGGTGTTGTTCTCCTTGAACTCCACCCACTCGACCTCGGTCGGCTGGGCCACCAGTTCGCGGACAAGATGTGCGAGCGCGTCGGGTGTCATTGGCATCCGTCTCCGCCGTCGGTGTCAGTCGTCGGCATTGGCGGCCTCCAGGGCGGCTTCGATCTCATCATCTTCCTCGGGTGCGTCATCGTCCACACCCTCCGGCTCGGCGGCTTCGGCATCGTCGGGGGCGGCCACGCCGCGGACATCGACCTTGCCCGTGACGACATCGGCCACCAGCCGCGTGCGGTACTCGCGGATCAGGTCGACCTCACGCCTGATGGCGGCGATGGACTGCTCGATTCCCCCCGTCTGCTGTTCGACATACGTGACGATCGCGTCTTGCTCGGCAAGCGGCGGTATCGGCACCGGGAAATCCTGCAACATGGGCAATCGCAGCGAATCAACCGTGGACTTTGCAGTTTCCCTGAACGCTTCGAATCGGAGTGTTACGCTGAAGTAGTGGAAGAAGAACTTGCCCCGCACGCGGCGGAAGTGGCTGAACTTGTAGACCCGCTGGTGATAGTCAAACTTCCCGTTGACATAATGAAAGACTTTGGCAACGCCCGCGCCATCCCCCGCAGTCAATACCGCTTCGCCGTCGAACGAGTAGGTGTCGATGCGTTCGACGGTTTGCGATCGCACAAAGAACGGGTAGGCGGCGGCGTCCTTCCGATGAACGGTGTCACGTCCCCCGGTTTTGATATGCGCCAGCCACTTGAGCCGCTGGACATCCCAATGCTCCGGCACGTCGCCGAGCCAGTCGATGCCGGAGGGTTTCAAGGGGGCGTGGGGGTTCAGGCCCTTGGTGACGGCGTGGGTGATGATGGCCTGCTTCTGCTCGGTGAGCACCTCGATCAGCCGCCGCTTGGCCCGGATGAACCGGTTCACCTTCCGGTCCACCGCCCCCAGAAACCGCACAATCCCCGCCTGCTCGGCGGGGGGTGGGACTGGCAGGAACTGGCCACCGAAGGTCTCAAAACGGAAGTCGGTGGAGCGTTCGCGGATGCCTTTCGCGAGCGCCATGATCCACTGCGAGCGCGACATCTCCCGCACGAGGAAGGCGTAGTACGTCGCGTTGACGCCATCGCGCGGCTGGCAGACCTGATAGACCGGGCTGCCCTTGCCGTCCGAGTCCGACACACCAACCGCGCCCGCGAAGGCGTCCATCGCGTGGATGACCAGATCGCCCTCCCGGATGCCCTGATACCCGATCTCCTTGAGCGCCTCGGTGAAGCCCCGCAGCCGTCTGTTCTTGCGGAGTGTGACAACTCCATCGCGGAAGCACGTCACCGTCTGGTCTTCGTCGCGCGCGGGCCGCTGCATCCGAATGAACAGTCGCTTTCCCCGCTCGGCTCGCCAGTGCGCGGGCACGGCACCCAGCCACGGCTGGCCGGTGTCCTTGTACTCGGGATAGGGGCGCAGGTTGTTGGTCATTGGCCGCGCCCCCTGGCCTTGCGGCCCTTGGCGGTCAGGCGGTACTTCTGGAGACGGCTGTTAGGCTTGTCGGGACGGGTCGCCTCAATGACGCCCTGTAGCAGCGCCGGATGAAGGTAGTTCTCGCGGAACGTGGGCCGATGCTTGATCCCCAGTATCTGGCGAAGCTCTCCGGAGGACTTTTCGCCGGATGCCAACGCCTGCACGAGGCGTTCGACTGGGTCGCCCGACTGGGTCGGCGACTGGGTCGGTGGCTGGGGTGGTGGCTGGGGTGGTGGCTGGGGTGGTGGCTGGGGTGGTGGCTGGGTCGAGGCCAGCCTGCCGGCTTGGACCTCTTTCCTGGTGGGGCGTTGGCCCGCTTGACGGGACGCACCATCTGCCTTTGCCGCCTTGTCGCGTTTGTCGGGTTTGTGGCGGGTTTCGGCGTCGCTGGGACTGATGTCGGGTTTGTCGGGTTTACGTCGGATTTCCGAGACCATCACATACCGTGTACCGCGGCCCGCGGAGCCGACCTTGCGCAGGACGCCCTTCTCCACCAGGCTCTCCAAGTCGCGCAGCGCGGTTCGATCCGTCACCCGCGTCATCTGCTGATACTGCTTGTTGCTTATCTCGCGCTTCGTTTTCAGGAGACCCACCGCCACGAGTTGGCGGTCATTGAGCTTCATAGCTGCCAGCGTCTCGGCCGTCAGCCAGTCGCGCCAGATCGTCACGGAAAACTCGCCGGCGCCTTGCGCGAAGTCCGGTTCGGGCAAGGCGTGCTCAACGCTCTGGCGGATCATCATCAGCGTGCCGGTGCCGTACTTCTCGATGTAACGGGCCAGAAACAGCGCTTCACACACCCCGGCGTTGCGGGCCACGGAGCGATGGGGCTGACGCAACTGCTGGGGCGTGAGCGGAGGCGGCAGCATGCCGGGATTCCACACTTCCACCCGGTCGGAAAAAACCGAGACCTGCACCGCACCCGCCGAGGCGTAGTCGCGGTGGGCGATGGCATTGACGATGGCCTCGCGGACCACATCGGGCGGGATTTCGTAGGTCGCCGGTGCCTGGGTGCTCAGGGCGCGGGTGCCCACGCTACGGTTGATGACCGAAAGCACGAAGTCCGCCGTCCGGTCCACCTGCTGAAAAAGCCTTCCTTTGAAAATTTGGTAATACGGGGCCGGCCGTAGGATTTCCGTGCCGTGGAAGTGCATGCAGCGGACCTCGGCGCTGGGCATGAACTGTTGCGGGTCATGTCCGAAGAGCAGGATCGCCGCACGGGTGGGCCGACCGTCCGCGAGCATGTGCAGGTGCGTGAGGACTTCGGTGGCCGGTGCTTCGATCGCCAGGGGGAACTGCCGCTGGGCGCGGGCGATGCGAACGAAGTCGGCGAGGGCTTGCCGGTCAACGTCATCGAGGGTCGCATCCGGGCAGGGCTGCTGGTCAAAGGGCCGGTTCTGGATAATGCCCACCCGCTGCAAATACTCGACCAGGCTGGCATACACGGCGGCGAGCAGGTCGGCGGTTGTGGTAAACCGTCGGCGGATCAACTGTGCCCCGGCCTTGCGGACCAGGGCCTGCATCTTCGGATGGCGGGCGGAATCCTGATCACCCTTGACGAACATCAGCCGTTCCTTGCCGGCGGCGGTAGCCCGGTCAAATTCGCGCTCGGTCGGAGACACGCCTTGGGCGTCTTCGTGGCCGTAATCGTTACCCAGGAGGCCCAGGTACACGTCGCAGTGGTCCACCTCATCCAAGTACACCCTGTCCGCGCGACGCCCCGAGGCGGGCAGATCCTCGAACAGAAAGACCTCGAAAAACCGGCCCAGGAGGGCATCGCCTTGGATATAGTCCTTCAGCGCCCGGCGCTCGGCGGCCAGTTCCTTCTGAGCGCTGCTGATAAAGACCCGCTTTCTCATCGCGATGCCCCCGGGCTGCCGATGATCTCGCCCAGCAGCCCCTCGGTCTCCTTCTCCAGGGCCACGATGTCGGCCCGGATCTCATCCAGGGTCCGCAGTGCAGGCGGCTTGTAGAAGTAGCGCGTGAAGCTGATCTCGTAGCCGGTCTTGGTCGCATCCTTGTCGATCCAGGCATCCAGCGCGTGGGGCAGCACCTCGCGCTTGAAGAACGCTTCGATGCCGCCTTCCTCCAGCAGCGGCACCTGTTCGGTGTCCCGCAGGTCGGTATCCGGCTCGTATTCCACCACGGCGGGCTTGCCGTCCACCGTCGCGGCGAACAGGCCGTGGATGGGGTCGGGCGTGGCGCCCTTCTTGTGGACCTTCACGATGATTGGCGGGGCGGATTCGTCGCGCTGGCCGGTTTCACGCAGGGCTTTGATTTCCCTGGCGGTGTAGACCTTGCCGGGGTCGGCGCCCTTGATCCGCAGCGGCCGCTCGACAGTGATCTTGGAGTACCCGAAGGCCTCGTTGGGGAAGAGCTTGCTCTGGGGCGTTTCTTGGAAGGCCAAAAACGCATCGGTAATCTTCTGGATGTCCTCGGGCGACAGTTCGCAGTTCTTCTTGCCCAGGTTCTTGCGCAGCGGCTTGAACCATTCGGTGGCGTCGATGAGCTGCACCTTGCCTTTGCGTTTGGCGGGCTTGCGGTTGGTCAGCACCCAGATGTAGGTGGCGATGCCGGTGTTGTAGAACATGTTCAGCGGCAGCGCGATGATGGCTTCGAGCCAGTCGTTTTCGATGATCCAGCGGCGGATGTTGGATTCGCCCTGGCCGGCGTCGCCGGTGAACAGCGATGAGCCGTTGTGGACCTCGGCGATGCGGCTGCCCAGGGGGGTCTTGGGCTTCATCTTGGCCAGCTTATTGACCAGGAACAGGAGCTGGCCGTCGCTGGAGCGGGTGAGCAGCGAGTATTCGGGGTCGCCGCCGTGTTCGATGATGAAGCGCGGGTCCTTGATGCCGTCCTTGCCGCCGAGCTTGTCCAGGTCGGTCTTCCACGATTTGCCGTAGGGCGGATTGGAGAGCATGAAGTCGAACTCCATGCTGGGGAAGCCGTCGGCCGAGAGGGTTGAGCCGTAGCGGAAGTTCTCGGCCTCGGCGCCTTCGCCCTTGAGCAGCAGGTCGGCCTTGGCGATGGCATAGGTCTCGGCGTTGACCTCCTGGCCGTAGAGGTGGATGGAGACTTCCTTGCCATGCGCCTTGGCCAGGTTGTGCAGGCGGACATCAGCCACCGTCAGCATGCCGCCGGTGCCGCAGGCATCATCGAAGACGGTGTAGGTGGCGTCCCGAATCTGGTCGGCGATGGGCAGGAAGACCAGGTCGGCCATGAGGGTGACCACATCCCGCGGCGTCCAGTGCTCGCCGGCCTCCTCGTTGTTCTCCTCGTTGAAGCGGCGGATCAGCTCCTCAAACAGTGTGCCCATGGCGTGGTTGTCCAGCGGCGGCAGACGGATGGAGCCGTCATCGTTTTTCACGGGCGACGGCCCGAGGTTGATGGAGCGGTCGAGGAATTTCTCGATCATCGCGCCGATCAGGTCGTTCTCATGGAGCGTGGGAATCTGGTTGTGGAACTTGAACTTCTGGAGGATTTCCTTGACGTTCTCGGAGAAGCCATCGAGGTAGGTCTCGAAGTCGGCCTTGAGCTGCGCGGCCTTGCCCCGGTTCTTCAGGTCTTTGAGCGTGAATGGGGATGCGTTGTAGAACGCCTGGCCGGAGGACTTGCGGAGCGCGGCATCCTGGTTGGCGATCTTGGCCTTGTCCAAGTTGGCCTTCATCTTCAGGACGGCGGCCTTGGTCGGCTCCAGCACGGCATCAAGCCGGCGGATGACGACCATCGGCAGGATCACGTCGCGGTACTTGCCGCGCACGTAAACATCCCGGAGGACATCATCGGCGATGCCCCAGATGAAATTGGCGATCCAGTTGAGCTGCCCGTTTTCCATGTCAGCGGTACTCACTTCTTCGTGGTTCGTGGCACGTCGCCGAGCCAGTTGGCGATGATGTCCTTGCGGAACCGCCAGTGGCGGCGATGATCGTCACCATATCGTGCGTCTGCTTGGCCATCTTTTCCTTCCGCGTTGGAGAAGGGGTCGAAATTGCCCCGTCGGCCTCGCGGTAACTGGCGTATTCCACGGCTGTTGGATGTTTGTGTCAATCCCTGGCGTTTGGGGGCATGACATAACGGCGTCAGCGACAGCAGCAGGCGCGGCGGGCCGAAAGCACACCGAGTGTTTTGGCGGCCAACTACCTGACGCTCCTGCCCCAGGGTCGCTGGAGTGGTTGCGGGGCCGCATGATCCGGCGATCGCTCTGGGGGATCTGCGGATGGCCGGGACGCCACCGGGCAGTCGGTGGCAGCATCGCCCCCGCTTTCAAAACCAGTTGGGAAATTGCGATCATTGGCACATCGGCTATTGGCACGGCGCTGCCATCGGCTGAAATCCGCTAGACGCAGGTGTATCCACGCAAAGATGAAAATTTCGCGACACCCGCCCCGAGGGCCGGCTACTTGAGCGGAGATGCATGACGGTCACCAGTGCTGTCCATCCCGCCCCTCCTGTGGCGTAAGACCCCTAAATCCAAGCCCCTTTTGCGTCACAATCCTTAAGGTTCGGGCTTTAGCCATCGGCATTGCGCCAGGCCCGCCACCTGTTCCCATCACCACTAACACCCTCTGGGTAAAGGAGCACGACATGCCGATTTCTGTCAACGTGGGCCTTAGCCGCAAGGCCAGCCGGGACTATCAAAGTGCCGGCGTCAGCATCAATGTCACCGCGGAACTGGACCAGTCGCTGCTGGCCAGGCCCCAGGAACTGCAGGCCCAGGTCGCCGACCTGTATGCCCAGGCCGAGGCCGCAATGCAGCGCCAGGCGGAGGCTATGGCCGAAGCCGACCAGACCCAGCGCCGGCCCCAGCACGACCAGCACACCGCCGGCAGCAATGGCAACGGCCGCCGCAATGGCAACCCTGGCGGCCGCCAGTCCAGCGGCGCCACCGACAGCCAGCGAAGGGCCATAACGGCCATCGCCCGCCGGGCAGGTGTCGATCCCGCCTTGGAAGCCCGCGATATCATTGGCGCTGAGCTGGACGACCTTACGCTGCGCCAGGCCTCAGAGCTGATCGACCACCTCAAGAGCCTGCAGCCTGCCAGCGGCCGCAACGGCCGGTAGTTCCTGACCAGGCCGCAGTTCCCCCGACCCCTAAAAGAAAGGAGACATTGCCATGACAACGGCAACCCTGGCCGCTGCGCCTGTGCGGCCGCCCAGCCCCGCGGGCCCAGTACGCCCGGCCAACAGGCTGGCCCAGAACATCACCGGCCGGCCGTATCTTTCACATTCGCAGTTGTCCCTATTCCGCACCTGTCCCCGGAAGTTCTCGTTCCAGTATGTCCAGCGCAGCCCCCGGGACTTTATCGCCAGCAGCCTGATCTTCGGCGGCGCCATCCACGCCGCCCTGGAACTGCACTTCCGGGCGAGGCTGGAAGGCCTGGACACCGCCCATCAGGCCCTGCTGTCGGCCTACCACGACGCCTGGAACCGCCAGCGCAGCGACATCGCCGACCTTCAGGTCCGCTTTAACAAAGGCGAGGATCTGGACACCCTGCACACCCTGGCCGACCGCATGCTTACAGCCTTCACCGCCTCAGCTCTGGCACAGCCCAAAGGCGCCATCGTGGGCGTTGAGGAGGAACTGCGTGTCACCCTGGACCCCCAGTTGCCTGATGTACTGGCCCGCGTGGACCTCGTCACGCAGACCGATGGCGCCCTGCACGTGGTTGACTGGAAGACCAGCCGCTGCCGCTGGACACCGCAAAAGGCCCTGGAGTCGGCCGACCAGCTCCTGCTATACGGTGTCACGGCGGCCAGGATGTCACGCTCGCTGGGGCTTCCTGTGAAGCTGCATTTTGGCATCATCACCAAGCATAAGGTCCCGGTAGTCCAGGTCCTGCCAGTGCCCACCGACGCCGACCGCGTGGCAAGCCTGAAGCAGTCCGTTGCCGGAGTGTGGCAGGCCATGCAGTCCGGCCACTTCTACCCCTGTCCTTCGCCCCAGAACTGTACCAACTGTCCATTCCGCAGCAGGTGCCCGGTGTTTGGCAGCTAAAGCGGCTGTCATAACCCGGCCTATTGTCGCTCCACCCGGCGTAGGGCTGGAGCTGAACCCTCTATTTCAATCCCACTAGACCCCACCATATGGCTGGGAAGGAGATTCAATGTCCATAGTTCCCGCAGCCCGTTTGAGTGCTTCTGAGCTTTCGATGCTGGGTAATAACATCCGTCCGCTGGGCCGGCGTCGGCGGCCCCGGCCCAAGTATCACCGGCCTTTGCTGAGCGCTGTCAACCGTTCACTGGCCGTGGTTGGCGAGCGCATCAGCACGCTGCATTGGCCGCAGGCACTGGCGTCGTGATTGGCGCCAGTTTCTACCTGCCATTGGTCGGCAACAACACCACTATTCCCTACGGAGATATACCATGAGCCACATTGTGACCTTGCGGACGCAGGTCCGCGACCCCGTTGCCCTGGCCGCCGCCTGTCGGCGGCTGGGGCTGGATGCGCCCGTGGTCGGCACCGCGAAGCTGTTCGCATCCGAGGCCACGGGACAGATTGTGCGTCTGCCCGGCTGGACGTATCCGGTGGTAGTCGACCCGGCCGCCGGCGAGGTCAAGTTCGACAACTACAACCAAGCCTGGGGCCAGCAGAAGGAGCTGGACCGGCTGCTGCAGGCCTATGCGTGTGAGAAGGCCCGCATTGAGGCCCGCAAGGCCGGCCACAGCGTCACCGAACAGATGCTGGCCGATGGGTCCATCAAGCTGACCATCCAGGTCGGAGGTGCCGCATGACCATCGAGATCACCATCAGCCCCACAGGCGAAAGCGTTGTACAGACCAAGGGTTTTGCCGGCTCATCCTGCCGCGACGCCACCAAGACGTTGGAGCAGGCGCTGGGAATCGTCCTGTCCGACAAGCCCACCGCCGAACTGCATCAGTCGGCCACAACACAGGAACCTGCCCGGCACACAGTCGGCGGCTGACGGCCGGCCGGAAGGAGCAAGCGGGAAGAGCAAGGGACCCAGGAGGCGGGACCGGTGTGGCCTGCCATAGCTTCGCCGCACGGAACTCTCATTCACAACACCTCGCCGGCTCTACCGGCACACGCGCCCCTGGTCCGTTCTCTTTTCGGTTCCATTGCCGACCACGTCGCTGGCGGGGGCGGCCGTTTGCCCGCAACTGGCTATTTGCAGCCTGCGCCGGTAACCTAACGCATCCCTAACACAGTCCCTTCCGCACGGAGGCGTTTCGACCCCGGCCCCGAGGCCACCCATGGTCCGCCTCCTCAGCCCATCCGCCGCCGTCTACCGCCCGCGCCAGCCTCTTGAATCCGACTTCCACCGCCTGATCCGCCAGCATTTCCATCACTTCCGCGCCGCCTACCCCAACCGTTACGCCAAGAAGTTCGGCTTCTGGCGGCCCGCCATCCACAAGGCCGTCGCCGCCTTCCTCAAGTGCGGCGACCTCCAGCACGGCTTCGCCCGCGTCCGCTGCCCTGACTGCCACCACGAGTTCTTCGTCGCCTTCTCCTGCAAGCAGCGCTGCATCTGCCCAAGCTGCGCCCAGAAACGCACCCTCCTTTTCGGCCTGCACGTCGCCGAGGATGTCTGCCTGCCCGTGCCCCATCGCCAGTTCGTCTGGACCATCCCCAAACGCCTCCGCATCTTCTTCCGCTTCCACCGCAACCTGCTCCACCAACTGCCAGCGCTGGCATGGCAGACGATCACCGAAGTCTATCGTTCCCTGCTTGGCCCCGACGCCCTTCCCGGCGGCGTCCTGGCCATCCAGACCTTCGGCACGCTCCTCCACTTCCATCCCCACCTGCACGGCCTGGTCACCGACGGGGCGTTCACACCCGATGGCGTCTTCCATTGCGTCCCCGTCAACCTCACCCACGAGCCCTTCCTGCGCCTCTGGGAAAACAAGGTCTTTGAACTCCTCCTGGACCAAGACCGCATCCAGCCCGAACTGGTCAAGCAAATGCGCTCCTGGCATCACAGCGGCTTTGGCGTGGATCGCTCGGTTTGCCTGCGGGCCGGCGACTTTGACGCCATCAACCGCCTGGCCCAGTACATGGCCCGCTGTCCCTTCAGCCTCGCCGCCTCATCCGCGTCACCCCCGAAGGCAAGGTCCTCTACAAGGCCGAGAAGGACCACTGCCAGCATTATCCTAGACCCGTCTCGGAAGACCTCTTCGGCGGCGTGGCCCGCAACTTCCAGGTCTTCGAGCCCTTGGACTTTCTGGCCGAGATCACCCAGCACATCCCCAACAAAGGCGAGCACCCGATCCGCTGCTACGGCTGCTATTCCAACAAGACCCGCGGCCAGCGCGCCAAACAGGCCGCCGCGCAAGCCGCCCCCGCGGAAACATCCGCTGCGGCCCAGCCCTCGGGCGGCCCTGCGGCCCAGCCTCCGCCGATCCGCCAGTCGCCGAGCATCGACCGCCGCCGCTGGGCCATCCTCATCCAGCGCATCTACCAGGCCGACCCGCTGCGCTGCCCCAAGTGCGGCGGGGCCATGAAGATCATCGCCTTCATCGAGGCCCGCCAAGAGGAGGTCATTCGCAAGATCCTCCGGCACTGCGGCCTCTGGCATGATCCCCCACCCCGCGCCCCGCCCAAACCATCGTCACCCTCCCCGCCCCAGGGCATCGCTCCGCCGCGCGATCCGGGCCTCACGCTCGACCGACGGCGAGTTCCTTGAACACGCCCGTCGCGAGCAGATGGAGCAGTTCGAGCTGCCCTGGGAGCCGTGAATCGCGGACAGCAAGAAGCAGAATTCGGCGCTTGACACCGCCGACGGCGGTGATAGTCTGTCCACATGGTGCTCGGGGACGTTCGCCGGGCCGACGATGATCCGCCAAGCCGAGGCAGATGTGTGTTCCGGCGGTGAGAACCGTGTGAACGGCGAGGACGGACGATGCGGGATCAACGCCCCAAACTCCCCCTCTCCCCTAACCCCACACCCCCGCCCCACGCAACACCCGGCCCGGCGGAATCAAATTTCCTACCAGCCGTGTGACGCGGGAGCAGAAGGAGCTGATGCAGCGGCTGGCCAGGGAGTTTGGCGTGTCGGTCACGGCGCTGCTGGTGGCGCTGGCGGAACTGGCGGAAGGGGCTGTACGGCGGCCCACTGAACGCAAATCCCGAGGACTGTAACTCTCTACAAATAATGGCGTTAAACTTGTGGCAATGAATCCTGCCGTCAACGGGGTGACACCCGGAGTTGCCTCGCAACTGCGTGTTAAGGCCAAGGCCACGAGCCGGTTATCTGGCACTCGATGGGCTCACGCGTACTCCTGTCGTTTGTCGATCTTCTAGTTGCGTACCACCGATTTTTGGGGTAGCTTGAGTTTCCGACGTCAGTGGGATTACAGCTCTTCATGTTGTCGGCAGCCGGAGAAAGAACCCATGGAAGGTGTTATCGCACGTGCGGACGACATTGTACTGGCCATCTTTCGCATGATTAAGGAGTGGCATAAGAAAGATTTGTCAGCCAACCGAGAGTTGCTGCACCTTGCCTTCTATGCACTGAGGCAACAGCATCGCACGGCACTCGCGGAACTGCGGTTCCGCTACAAGGGGATGTTCCCGGAGAGCCCCGTGCTGGACCAGGCGATAGCAAACTTGGAGGGTTGTGGCCTCCTGCACCGGAAGAATGAATCCCCTCGCTTCTACTCTGTGGATCCGGCGCTGGACCTCGCGTTCACGAAATTCGTGAGGCCGCGACTGCAAGAGGCTGGTGTAGGCGATGATGTCCTAAAGCAGATGGCTGATGAACTATGCGAAAGGCTATCCGCTGGTGCGTCGGCTTAGCCCACGACTGGGCGGGAAGACTCGCGGCGGTTTTCAGGAGGCCTGCGAGTGGGCTCGACGGCCGGGTCGTTGCGCAGGACGACCTCCACGCCACAAGCAAGGCACGGGTACGAACGATGGGCCAACTGGAGCAAGCTGGTGGGTGTGAGGAACTCGCAGATGGCATTGCTCCATTTGTGAGCGAGTATGTTCAGAATGGCGCCTACCGGCCGCGTTTGCCGCGCGACGGGAAGATCATCCACGATGCTTTGTGGGGCACCATCTGGTTGTACCCATGGGAGGTGGCGCTGCTTGATCTGCCACTGTTTCAAAGGTTGCGTCAGGTCTCTCAGACATCGCTGGTTAGCTACGTCTTCCCAGGCTGCCGCCACTCACGATTTGAGCATACGCTTGGCGTGATCCACCAGGCACAAAGGCTCGCAGACGCCGTAAATCACCTCCGCCGGCCGGCGGAGGCCCCTTACGATCCGAATCTGACGCGTGATCTGCGTTTGGCAGCGTTGTTCCATGATTGCGGCCATGGATGCTTCAGCCATATCAGTGAGAATCTGTACCGCGATCTTCCAGACATGGCTGCGGCGACTGACCCTGGTGCTGCCTATGACGGATGCACAGCGCATGAGGTCATGGGAGCGATGATCCTGAAATCAGCCCCGGTGCGCGAGTTCATACGTGAACTCTCCGACCGCTACGAGGTGGTGTTTAACGTAGATCGTGCTGCGGACTGGATCGTCGGGAAAGCAGATGGCGATAATCTGTACCAAACACAGGTGGTAAATGGTCCGTTTGACGCTGACAAGCTGGATTATCTCTTCCGAGATGCCCATTATAGTGGGCTTCCCGTTAGCCTTGATTTGGACCGTTTGTGGGCTTCGGCTGCCGTCGGAACGCATCCTGACGGCCGACGAAAAATCCTGACGCTTCACCAGGCCAGCGTAGTGCCACTTGAGCAGATTCTCTTTAGCAAAATCAATCTTTTTGCCGTTGTCTACCAGCATCCCAAAGTCCGCGCAGCAGAATGCATGTTTGAGGCGGCCATTGGCGTGATCACGGACGACCCAGCCCTCTCTCTCTGTGGAAGGAGGCTAGACCGTGCGACCGACTTCCTCTGGGTAACCGATGCCGGTTTCTTCGCAGAGGCCGACCGGCATCCCAAAGACCATCCGCTGCACAAGCTAATTCACGATATCCTCTACCGGCGGCACTTCGTCAGGGCAATCACGATAAGCAGAGACACGCTGGCTCGCGATGAGGCGAACGTTGACGCTGGTAGTGCAGCATTCCACCAGTTGCGACAGCTCAACCAACGAAGTCAGTGGGCGAGGACCAGTCGTAGGGCGCTGGCGACGAGAATCTGGAGGCAAGCGAAGAAGCCCTGCGCAGACCATGAGGTCTGGCTCGACCTTCCATCAAATCCCTCCACCGGCGCTGCGGACCACACTTACGTTAGGACTCCTGGGGGCGAAATGCGCGCGCTGACAAACTATTTCCCGATGAATTATTGGGGCGATGCTTATATTGTCAGCGCCGTTCTGAAACTCGACTGAATCCGGCGATCTGAAAATAGACATCTTCTTCGGTCTTCTTCCCGTTCGTCTTCTTCCCGCCCTCGAGCAAATCGTCTTCTTCCCTGGAAGGTTTTCTTC
>Ga0209450_10000057_pt1 | contig 73919 bp, 65 predicted proteins | sample FrelakmetLWP11LW_FD_187149 | JGI IMG/M metagenome (GOLD analysis project Ga0209450, IMG submission 187149) | Freshwater lake sediment microbial communities from the University of Notre Dame, USA, for methane emissions studies - LWP11 LW (SPAdes)... | ecosystem: Environmental > Aquatic >... | reverse complement strand
CCAAAAGCGTTCCCGGGCCGGATCACGCCGCCGCACGCGGACGAGTGCAGACGAATTGTGGTTGATCATGCCGGCATGTTGACGACCTGGCTGCGCGGAATAAAGATGGGGTTCGCCGGACGGTTACAGAACGTCCGCCTGAAGAAAATTCACGCCCGTGCGGCTGTAACGTCGGCGAGCGTCGGCAATAGAACGTGGATCAAGATCGACCGCATCCACGGTGGCGGCTCGGCGCTTGATGAAGAGAGCTGAAAAGACGCCGTGACCGCAGCAAAGGTCAAGTGCCGTGCCGCCTCGTTTGGTCGCCACATAGGCGAAGAAGCCGCGCTCTGCCCACTCCCACGCGTCGGCTCCCGCGATGGCAATGTAGCGAGGATCGTAATAGGGCAGACCAAAGGCCGGCCAGCAGCGCCGATAAACATGCCTGACGAATCGGCCGTACAGCGTGGCGACCGCAAGCAGGAACGCGACCATTCCGTGCATCAGATGATCGACGCCTGTGGATCGGAGGATCTTTCGGAGGGATTCGCGCAACGCCGGTTTCATATTATCTCCCACCCATGGGCTTCCGCGGATGCAACGACGTCGTCTGTACTCCTTGTAGCCTCATGGATCGACACTATAATATTGCCCGCATCTGAGGCAATGGGCCGCGCTGGGCCGCCCATTCCTGATCGCAGTCATCTCAAGCTGCTGCATGCAGTTGCCGAAGTGGATGCAGTGGACAGCATAGTCAGGCCAGCGTATGAACTGGACAGGCACTAAGACTCTCGTCACCGGTGCGGGCGGCTTCATCGGAAGCCACGTCTGCGAGGAACTCGTTCGTCGTGGTTCGGATGTCACCGCCTTCGTCCGTTACACCTCGCGCGGTGACCCGGGACTGTTGCGCTTATTGGACCCGTCCGTTCGCCGCAGTCTGCGCATCGTCGCCGGCGACCTTCGCGATCAGGAAGCAGTCCGCGCGGCCATGCGCGGCCAGCAGGTTGTGCTGCATCTGGGCGCGCTGATCGCTATTCCGTACTCCTACGTCCACCCTACCGAGGTGGCACAGGTCAACATCCTGGGCACGCTGAATGTCCTGAACGCAGCACGCGACCTGGGTGTGACGCGCGTCGTCCATACGTCGACGAGTGAAGTCTATGGGACTGCGCGTTTCGTCCCGATCTCCGAAGAGCATCCGTTCCAGCCCCAGTCACCCTACAGCGCCAGCAAGATTGGCGCGGACGCGTTGGCCCTATCATATCACATGGCCTTCGGCCTGCCGGTGAGCATTCTCCGACCGTTCAACACGTACGGCCCGAGGCAGTCGGGCCGGGCGGTCATCCCGACGATCATCGGGCAGGTGCTCTATGCCGACAAGATTCAACTGGGATCGCTCAATCCGACCCGGGATTTCACATTTGTGACCGACACGGTCGCCGGCTTTCTGGCCGTGGCCGAGAATGATAAGAGCGTTGGGCAGGCCCTGAACATCGGGCATGGCCAGGAAATCAGCGTCGGTGATCTGGCCAAGCGGATCATGGCGCGGATCGGGAAGCAAATGCCGATCATCGCGGCCGATGAGCGACTGCGCCCGGAGCGGAGTGAAGTGTTCCGTCTTTGTTCCGATGCAGCCAAGGCCCGGCAGATCCTCGGATGGCAGCCTCGGGTGTCGCTGGATAAGGGGCTCGACAAAGTGATCGCTTTTATGCGTGACCACCCGGACTGGACGAAGGTGGACCGCTACGAGGTCTGATATGCGAGCAATCATTCTCGCGGGCGGCCAGGGACGGCGTCTTCGGCCTTACACAACGATTCTCCCCAAGCCCCTCATGCCGGTGGGCGAGAAGCCGATCCTGGAGATCGTCGTCAGTCAGTTGTGCCGCGCCGGATTCACTCACCTCACGTTTGCCGTGGGCTACCTCGGCGGCCTGATCCAGGCCTATTTCGGTCGAGGTGAGCGGTTTGGTATTGAGGTCGACTATTCTTTTGAAGAGGCGCCGCTTGGCACAGCGGGGCCTCTGAGCCTTCTGGACGGCTTTGGCAGCGACTTCCTCGTTATGAACGGGGACCTGCTGACCGACGTCGACTACCGAACCCTGATGTGCTTCCACAAGGAACGGGGTGCGATCTGCACTGTGTCCATGTACCGGAAGCTCGTGCCCATCTCGCTGGGTGTGCTGCAGCTCAACGACACGGACAACGTCGTTGGCTATACAGAGAAGCCCACGCTCCAGTATCCGGTGTCGATGGGCATCTACTGTTTCCGGCCGGAAGTCCTGAAGTATCTGCCGCGCAATCAGCATTGCGACCTGCCGGAACTGGTGCTGCGCCTGATTGCGGCCGGCGAAAAGGTCCAGGCGTACCGGCACGAGGGGCGATGGCTGGATATCGGCCGGCCCGAAGATTACGAGTTGGCCGTGGCAGAGTTCGAGAAGGGGGCCTTTTGATGGGCCCGGTGCCGTTCCTCTCGGTACTGCCGGGTGGTACCGGACGCGGGGGACCCCCGATCCAGCACCTCCGGTTCTTGGCAGCAATGGATCGAGACCGCTTTGCGCCGTACGCGGTGATTCGCCGCGGCCACGCCATGGCGGCCGACTACGCGCGCGTCTCGTCCGGCGTCTTCTTTCTGGACGAGATGCCCCTTGTCCCGCGTGCCACTTCGCCGGCGCAGCTATGGCGTTACAGTCACCAGGCCTATGACGTGGCGGATCGCATCGCCAAAATCGGGCAGGCCGTCGGTGCGCGATTCGTCCATACGCTCGTTGAATCTTTCCCGCCCGGCCCCATGGCCGCTCGGCGACTGGGCATCCCGTCGCTGATCCAAGTCCTTGGCATGACGATCTTCCACCCACCTTGGGTGGCGGCGGTTTACGCCCAACTGCTCGCCCACTGGGGCGACCGGATCATCGGGTGCCAAGACGTGATCCCGAAGCTGCTGCACCGCTATGGGGTGTCGTCTCGCAAGCTTCGCGTCGTCTACAACGGCATTGATCCCGATGGCGTGCGTGCGGCGGCCGCTTCGGGCCGGGCGCCGGACTTGCCGGCTGGCCGGCTCAGGGTCGGGATGGTCGCCGGCTTGGACGCCCGCAAAGGACACTTGCTGTTCATTGAAGCGGCGGCACGAGCTGTGGCCGCTCGTGGCGACGTGGACTTCTACATCATCGGGTCGATCTCGGGCAACGACGCCTATCTGGAGCGGATGCGCGCATTGATCGCCCGCCATGGGCTGGATCCGCGCCTACGCATCGTCGGGCCAGTAGAAAATCCCTACGTCTGGATGGCGGCCATGGATGTCTACTGCATCCCATCGTTGACCGAAGCCCTGTCCGTTGCGGGCATGGAGGCGATGGCGGTGGAACGCCCCCTGGTTGCAACGAACGTGGATGGCAATCCTATTGAGGTGCTGCACGGACAGACCGGCCTGCTGAGCCGGCCGGCCGATGCGCAGGATCTGGCGGCGGGGCTGCTGACGTTGCTGGCCGATCCGGCGTTGCGCCGGCGCATGGGCCAGGCGGGCCGTCGGCGCGCAGACAACATCTTTGAAATCCGGCAAAACACGCGCCGCCTCGAGCAGATTTTCACCGAAGTGCTCCGAATGCGAACGCCGTGAACTGGAGAATGACTATGACTGAAAAGACATGGAAAGTGCCCTTGACCGAGACAACGCTGGATGAGGCTGAGGTCACGGCGGCGGCTGCGGTTGTTCGCAACAAATGGTTGACGATGGGGGCCGAGGTGGCCGCATTCGAGCGCGAGTTTGCCGGGGCCCTGGGGGCCAAGCACGCCTTGGCCGTTGCCAACGGCACCGTGGCGCTGCACCTGGCCTATGAGATGGCGGGTCTGCGCGCTGGTGACGAGTTCTGTCTGCCGGCCCTGACGTTCGTCGCAACACTCCACGCGGGACTCTACCTCGGCGGCAAGCCGGTGCTGATTGACTGTGCGTCGTCCGACGACCTGACTTTGTGTCCCGCTGATCTGGAACGGAAGATCACGCCTCGCACGCGTTTGATCATCACGATGCCCTACGGCGGCTTCTTGCCGGACATGCCGCGGATCATGGCGCTGGCCAAATCGCGCGGCATTCCAGTCATAGAGGACGCGTGCCATGCGCCTCTGGCCGACCTCGACGGGCGCAAAGCCGGCACGTTCGGCCTTGCGGGAACATTCTCGTTTTACGGCAATAAAAACCTGACAACTGGCGAAGGCGGGATGATCGTCACGGACGATGATGGCGTGGCTGCAAAGATCCGGCTGCTGCGCTCGCACGGAATGACGACTCTCACGTGGGAACGTCACCAGAAGAATCGTTCAGATATGTATGATGTCCGGGCCGTGGGGTACAACTACCGGCTGGACGAGATTCGCGGAGCGATCGGTCGGCAGCAACTGCGGAAGCTGCCGGCCGGCAATGCCAAGCGAAGCGAGGCCGCTCGCCTGCTTCGTGCAGCGCTGGAGCCTGCCCGGCGACTCGGGCTGCATGTCCCATTTCTCTCGCCGCGCGGCAACCCCGCGTTTCACCTGTTTCCGGTGCTGGTGCCAGCTCGCGTCGATCGCGGCGCGTTCCGCCAGTTCCTCGCCGATCAGGGAGTGCAGACGTCCGTTCACTACCCGCCAATGACGCGTTTCCCGCACCTGCAGGAGTTGCTGGCTGGCAGCCGGACGCCTGTGCTTGACGCGATGGTGGATCGGATCGTTACGATCCCGGTCGGTCCGACCCTTCAGCCGGAGCAGATTGAATATGTGGCCGGCGTCATTGGGCAGGCCCTGGCTTCGTTGTGACTCGAGCGGCGCAATCGTGCATCTGCCGCAGTCGGCAGACGAGTTCGGCTGGCAAGGATCCGTCCACTCCCGCCTCGAAGTCGCTCGAGGGCTGCCAACCTGTGTAGAAGCTGCGCGTCTCGGGATACCAGATCGTCGGCATGGAACCGAGAAACGTGGGCCACATGCTGAACGAGGATCCTCCCGTGCCGATGAGCACGCGGCTGCGCGCCAGCAGCAGCATGTCGACGATCGACGACTGCTGGCGCGGGCAATGCACGTTCGGCAGCCGCAGCAGCGGCTTCAACTCCTCCTCGTGAGCGTCGGAGAATATCCGCACCGAGACGCATCGGCCGATTGCCTTGCGGATGCCTTGAATGCACCGCACGAACCATTCCGTCGGGCACGCGGCGTTCATCTCGATGCCGCCCGATGGCATTCGCGGATAGTATTGCCCGAATCGCAACGTAGGCTTGTCGCCACGCCGGAAGTGTACGCCCACGAAGAAGTCGGTTTCGCTGGATCGTAGTCGGGCACGCGTCGGTCGGGCGAGAATGGCGTGCAGCCGGGCGCGGAGCAGGTCGCGATGGCCCACCAGGGGTGAGAAATTTCCCTCAAGCCCGGAGAACACTAAAAGCGTAGGCCGGCTCGGCCGGCTGGCGGCCAGAACCGCCTCCGCCTCCGGTTCCGCAACCCGCTGTGCCCTCAAGAGAAGCCAGTATTTGGAGATTCCGCGAACATAGCCGGAGTTGTCGAACAGGCCGGTGTAGTACCGCGGATCCGTCTCACCCCGCAGCAGCGGCCCAATCTTCGGCTGCGTCCAGGTTGGGGCGAGCATCGGGAGCCCGTAGCGATGGCGAAAAATTTCACACCGAGCCCAGGGCAGGAGCATGTTGCCTAGACCTGCGCGCCCCACGGCCGGGAAACACGCGAGTTCCGCCACCCCGGAGGAATGAGACCTGCTCATCATGATGCAACTGCGAGTATCATCGGGCCGCGTGTTTTCCTGTCAAGGCCGATCGCTTGCAAAGCGTGTACGAACGGGTATTTCTTATGCAGAGACACAAGGGTTCGCCCGTGCGGCCATCGCGGACCCGGTCCACAAGGAGATTGGCGATGCACTTGCAGCGTGTGGCCCTGAGGCTGCTCAAGCGGACACCGGTTTTTGGCTGTGTGGAGCGCATGCACTCCGCCTGGTGGCATTACCGTGCCACGCGGAGAGGAACGTTTGCGCAGCATGGGGAGGATCTGTTCGTCTTGCGCTATTTCAACGGGCGGCTCGGCACATACATCGACGTCGGGGCAAACCACCCGTTCAAGATCAGTAATACGTACCTCCTGTACCGCCACGGCTGGCGGGGGGTCACGATGGAGCCGATCCCGTGGCTGTTTCGCAAGCACGAGCGGCTTCGCCCCGAAGACATTCATCTGAACTGCGCTGCCGGCGAAGCGCCGGGCAAACTCGTTTTTCATGAGATGACGCCCAGCGCCCTATCCACGTTTGACGAGACGACCGCAGACCGTTTCGTGCGGCAGGGCCAGGCGACGCTGCGTTGCCGCCACGATGTCACGGTGCTGCGGCTGGCCGATGTGTGGCAGGAGCATTTGGGCGGGCGGAGTATCGACCTGCTCTCCATTGACGCCGAAGGTTTCGAGCTGCCTATCCTCCGAGGCCACGACTGGGACCGTGCCCGGCCGAAGTTGGTGATTTGCGAGTTGTCCCAGCCGGGGGAGGATGAGGCGTCTTGCGAAATCATGGACTTCTTCGCGGCCCGATCGTATCGCCTGATACAGCGCCTTGGTTGCAACGGCGCGTTCGAACGAGCGCCGGGGACGTAACGCCGACAGCTCGGCCGGTCGGGTTTTCGATGTTACGCGCATATTTTCAGCAGAGCGGCCGGATTTTCATCTGCGGACATCTCCGACTGACTGCGGCGCAGCACATTAGCCACTCGTCCCATAATGATCGACATGCAGAAGAGCCAAGAATCGCCGGTCAGTTCACCCTCTTTGTTGCTGAGGACGAACATATATAGGCCGAGGGCGCCCGCTGTAACGACCAAGCCGCGGGCGTCGGCCCGATGTCGGCAGATCCGGTAGCTTGTCCGAAAGGCCTGGAACGCCATTATGAGCAACGAGACCAGCAATGCCAAGCCAAGGAAGCCTTCCTCGACCAGTACCTCAATCGGCACGTTGTGAGGGTAGTGGTTCACGATTTCCGGGCTGCGGCACGCGCCGTTGCCGATTCCCATGAGCCAATATTCCGGACGCTGCACCCAATATTCCAAAGCCCGTCGCGACATTCCCAGCCGTGTTTCCGTGGCTTGGTGCATGGCATCGCTATTCCACATGCTCTTGCGGCGGAATTCATCGCCCTGTCCGAATTCGGAGAAGATGAATGACGTCAGCCCGCCCAGAATACATAGTGCTAGTACCAGCCGGGTGATGCCGGCAAAGGAGCGGAGCCCGCGGCTGGCGGGCAGTGCCAGAGCGATGATAGCGATGGCGGCCATGAACGCTCCGCGCGCCGTCATCACGGCGAAGAACATCGCCAGCGCCGAGGTTCCCCAGCGGATGAACTGCCAGAACCGCGACAGCTGCTGGAAATTCATTAGGATTCCGACGATGGCGACGTAGCCCGCCATCGCGCCAATGGCCAGCGGATTGCCCGTCTTGGTTTGCAAGGTCGTCGGATCAAGGAGTCCCTGGAACACGATCCCGCGCCGGTACATGGAGGCGGTGGACAACAGCAGCAGCAGGACTGCTGTGCCCAACGTCAGGAAGGCCATGAGCATGACGCGGAGATCGTCCAGACTGCTGATCAGCAGTGGCACGACGATTGCGAAAAGGAGCAACGTGACCCAGCCAATGATCACGTCGGGGTGATCCGCGAACGGCACGTAAACGCCCCACAGCATCGAAATCGCGGCCAGAGCAAACAGCGACATCGAGACGACTCCAACTCGCGGATAGTCGCCGAACAACGTGCCGCGCAACATCCATTTGCGAAACATCCCCAGCAGCACGATGCCGCCCACGACGAAGTTTGTGAGCGTGCCGTGGATGAAGAAGAACGGCTCTTGCGACTGTGCCCATTGCTCAAAGCCATACATGCACATTGCCATTGCCGCCGCGGCCGGCGGACGCCAGAAGGTCCATACCAGCATAACCAGCACAATGATGGCGTACGCAATGAATGTCATGGCCGTTCGGTGAGACTTCGTCCGGCGCCTTCGGACGGTGCCGTGCCGGATCAGGCAAAAACGACGCAGGCAGCGCCACTTGCGCTCGACGACCGGCGCAGAGAGGCATCAGTCTTATCGGCGAACAACGCCTTCCTCTGGAGGCAAATCGGCCTCGAAGAGGCGTAACAAAGCTGATCCGCTGTACCTGCAACGGGCTTATCTTAACGTCTATACCCTTGATCCGGGGGCTGTGTTCGTTTGTCTGTGCTATGGCGCGATGTCCCGGGGTCCGAAAATCGGGTTGAACAACGGCCGCACTCCTGTCAGAAGGCGCGCGACGTCGCTTCGCCGCGGCGCGACCAGTGTCAACGGGGTTGTGTGACGCAGGCGGGCGAACCAGTAGACGGCCAGCGCGGCCAGCACCAGAGCCCCGCTGAGATCGGCGATGGCAGCGCCCGTTGCGCCGAGATGCGGAATGAGGATCAGGCACAACAGGATCGTGACGCCTCCGGCGATCGACGCTGCGATGGACTGAAGGCCGGGTCGACCTGCGCCCGAGAAATGGCTGAAGACCACTTGGGCTAGGCTTCGAAGCGGAACACACAGGACCACCACCTGGAAAGCGCCCGCGACCGGCGTGAAGTCCCGTCCGCCAAACAGCAGCAGGAGCCATCGTGCCGAGGAAGCCAATACCACGGTGCCTGCGACCGAAACGAGCAGCACAAGTCGCGACACGAGTCCGATTTGATCAATGGCCGTCTCGGTCGTCATCGTAGCGCTGCGCGGCTGGACGAGGTTGCCCATGATGGAGGGCAACGTGTACAGCGGGACGATCAGCGCCAGGGCGGCGGCGTAAAGGCCGGTGACATTCGCTCCGGCTCGCACGAAGAGGATGAAGATCGACGCACGCTGGATCGCGATGGCGGCAAGCACCGCCGGGCCCCCGCTCAGCGAGTAGACGAAAAGACGCTTGACCAGATCGGGGGACGGCCACTCGAATCGGACGTACCGCATGAGCGCCATTCGCAGGGCCAGCGCCGTCGCCGCGACGAGGGAGATGCCATCTGCGAGGATGGCGCCCGGCACCCCCAGCCACGGGACGAACAGCAGCCGGGCAGCCAGGAACGCGACGGCACCGGCCATGGCGCACTGGCTGAACTGGGCGAATTGGGAGGCGCCGATCAGCGCATTGCAGACAGCATTGCCGATGCGGGCTAGCGGCGTCAGCATTCCCGCCAATGCGATGGCCCAGGTAATCCCCATCGAGGGATGGCCGTGCCCCGTCCAGAGGGCCAGCCCCGCTAGAACAGTCCACGAAGCAACGCACGCGATCGCGGAGTAGATCGTGTCCGCAATTACAACCTGCCAGAACGACTCGCCCTTGGCGACGTAGTAGCTGTTCGCCTGGCCGGCGCCGAGGCGAACCATGTCAAAGACCATCGCCGATACGACCTGGACGAAAGCGAGGACGCCGCGTCCAGCCGGTCCCAGAAAATAGTTGAGGATCGGCTGACCAAGAATATTCGACGCCATCGAGACGGCGGTGCTGGCGCCGACCCAGACGGAATCCCGTACAAAGCGCGACATGCGGTGCCTTTCGCTTCTTTCAACCTTCCCGTTTCGATCGCGCAAACAGCAGGTCCAGCATGAGTAGTTCTCCGCAGTTGTTGCGGGTTTCGGCGGCGACTGCTGAGATTGAAAAACCGGCGGACCGTGCAATGGCGCACACCAAATCGAATGGTTCAGCCCCTTCGAACATCGGCTGCACCTGAGTCTCGACGAGAAGCCAGCGACAGTCCCGAAGGGTCTGGCCCGCACCACGGAGCACCGGCGCCTCGAAGCCCTCGACATCGATCTTCAAGAGGTCAATGGGGCCAAGTCCATGCTGCCGGACGACATCGTCAAGGCAGTACATCGGTACCTGTATCACAGTTGTCTCCGCTTGAAGCGAGCGAAAGCTGTCGCGGGCGGCCTCCGACAGCGGCAGCATGCTGCTTGCCTGCGAATAGGGATGCACATGGAACGTGACCGACTGATCGGACACCGCGCCGATGGCGGCTTGAAGAGTACGGTAGCCGTCCTTGTCAGCGAAGCGACGACGACACGCCGCGATATTGTCAGGGATCGGATCGATCGAGAATATCTGGGCCTGGCGGCAGACTCCAAAGACTTCGCCGGCGAACTGTCCTACGTTGGCTCCGATGTCTACCACCGTTGGACGCGGGTGTGGTAGACATTGACGGAGGAGGCAGCGATGGGCCTCGGTGATGGAAGGTCGGCCAGACAGACGGCGGCTCAGGTTGAAGCCGAACCGCGCCATCGTGGTGGTCAGTCGGCCGACGATGCGAGATGCCACGGTTGTTGATGCCATGCGTGCCTCCAGAAGAGCGGAACTGATGATCGGCGTGAAAGCATACTGTGACAGTTGCAACTCATCCAGAGGTGGACGGCGAGGCTCAGGGACTGACGCATGCCGGGACAGGCATTGTCTTGGGCGCGATTTCAGCGGATTGAGCCGCTCGCTGCATCTGCCGGACCCACAGTTCCAGCGACAGCGTTTCCACCGCGAGAGGCAACGGCAGACCAGCGCTGTTCGTTCCTCGAAGGAACTGGTGTACCGGATCGGCTCGGAGAATGCCGCTCTGCCCCTCGAATCGATGGTTGAAGCTATTTGACTTCTGCATTTCACTGCGCGCGGAGGTTATTCGGGGTATCAGAACATCTTGAGGAGCCTTTTGTCCTGGATTGATGTCAGCCGCTATGGGGAAATCTGGAGGCATTAGATTGCTGAGGACGTAGCCCATAGCGTTAACCGTTGTCTCTGGATAAGGGTGGGCGTAACTATAGCTTAGATTCTTTGCGACCTTGTTGCTGCCTCCTCCAGTCCAGTTGGAACGGTTGCGCAGCACTCCACCAGCGAAGTTGTCGGGCTCTGCATCGGAACTGGGACAGATGAAGATGGCAGGGCTCAGATTCTGAGTGCGCATCAGCAGAAACAAGGCAGCCGGGACATTGTTGGGACCAACCGGACTGGGACTTCCGAATGGATAGGATGCCGAAGCCCCGGTGTTGTCTCGCCTCGTCCAAGTGCTGGTGTCGTGGTACGTCCTCGGATACTTCCCCTCATTCTCATCCGCATACAGCATCAAACATTGGCCGATGGTGCGCAGATTGGCCGCGCATTTGGTGCGGTTGGCGCGCTCGCGGGCGTGGCTCAAGGCCGGCAGCAGGATCGAAATCAAAAGCGCGATGATGCCCACCACCACCAGCAGTTCCACCAGCGTGAACCCGCCCCTGCGGCCGACTCGATTGCTGCACAGCGCCATAGGTGTCCTTTCGGCTTCGCCGCTGCCCATGCCCCTCGAGCATGGCGTTCACAGGCCACATAGCATTATAATCCGCCGGGCCGACAATGCCAGCAGCAATGCCTTCAGCATCCTCACCATCTCATTATCGGACAGGTCCACCGCCCGCTTCCCAATCCGTTAGCATCGGCAGCGGCCGATATTATTTGTAATGGCCGCTACCGAACCCACCCCGGATCGCACGCCTGCCTCGGCCTCCACGCCCGTCGCCTCGGCCCGGCCTGAAAGTCGCCTGCCGATCGACGTGATGATCCCCACCCTTAACGAACGCACCAATCTGCCGCACGCGCTATCCAGCGTGATCGGATGGGCCAGCCAGGTCTTCGTGCTGGACTGCGGCTCGACCGACGGCACTCAGGAACTGGCTCGCGGCATGGGGGCAATCGTTGTCGAGCACCCATGGGAAGGCCACGCCCGCCAGAAGAACTGGGGCCTGGACCATCTGCCCTTCACCAGTCCTTGGATCTTGATACTGGACGCCGATGAGAGCGTCACGCCACCGCTGCAGCGGGAGCTGGCCGACCTATGCTCGCGTTCGCCCGATAGCGTGCCCCAGGCCGGCTTTTTCATCAATCGCTATTTTGTCTTCATGGGCAAGCGGATCAACCACTGCGGTTATTTCCCCAGCTGGAACCTGCGGCTCTTTAAGCGAGGGCTGGCCCGTTACGAGGATCGCCCGGTTCATGAACATATGATCGCCAGCGGCCCGGTGGGCAGGCTGAAGGGCCTGCTGCATCACGAGGATCGTCGCGGCCTTGAATACTACATCGCCAAACACAACCGCTATTCGACGCTGGAAGCGCAGACGCTGGTAGAGGGTGAATCGGCCGACGCCGCCGTGCGGCCGGCGCTTTTTGGCGACGCGGTACAGCGGCGGCGCTTCCTCCGGGCCAGGGTACTGCCACACCTGCCGGCCAAGTGGATGCTGCGGTTCATCTGGATGTATATTTTCCGACTGGGGTTTCTGGACGGGCTGACGGGCCTGCACTTCTGCCTGTTCATCAGCACGCACGAGCTGTTCTCGTCGCTGAAGGTGAGGGAGAGGCTGCACGCGAGGAAAGCTGGTGCGGCCCTCATACAGGCAGTGCCTGATCGACCGCCTCGCGGAAATCCCTGACCGCCCTGGCCAGGGTGTATTTCGCGCGGTAGGCGTTGAAGGCTTTTTGCCCTAGGACTGCCACGCGGTGAGGATCTCGGCTCAGCGCATGGATAGCGGCAACAAGGCCATCGAGGTCGCCAGGCTCGACCACAACGCCGCATTGCTCTTCACGCACAACCATCGCGATCTCTGAATCGCCGGGTACCTGGGCAATAACCGCACGTCCAGAGGCCAGGATCCCGTAAATCTTGGAAGGTACCGCCACGCCCGTCAGGCCGGCGCGCATCGAGACAATGCTCACGTGGCAACACGCAAGGCTGTCGTGCAGTTGATCCTGTGGAACAAATTGGCGCCAGATAACATTGTTGAGTCCTCGCTGCCGTGACAGAGTCTCTGCCTGCGAACGTCGGATGCCGCTGCCGATGAACAGGAACCGAAGCCTCGCATCATGTTGGAGCTGTTCCGCGGCGCGTACCAGTATGTCTATGTCATGCCACAGCCCCATGTTACCCGAATACTGAACCACAAAAGACCGGTTCAGTCCCAACTGCTGGACCAGCGTGGACTCGGTAAATGCCACGGGGCGTACCGATTCAGCGGGACTCCAGTTAGGGACATACTTGATGCGGTCAGGCGCCACTCGATACCGCGCTAGCAGCAGACCAGCCATGTCGCGCCCCAGGACCAGCAACGCCTTAGCTCTTGCATAGGCGAACTTGTTGAGCCTGGTCCACATGCGCACGATCGGCGAGCGCGCTGCAATACCGCCTCCAGCTACCAAGCCCTCCGGGTGCAGGTCGTGCAAAACGACTATGTACGGAATTCGCTTGAACAACCACACGAAACTCAACAGAATGCCCAGGAACGGGGGGTTTGTGGTGCCGACAAGGACATGCCTATCCTTGCTGGTTCCCAGCAAGCGCCAGAGGACGTGCAACAGGAAGGAGACGTAGGACGCCGCTCGTCCCGCATAGCTCCTCTTCATATCGATCGGTAGGCCGCACCGCCGAATGCGGATGGAATCGAGAAGCTCTTGCCGTGGCGATATGCCCAAGCAGGCCGACAGGTAAGATGGAAAACCGCACAACACCTCAATCCGCCAGTCTGTTAACGATGCATCTCTGAGCAACTGGGTAAAGAGCTGGCTAGTAGATTGTGCGTCAGGATAGAAGACCTGACAGATGAATATCATACGTTTCTGGGAAGGGCGAACCATACGGCTATTCCCCGCCAGTAGCGTGCAGTGGCTTCTGGTATTGCCCCTCGCCCAGATACCACTTGACCATGCGATCAATGCCCTCCGCCAGCGGGACAGCGGCAACAAACCCAGCGTCGCGCACCTTCTGGGCCTCAAACTTAGTCTGCGTGCATAGCTTGCGCATACGCGCTGTTGAGATGGGCAGGTTCTTGCCAGTTAATTTGATAGCCGCATCAAATGGTAATCCCAGCACCACCGCCAGCCAAAGTGGCATGCGCAGGCGAGGTGGCCGCCGCCCCATGGAAACGTAGCACTGGCTGATCACTTCGGCGCTGCTCAAGTCGGGTTTGTCGATGTAGTTGTAGACCTCGAATCCGCCTGGCCTATCGGCTGTTCCAAAGCGAGGCGTTGCGCCCAGGTTCCACAGGTAGAGCGTGGCGGCCACGATGTTCTCGACATACGACAAACTCTTGATGTTGCGCCCGCTGCCGATGCGCAGGAAGCGACCCGAATGAATCTGCCGGATCAACGAGTACATGTTGGCGAAATTCCGCGGACCAAAAGTGACGGTAGGGCGGATCACCAGGCAGTTTCGCCTTGCATCAGCTCGACACCATTTTTGGAACACTTTCTCGGCCGCCAACTTGCTCTGGCCATACGGCGAGCTTGGCATGGGAACAGTGGCTTCGGTGCGGGGTTCGGGCGCGTCACCATACACGGCGACCGATGAATAGAAGCAGACGTTGGTGATGCCCAGGGCGTCCATTGCCTCACAGATAGTCTGGGCGCCACCCTCGTTGACGGAAAAATATTCGTCGCGCGTGATTCCGAAGTCATGATGGGCCGCAGCCAGATGCAGCACCGCATCGCAGCCGTCCATCGCTTCGACCAGTTTCGCCCGATCGCGAATGTCGCCCAGCGTGAGGTGTGAGGCAGGCAAGCCCGGCGGCAACGGCGCCAGATCAATTGTCCTGGTTTCGTGTCCCGCGGCGCGCAGTGCTGGATGGAAATATGACGCGATAAAACCCGAACCACCAGTGACGCAGATACGCATCCGAGTACTCAGCTCCGCTCCGAAGCATCAAGCTTGGCAGTGCAACCAGCTTGTGAAATGTCCGACGTAGCGCAAAGGCTCCACATCCGCCCCTCGTATCGCCAATCATCACCTTTGGCCTCTTGCAGGCTCAGCGACGAATACACCACCATCACCGCCTCATCCGTCAGCGCCACGCTCCCCGTCGCATGTCCCGCCGGCACGTGCAGCACCGCCGGTTTGACCGCCGACAGCACAAACCGCTGCACCGGCAAATCGCGCGAAGGGTTCTCCCAATCGTCCGGCCGGACCACCGCCACCAGCACCGTACCGGCCGCCGCTACAAACCATTTCGCCTCCTTGCGATGTCCGATCCAGCCACGCTGCTGGCCCGGCCGATGGGCGCGGATCATATAGAACCGCCGCACGCCTGCAAAGTCAAAGTCGTTGACGAACGACACCACGCCCCGCTCGTCCACGTGCAAACCACCTTCAATTAAGCGGGGCACCGGCTCATCCATAACATCCCAGCATACACCACAAACCCTGCGCTGCCAAAATCGTGACCCGGCGGCCCGCCCGTGTCGCGCGCTGCGGCCCATAACACTGCCGATCACCTCCGTCTTTATCGGCCGGCGGCCGCCATGGGCCATCATTATTACGCCCCGCACCGCCGCCCGGCTTACGCCGCAATAATTCACCGCCAAAACCACCATCCCCGCCTTCGCGCGCCCCCATTTTGCATTATGATGGCCGATATGGCTTACGATTTTGCTTCCATCGAGCGCAAATGGCAGGACTACTGGCTGACCCACAAGACCTTCGCCGCCCTTGAACCCGCCCAGGCCGCCAAGGCCCCCAAGGCCTATGTGCTGGACATGTTCCCCTATCCCAGCGGCGCCGGCCTGCACGTCGGCCACCCCGAAGGCTACACCGCCACCGACATCCTCTCGCGCTACCTGCGCATGACCGGCCACAACGTCCTGCATCCCATGGGCTGGGACGCCTTTGGTCTGCCGGCCGAGCAATACGCCATCAAGACCAACACCCACCCGCGCCTCACCACCGAGCAGAACATCGCCAACTTCCGCCGCCAGATCCAGATGCTGGGCCTGGGTTACGACTGGGACCGCGAGATCAACACCACCGATCCGGCCTATTACCGCTGGACGCAGTGGATCTTCCTGCAACTGTTCAACAGCTATTTTGATCCCGTCGATCGCAAGGCCAAGCCCATCGCCCACCTGGTCAATGAACTGCAGAACGAGAATTTCCTGGTCGCTCCCGATGGCCAGCTCAAGCTCAACCGCGTGCAGGAAGGCATGGAGCCCATCGCCGGCGAGGTGCGCATCGAACGCTCCTGGAAGGAACTGACCCCCCAGGAACAGCGCGACGCCATCGACGGCCAGCGCCTGGCCTACATGGACGAAATCCCAGTCAACTGGTGCCCGGCCCTGGGCACCGTCCTGGCCAACGAAGAGGTCATCGACGGCAAGAGCGAGGTCGGCGGTTTCCCCGTCGAGCGCCGCCCCATGCGCCAGTGGATGCTCCGCATCACGGCCTATGCCGATCGCCTGGCCGACGACCTGGACCTGCTCCAGTGGCCCCAGTCGCTCAAGGAAATGCAGCGCAATTGGATCGGCCGCAGCGAAGGCGCCCAGGTCGATTTCGAAATCGCCTCCGACCCCGGCCCGGCCGACCCCGAAGCCATTACCGTCTTCACCACCCGCCCCGACACGCTCTACGGCGCCACCTACATGGTCCTGGCTCCCGAGCACCCGCTGGTCGACCAGATCGTCACCGCCGCCCAGCGCCCGGCCGTCGAGGCCTACCGCGCCGCGGCCGCCGCCAAGAGCGAGCGCGACCGCATGACCGCCGCCCGCGACAAGTCCGGCGTCTTCACCGGTGCCTATGCCATCAACCCCGTCACCGAGCAAAAGATCCCCATCTGGATCGCCGACTACGTGCTCCTGGGCTATGGCACCGGCGCCATCATGGCCGTGCCCGCCCACGACGACCGCGACTTTGAATTCGCCCGCAAATTTGGTCTGCCCATCAAGGCCGTCGTGCTGCCCGACGATGCGTGGTTCCGCCGCGTCGCTCCGTCCATGGACGTTGCCGACGCCGCCCGGCGCTATCGCCAGAACCCGGCCGATTTTTCCGAGGCCTTCGTCGACGAAGGCCTGGCTATCCAGTCGCCGCTGATCGAGGATCTGCCCACCTCGCTGGCCAAGCAGCGCATCACCGAACACCTGGAATCGGCCGGCCTGGGCGTGCGCTCCGTGCAGTACAAGCTGCGCGACTGGCTGTTCTCACGCCAGCGCTACTGGGGCGAGCCCTTCCCCATTCTGCTGGATGACGAAGGCAACGCCTATGCGGTCGACGAGTCCGAGCTGCCCGTGGTCCTGCCCGACCTGGCCGATTTCAAGCCCACCGGCACGCCGCAGCCGCCGCTGAGCAAGGCCGTGGAGTGGCTGCGCATCGCGCGCGACGGCCGGGTCTATACGCGCGAAACCAACACCATGCCCCAGTGGGCCGGTAGCTGCTGGTATTACCTGCGCTACATCGACCCTCACAACGACCATCGCTTCGTGGACCCGGCCAAGGAACAATACTGGATGCCGGTGGACCTTTACGTCGGCGGCGTCGAGCACGCGGTCCTGCACCTGCTTTACTCGCGCTTCTGGCACAAGGTGCTCTATGACCTGGGCCACGTCTCCACCCCCGAGCCCTTCCAGCGGCTGGTCAACCAGGGTCTGATCCTGGGCGAGTTGGAATATCACCTGTTTACCGCGCCCGACGGCCGGCATGTCAGTGCCGTTGAACTCGACGACATCAAGGAAGAGGCGCTGCCCGAAGGCCCGCGGCTGGTGGGCATGCATCGCACCACCGGCCAGCGCGTGGTCGGGGGGCGCATTGACGCCGAACTGGTCGAGAAGCGCGGCGAGCGCGTGGTGCTCAAGTCCGACCCCGCGATCGTCGTTGACGCCCGCGCCTTCAAGATGAGCAAGAGCCGCGGCAATGTCATCAACCCCGACCAGATCATCGCCGAATATGGCGCCGACTGCTTCCGGCTCTACGAGATGTACATGGGCCCCCTGGAAGCCCCCAAGCCCTGGAACACGCGCGACATCGTCGGCATGAGCCGCTTCCTCAACAGCGTCTGGCGCAACATCGTCGGCGAACCGGACACGGAGGGCACGCAGCCCGCCGCGGCAACCAGGGTGGCCGATGTGCCCATTGCCGATGCCCTGGAGCGCATGATGCACCGCACGATTCAGAAGGTCGGCCAGGACATCCATGCCATGCGCTTCAACACGGCCATCGCAGAGCTGATCAAGCTCAACAACGAAATAACCGGCCTCAAACCGGTCCCGCGCCAGTTGGCCCAGACCTTTACCTTGCTGCTGGCGCCGCTGGCGCCTCACTTGGCCGAGGAGCTTTGGCAAAGGCTGGGGCACCAGGGCTCGCTGGCCAGCCATCCCTGGCCGCGGTTCGACGCGGACAAGCTCCAGGAAACGTCGATCGAGCTGCCCATCCAGGTCAACGGTAAGCTCCGCGACCGGATTACCGTCGGCGTCAACGACCCCGAGGCCGACATCCTGGCCGCCGCCGAAGCCTCGGCCAAGGTCAAACCCTGGATCGAAGGCAAGACGATCATCAAGCGAATCCTCGTGCCCGGAAAGCTGATCAGCTTCGTGGTCAAATAGGGCGACAGGCCCAAGGCGCAGCCATGGCTTTGGAAATCGAAGCGAAGATGAAGCTGGCCCGCCGCGGCCTGTTGCTCCGCCGGCTGGCGCAACTGGGCGCCCGCAGTGCCGGAGAGGTGCTGGAAACCAACATCTTTTTCGACACGGAAGACGGCGATCTACAGACCAGCGGCGGGGGCCTGCGCCTGCGACGCTCCGTGGACGTGGACAGCGGCAAGCAGAAACTGATGCTGACCGCCAAGGGACCGTTGCTGCCCGGACCGCTGAAGGTCCGGCCGGAAGCCGAGCTCACCGTCACCAGCGCCGCCGACGCCCAGCAGTTCCTGGCTCAACTGGGCTATCGCAAAACATTTCTCTTCGAGAAACGGCGACAGTCGTTTCTGCTGGAGAACTGCCGCATCGAGCTGGATGAGCTGCCCCTTTTGGGCCGGTTTATTGAGATCGAAGGCCCCACGGAGGCCGCCGTCATGGACCTGCGCAAGCGCCTGGGCCTGGGGCGCAGCCGGCTGATCCAGGAGGGCTATGCCTCTCTGCTGCGGCAGCATCAGCGGCGCTGCCGTAAACCATTATCCGACATCCGGTTCTGAGGGCCTGGGGCCCGCAATCGGGCCGCTTTTGACGATGCCGCTGGGCCCTCGGAGTTGCGCTGGGGAATTGCACATTTTTTCATCGACTTGCCGGCTGGCCGCTGGGTACAATGCCAACATTCGAAGCCTGTCTGCGGCAATGGTGCCCGGCATATCGCTTCGGGGAGGTAAGACATGAGAGTCGTTCTCCGTCTGCTGGTTCTGCTGCTGTTGGGTGGCGGCTGGGTGCTGGCCGCGGCCAGTGTTTACGTGCTGCGTGTCGACGGGCCCATTCCGTGGCTCGGGGGCATCGCGCTGGTCACCAAGCCGCAGTTGGACTTCCAGGAAACGTTCCACAACGTCCGCGACTGGACCGTGGTGGACACGATCCAGCACCACCAGGTCGTGGCACGTCTGAAGCAGGTCGAGCGCATGGACCTGCTGCCGGCGGTGTGCACGCGCTTCCCCAGCACGGCTCCGGCTCAGCCGGCCGTCTCGGCTGGATTCCGCAAGCAGCCCCTTTGCGAGCAGTGCGCGGCCCCTTGTTGTCCGGCCTGTGGACTATGCGCTGCTCATGCGCGCCTGGCCTCGGCGGCCGCCACGACCAGGCCCGCGGCCCCCTCGGCGCAGGCGGTCAGCCCGCGCGTGCCGATTCCGGCCGCGCCCACGGGTGGTCCCAATATCTTCGGTAACTGACGGAGGCGGTTAAACGACCTGCACCTTGCGCCCGGCCCGCCGCTTGCGGTTGATGGTCTGGCGGCCCTTCTTGGTGCGCATACGCACCAGGAACCCGATTTTGCGCGCCCGTTTTACCTTGCTCGTCTTGTGCGGATAGTGCATTGCTAGTCCTTCACCGAAAACCGCGCCCCGCGGCGCGCCACCTCTCAGACCGACCATCCGCCACGCGGATCACGGCCAGCGCCCGGCGCCTGGTGGCTGGTAATCCACCAAAGCCGCCGGAGACGCCCGGCATCCTATACGAACCGGCCCCAGGCTTCCAGCGGTGCATTGGACTAAATGTGCAAACCCAAGGGCCGCAGGGCGTGGGCTCGGCTGAATTCCGGGCCTAATATCCGGCAGATGACAAGGGCTGTACTTGCCCCGGGACGCAGCAGCGCGCGAAAGGGTGCCCAGATCAAGGACCACCCATGGCAACCGTGATGGTCGTGGACGACATGGAGAACAGCCGGCGAGCCGTTACTCGCCTGCTTCAGTCAGCGGGGCACCAGCCTATCTGCGTGTCCAACGGCCTGGATGCCCTGGGGGTCTTGCAGCATCTGACCCCCGACGTGGTCCTGCTGGACTTCATGATGCCCGTCATGGATGGCCTGACCTTCTTGGAAATCCTCCGCCGCAGCCCCCAGTGGCAGGCCCTGCCGGTGATCCTGATCAGCGGCCTGTCGGACCCCAACTCCATGGCTCGCGCGCGCAGCCTCGGAGCCAAGGAATACCTGGTCAAGGCCAACTACACCAGCCGGCAGATGCTGGAATACATCGAGCGCTACGCCAGCAAACACTGAGTCGCCGGCACCGGCAGGACCTTCACCGCGCGCCCGAAACAGAGGACAGGCCCGCGGATTTCATCGGCCATAGCAACCGGAAACGGGCCCCGCCGCCCGGCGCTGAATCGATCTCGATGCGGCCGCCGTGGTCCTGCATGATGGTATAAGCGATGCTCAAGCCCAGCCCCAGGCCCTGGCCCAGGGGCTTGGTGGTAAAGAACGGGTCAAAGATGCGATGGCGCAGCTCCGGCGGCACGCCCGGACCGCTGTCGGTGACTTCCACGCAGACCAGGTCCCCGCGGCGGCTGCTGCGTACTTTGATCACGCCCTTATCAGGGCTGGCGTCGATGGCATTGGTCAACAGGTTCAGCAGCGCCTGGTTGATCTTGCCGGGATAGCAGAGCACCGGCGGCATCGCTTCCAGTTCCAGCTCGAGGCGAACGCGTTTGCGCCGTGCCTGGCCGCCCACGATATTGACGGTTGACTGGATTTCGGCCGCCAGGTCCACATCGCACAACTGGCGCTGCTCGCTGCGGGCAAAATCGCGCAGGTCCCGCACAATATGCTCGATGCGACGCAGCCCCTCGCGCGAGCGGCACAGCAAGCCCTGCAGATTCTGCAGCGCATAGGGCAGATCCACCCGCCCGGACAGCTCGGCGATGCTCGCGTGCAACTCGGGCCGGGCTTCCCGCAGTGCCGGATCGGCCTGCCGATAAAGCCCCAGGACCTGTGCCAAGGCCGTCGAATCGCGCTGGAGCACCGCCAGGTTGTTGGCCACAAAGGACAGGGGATTGTTGATCTCGTGGGCGACGCCGGCCACCAGTTGCCCCAGGGCCGCCAGCTTCTCCGACTGGATCATCTGCGCCTGCGCTGCCTTGCGCTGCTCGATCTCCACCAGCAGGTGCTGGTTGGTCGTTTGCAGGGATCGCTGGGCTTCGCCGCGCCGCAGATCGGTTTGATGCAGTGAACCCGACAGCCACAGAACCATGCCCGTGAAGAGGACAATGAACGTCAGCACCATCAGCGACAGGCCCAGCGGCGTGTCAAACAGACCCGAGCGCTCGCCGGCCAGCCGCAGCCAGCCCAGGAGGATGGGCGCCAGTACCGCCACCGGCAGCAGGTTGCGTAAAACAGCGCCGCCGACGGTATGCGCCGCCGCGATCTGGGCAATGCCGCTGTCGGGCCTGGCCGCCAGCAGGCCCAGGCACAGCAGGGCCAGGGCCAGCGCCGACGGAACCGACACAGGCGGCAGTGTCGCATTGAAAAACTCGTCGGCGCCGAAGGCGTAGCCCACGATACTCACCACGGCCACAAAACCGCCCATGGCGGCCAAGGTTTGCAGGATACGGCCGACCCATGCCCGGCGGCTGGGCAACATCGCCAAGGCCAACCCGCTCAAGAGCAAGCCCACGGCCGTCGGCACCGACATGCGGTTGGGACCGATTCGCTGCGCCCACAGCCAGCGGTCCACATTCAGCGCAGAACCGTCCTGCCCCATGATGCGCAGCGCCGCCAGCGCAGCCACGGCCACAGCCAGCACCACTCCGGCCCCCCGCGCCAGCTTCGGCAGATTCTTCCACTGCAAGCCGCTGAGCAGCAGTCCGCAAACCACCCAGGCCAGGGCGGAAGCCGGATTCATGGGCCGGTATCCCGCCAGCAGGCTCGCCAGCACCGGCCGGTCCAGGGCCCAGCCCGCCAGCGCACCAATACCCAGGGCAATGGTCATCCACGCTGCCACCTGCGAACCGCTCAGCAGCAGCCGCTGTGCCCTGGTGGCCGGCAGGTCGGCCGGCTCGGGCGGCGGGGCTTCTTCCCGCTGCAGGGCCCGTTTAACCAGCGCCAGGCGCAGCAGCACGCCCAGCAGCAGCGTCACCGCAAGCGCCGTCCCTCCAAACCATCGCCAATGCTGGCGCACCGCCTGCCGCACGGTGACCGTGCCATAGGTGGCATAGGGCCCCTGGCGCAGCTCGCGCAGACAATCGTGCACCGGCGTGTAATCCAGCGGCACGGTCCAGCCGGCGATCCGCGCAGACCGGGCTGCCGGGCTGTGCGCGGGCATTTGCAGCAACGCCACCACGACGCGCTGAGCCAGGTCCGCGGGCGTATGAGGCAAAACGGCCAGCGGCCATTCCGGATAGAGCCGCGTACTGCGAGCAAAGGGGTAGCGATCGCTGGGTGGCTGGGGGTTGACAATGCGGTAATCCGTCAGCTTGATCTTGCCCTCCAGGGCCATGCGATACAGCAGATCGGCGCGCAGCGTGCCCGCATCGGCCAGTCGGTCGCGCACGGCGTGGACGACCGGCTCCTGCAGGCCGCCCGTGAACTTCACCCTCATCTGCCGGTGCGGATCGATCCCGACTGCCTTCATCTCCCGCCAGCACATCAGCCAGCCGCCAAACGCCCCGGGGTCGGATGCGGCCAGCGTCTTGCCCCGCAGGTCCTCCAGCCGGCGCAGGTCCATGCGGTCGGCGCGGGCGATGATCACGGCCGCAAATTCGCGGCACGGCAGCCCCTGCTCGGCGTTGATCAGCGTGGCAATGCGGCTGATGCGCGACTGCACTTCCATTTCAACATAGACACTGGGGCTGGCCGCGATGAAGTCCACCTGGCCGTTGGCGACGGTGGCGCGAATGTGCTCGTGCAATAGGGGGACAATCTCAAAGGGCTGCCCCAAGGCCGTGGAAAGATACTCCGCGGTCGGCCGCCACATCGCCAGCGTGGTCTGCGGCTCCGGGCCGCGAAACGCCAGCACCCCCAGCCGCACCGGCTGCGCCGGCCGCGTCTGTCCCAGGCTGGCGCCGGCCAGGTACAGCAGCAGGGCGGCGACCATCGCCCACCAGCGCGGGGATGTAACCGGGCACCGCATGCGCATGGTTCAGGCTCCGGGGCTCTGCTCGAGCAAGGGCAGGCGCAGCGTGATGGTCGTGCCCTTGCCCGGCTGGCTGGCGGCCGTGACGCTGCCCCCGTGCAGTTCCACGAAAGCCTTCACGACACTCAGGCCCAGGCCCAGCCCCTTGCGGGCAAATTCGTATTGGCCCGAGCTGTGATGGGCCACATCAAAGCCGGTGAAAAACGGCTCAAACAGCCGCGGCAGACACTGCGGATCAATGCCCACGCCATCGTCGCTGACCTGGATGGCCAGTCGTCCGTCCTCGCGGCTGGCTCCCAGGGCGATGCGCCCGCCGTCCGGCGTGAACTTGATGGCATTGAGCAGCAGGTGATTGACGCTGTCACGAATCTTGCCGGCGTCCAGGGCGACTTCACCCACATCGCCCGTGACATCCAGCGCCAGGGTCTGGTGTCGCAGTTCCACAAACGGCCTGACGTCGTCGGCCGCCGCCTCCAACAGCGCCGACAGGTTGGTCATCTGCCGGCTCAGCGGCCGGTCAAAGCGCTCGGCCAGCAGCATGGTGATGATCTGGTCCACCAGGTATTGCAGCCGCAGGCCGGCCCGCTCGATGCGGCTGATGTATTCCGGCGCCGGGTCCGGCAGGTTGGGCACTCGATGGACCAGCGACGTCATCCCCAGCAGGATCGTTAGGGGCGTGCGCAGCTCATGGCTGGCCACGCGGATGAAACCACTCTTCAGATCGCTGAGCTGCTGCAGCTTGGCGTTGGCGCTGGCCAGCTCCTGGTTGGTCTGCTGAAGCTCGGCCAGCAGGCGTTTACGGGCGACGATCAGATCGTACTTTTCGGCGGCATCACGGATGATGGTCAGCAGCTCGTCAGGATCCCAGGGCTTGGTGATGTAGCGGTAGACGTTGCCCTGGTTGATGGCTTCGATGACCGCGCGGATGTCCGCATAGCCCGTGAACAGCAGCCGGATGGCGTCGGGGTGCTCACTGCGGCAGTGCCGCAAAAACTCCACGCCGCTCATCTCCGGCATGCGCTGGTCGGTCATGATGATGTGGACTTCTTCCCGTTCCAGGAGCTTGCAGGCCTCGCTGGCCCGGGTTTCTCCCAGGACGCGGTACTCCAGGCGCAGCAGGTCCTGTACGCTGCGCACCACGTCCGCCTCATCATCGACGATCAGCACTGTGTGGGTTACAGGCATATTCGACCACCACGGCTTGCCGCCCCTGACTCAGGCATTGCTCCATGCGCTGGACCAGCGACGTCCAGTTGACCGGCTTGGGAAAATAAATCCGCCCGCCGGCCGAATAAGAGCCGCCCTCGCAGGTTTCTTCCTGCGTGACCAAAGCGCTCAGAAAGATGACCGGTATGTGCTGCAGCCGGGCATCATTGGCCAGCAGGGCGGCCAGCTCGCCGCCGTCGATTTGGGGCATCATGATGTCCAGCAGGATCAGCTCCGGCTCCTCGCGACGCGCCGTGGCCAGGGCGGCCGTTGCATCATTCTCCTCGATGACCTTGAAATTCCCCAACGACTCGAGAGTGACCCTTGCCAGATGCGTGAAATCCCTTTCATCGTCGACAATCAGAATGCGCCGTTTCATAGCCAGTCTCCTTTTGCTCGCCCCGCGGGACTCCCAGACATGTCGTGTGCTATCCTAGCAGATCAGCGCTCCAGCGGGAAGAGCATTCAATAAGATTGCGACTCGGCGGCCAGGATATCGTGGGCGCACCGGCCGCCCCGCGTTATCATGCCGGCCGGGAGAACGCTCATGCCGCCCTCAGGACCCTTCGCCCGGACACATGTGCCCGCGCTGCTGGCGGCGATAGCCTGCCTGATCCCGGCGGCGATCAGCCGAGCGGCCGGCACCACCGCGCCTGCCATGGCCGCCACGCTGCCCAGTGCGGCCGCCCAGCAAAGGGCCCTGTCGCTGGTCCGCGACATCTTCAAGGAGGATTACGCCAAGATTACCGCCGCCGACCGCCGCGCCCTGGCGCGCAAACTGTGCCAGCGTGCCGCCCAGACTCACGATGACCTTGCCGCGCGCTATGTGCTGCTGCGCGAGGCACGTGACCTGGCCAGCGGAGCCGGCGACGGCCCGGGAGCGCTGACGGCCGTCGACGAAATGGCTCGCTGGTTCGCCGTGGACGTGCAGGAGATCCGCCTGGCCGCCCTGACGCTGGCGGTGCGTTACGCCGAGGCGGGTTCACCCCAGCAGGCCAACGCCTGGTGTTGCCTGGACGCCGCCCAGGCGGCCGTGGAACACGATGACTTCGACGGGGCGCGGCGCTTCTGCCTGCTGGCCGAGACGGCCGCCGCCCGATCCCGCCGCCAAAGCCTGGCGGCCCTGGCCAGCCAACGCATGATGGAGCTTCGCGATCTGACCCGGGAGCACCAGGCCGGCCACGACGCCCTTGGTAAACTTCAGGACAAGCCCATGGACCCGGAGGCCCGCCTGATCGCCGGCCGCTTTCTCTGTTTCAACAAGGGCAACTGGGATCGCGGCCTGGAACTGCTCAGCCGCTGCAACGACCCAGCGCTGCAATCGCTGGCCCAGCGCGAGCTGCTCAGGCCCGACGATCCAGCCGCGCTGGTCGATCTGGCGCACGGCTGGTGGAATCTCAGCCAGCAGCACGGAGGGATGATTCGCAACCGCCTGCAGGACCACGCTGCCCAGTGGTATGCCGCGGCCTTGCCGCGACTGACCGGCCTGACCCAGGCCAGTGTCGAAAAGCGCCTGGAGGAAATCGAGCAGCGCCGCCTGCGCGACCGGCGCCTGGAACCGGGGCTGGCGGCCGAGTTGTTCGCCGGGACCGACTTCTCGCGGCAGGTGACCCAGCGGGTCGATTCGCAGATCAGCTTCAACTGGGGCAAGGGCGCTGCGGCCGAGGGGATGCCCAAGGACGACTTCTCCATCCGCTGGACGGGCATGCTGCGGATCGCCACCGGCGGGCGCTATACCTTCATCGTCTATGCCAACAGTGGCGCGCGCCTGACCGTGGCCGACAATGTCCTGATCGATTCCCCCAACGTCGTGCGACGACGCAACGGTGAGCGCGTGGCCATGGACCTCAAACCAGGGCTGTATCCGCTGCAGCTTGAATTCTGGGATGGCGGCGGTGAAGCCAGCGTCAAGCTCGAGTGGATGTGCCCCGGCAGCGGCCGCGAGGAAGTCATTCCCGCGCGCTGGCTATATCACCAGGGCGACAATTAAACACCGCCCGCTACGGCCGCCTGGGTTGCAGCGCCTCCAACTGCCGACGCGCATCTTCATGGCGAGGATCATGCTTCATGGCCGCAGTCAGGCGGGCCGCCGCTTTGTCCGGCTGTCCCAGGGCGGTCCAGAACGGCGCGTCGGCCACCAGGCACCGCGCCACCGTGGGCCGTCGCCGCAATAGTTCCGCCTGCTGCGGGCTTGCTCGGTCGCCGGCGGCCAGGGCTGCCAAAGTGTCCCGGACCGCGCCCTTGGGCACCGAAACCACCTGCGTCGGCGCCGCCGGTATCGTCAGCAGCCTCCTTAGCACGTCGGCCGCTTCGCCGGTTCGTCCAACGGCCAGCATGGCCTCGGCCGTGACTGGCAACTCCAGGGCTTCGTGACCCGGTCTGAGGCTGCCCATGAGTGCCAGGAGCCTGGGCCAATCCGAGACTTCCATCGCCTCCAGGCCCATCGCCCAGACGGCCGGATAGCTTTGTGGGTTGATCTTCAGCGTGTGTGCGAACAACGTGTGGGTATCGCGCCACACCGCCGCCTGCTTGTGCGCCGTCACGGCCAGCGCCGCCAGCGGCAGCATCGCCACGGCCGTCCAGCGCCAGCTCAAGCGGCTCAGCGCCCAGGCCGCCAGCCATGCCGGGCCCAGCATGGCCAGGTAGAAGTAGTGGTCGGCCACGGTCGAAAATCCCTGAAACGCAAATGGCATCAGGCCCAGCACCGGCGCCACGGCCACCAGCGACAGCCCGCAGCCCACCCCCAGCCACGGCGCCCGCCGGCGCAGGACAAGGCAGAGCAGCGCCACTAGAACAGGCACCATCCAGGTATAGCGCACGGCGCGGCTGGCCAGCAGCCAGGTCGGACTGCGCCCATAGTCGGTCGTCAGGTGCAGCGGCACCGCCAGTTTCCAGGCATAAAACGCCAGCGCATCCAGCGCCACCACGGGTCGCAAATACCACGGCGGCGACTGCAGGGCATCCGCGGGCTGGGCCGCCAGGCCGATCACGATGATCGGCCCCATCAGCACCGCCCAGGGGCCCGCCGTGATGACCACCTGTTTCAACGGCCGCCGCAGAACCCAGTAGTCCAGCATCGCCGCCATCAACGGCAGCACCAGCGCCGAGGGCTTGGACAGCATCGCCGCCACGGCCGCCAGCGTCGCCCAGACCCACCAGGCCAGTATCACCTGGCGATCCTGCTTCTGTTGCACCGCCTGCGCCAGGCCCAGATACAGCCACAGCGCGCATAGGCTCAGCAGTGCATACAGAACATCCTTGAGTTCCGAGGCCCACGCAACCGACTCGGCCTGCAGCGGATGCACGGCAAACAGCAGTGCGCCGGCCGTGGCCGCCCACGGCCTGGCCCCCAGCCTGCGGAGCAGCGCCAGTACCATCAGCGCCGCCAGCGCGTGGGTTATCAGGCTGGCCGCATGAAACGGCCAGGCCGCCATGACGCCACTGGCTGGATCAAACGCCGCCCACGCCAGGGCCGCCCAGATCGTGTAGGTCACCGGGACAAACAATCCCGACGGCGCCGACTGCCAGTACAGCAGCAGGCGGTGCAGCGTGGGCGGCCGCAGGTCCGCGTTGGCAAAGATGAAGATCTGATCGTCCCAGATGACAAAGCTGTGCCGCAGGATCCCCTGGTAGACCCCAACCACCGCCAGCACCACCAGCGCACTGCGCGCCAGCGGTTGCCAGCAGCGCTGACGCGGGCGGGTGGCGGGCAAACAGTCCATGGCCGCGGTCATGATCAGGAAGACACCGGCAGCATACCCCCGGCTCGCAGGGCCCGAACAAAATCCCCAAAGCCGCGGACCTGCTCCGCCAGCCGCTTCTGCATCTCGGGGTCCACCAGGCGACCGGCCGCATCCAACTGCCGCCGCACGTCGGGGATAAAGACCCTCTGCGGGTAAAGATATGCATTACGATAGCCCAAGATGACCTGAAGCTGCTCCACCGAACGCAGCGCCCCGAACAATCCGGCCGCCTCGCCCACCAGCGCCACCGGCCTCCGCTCCAGGCTCTGGGGGAACCTCAGCATGTCGATGAAATACTTCAGCACTCCCGGAAACGATCCGTTGTACTCCGGACAGATGAGGTGCAGGCCCGCCGCCGCCAGAACCTGCGCCTGCAGGGGCGCAAAGGACGCCGGCTGGGTCGCATAAGAGGAAGAATCGAAGATTTCCTGTGGAAGCTGGGCCAGACTCAGCAACCCAGCCGGGATGCCGAGCTGCTGGTACTGTTCCAGCACCAACGCAGCGACCTTCAGCGCGTTGGCGCCGGGCCGGTTCGTGCCGCTGATCACCAGAATTTTCGCATCAGCCATGGGCATCCCGGGCGGAACGGTTCACGACGGCGCTACTTGTTCCCCACGACCATGTTACGCGCTTCGTCGTAGATTTGGATGCACTGGCGGGCCGCGTCCACCCAGGTGCGCCGGCGCACGTCAAAGGCGCCGTGCTCTCGCAGCGTGCGGGCCAGCGGCGGATGCCGCAGCACGGCGATGATCTTGTTGGCCATCTCGTTGATGTCCCAGAAGTCCACCTTCAGTGCGTGCGTCAGGACCTCCGACACGCCCGACTGCTTGCTGATCAGCACCGGCACGTCATGGCTCATGGCCTCCAGCGGGGCAATGCCAAAGGGCTCGGACACGCTGGGCATAACATACAGGTCCGCCATCTTGAAGACCTTCTCCACGTCCGCGCCCCGCAAAAAGCCGGTGAACAGCACCTTGTGACCGATGCCCATGGCCCCGGCCATTTCGATGGTGCGGCGGATCATGTCCCCCGAACCGGCAATGACGAACTTGACGTTGTCCATCACCTCCAGCACCTTCTTGGCCGCCGCCAAAAAGTATTCCGGGCCCTTCTGCATGGTAATCCGGCCCAGGAACAGCACGATCTTCTCGTCGCGGTGGATGCGATACTTCTCCTCGTCAAACTGCTGGCCGTTGACGTCGATGGCGTTGTAGACGACCTCGACCTTGGACTCATCCACGCCGTAGCGATGCACACAGATGTTCTTGGTCAAAATGCTGACGGCCACCACCTTCATGGCCCCGTGCATGCCGCGGCGCTCGATGTCATAGACGCGCTGATTCACGTTCTCGCCGGAGCGGTCAAACTCCGTCGAATGCACATGCACCACCAGCGGCACGCCCTTGATGCCCGCCACGGTCAGTCCCGCCGGGAAGGTCATCCAGTCATGGGCATGCACCACGTCAAACTGCTCGCTGCGCGCGATCTCGCCGGCCAGCGCCGCATAGCGCTGCACCTCGCTGAACAGATCGCCCGCGTAGGGATTGGCCGGCGCCGCCGCGGCGGCCGGCGCGGCCTTGGGTGCCGGGGCGGGCTCCGAAGGCGGCGGCGGGGGGGCCGCCGGCTGCGGCTGTTCCGTTTGCCAGGTGCGCACCGCTCTTTGCCGCTCCGCCAGCGTTTGCTGGTACTGGGCCGGGGTCTGATAGGGGCTGGTGATCTGCGTCGCGATGGTGCGGAAGGTGACGTTCTCAAATTCGTCCAGGCGCAGCTCGGCGGTGGGGGCGGCCAGCGGCGACTGCGGCCGGGGGCTGACCAGCCGCACGTGCGTCGAGAAGGGCGTGGTCACCGGCCGCGGCAGCACAAACATCACGTCCGTTCCCAGCGAACTCATGGCCTTGGTCAGACCATAGCACGCGGTGCCCAGACCGCCGCTGATGAAAGGCGGAAACTCCCACCCGAGCATGAACACCCGCATGACCCACTACACTTTCTGTGGCGACAGCGCCGGCACGGTATGCCGTGCGCAACCACATGACGTTGACGCCCACTCCCGCGCGGGCTGGCGACCCGCACGGGCGCTGCAAGCGCGAAAACGACCGGATACCGATTTATATAGTATTCTCTATCCTGCCCTGTCAATGCCAACGCTAAGCTTTTCCCAGTTTTGCGTTTGGCAACCGCACTGCACTATAGGATAGCACCCCGTCGGCTTTTGCACAGCGCCCAATTCCGTGTTTTGCCAACCCGGCGGGGGCCCTCTATAGTGCACGCTCGTGACGCAGCCCGCTCCGCCCATCTATGCCACCCTCGATGGCCCTCGACGCCTGCCCCTGGCCAGCCGGCTGGTGGCGGCGGCTGCGGCGGGCGGCTGCCTGGCAGTCCTGCTGACCGCCGCCTGGCTCCGACCCAACAGTGCCGGCCTGGGGACGCACACACAACTGGGCTTTGCCCCGTGCGGCTTTGAGCTGCGCAGTGGCATCCCCTGCCCCACCTGCGGCATGACCACCAGTGTCTCACTGCTGGTGCATGGACGCATCGGAGCCAGTCTGTACACCCAGCCCATGGGCTTTGTTATTGGCCTCTTGCTGGCCGTGGTCTTCTGGGGCGGGCTGTGGGAAGCCGCCAGCGGCCGGGCCCTGCACCGGCTGCTGCGCTGGGCCAAACCCCTGTGGCTGGTCACCAGTTTTTTGGGGCTGGTGGTGGCGGCGTGGATGTGGACAATCTATATCCACCTGCAAACCGCCCAGTGAAAGAGTCTTACACCTGGAGTTGCCTATGGTCGCGCTGTCTGGCCTGCGGAGGTTGACGATGTGCTGTCTGTTGCTGGCAATGGCGCTGGCCTGCGGCGGCTGCAAGATCTTCGGGGCCGCCGCGGCCGTGGTGGTGCCGCCGGACGAAGCCCCCGAGCCTCAGCGCTACGAAAACCTGGCCGACCAAACCTGCGCCGTCTGGGTCTGGGCGGACCCGGCCACCCGCACGGACTTTTTTGACGTGCGCGGCGACCTGGCCACCGCCATCCAGACGCGCCTGGTCCAGGAAGGCCGCGACGGCCTGAAGCGCGACCAGCTCAAGGGCACCCAGTTTCCGTTTCCCGCGCGCTCGGTCGTTCAGTTCCAGGACCGAAACCCCAACCTGCAATACCAGCCGATCGAAAAGGCCGTGCTGGCCATGGATATCCCCAAGCTGTCGCGCGTGATCTGCGTGGAACTGAATCGGCTGGAAACGCGCTATCCCAAATCTCGGGACCTGTATCGCGGCTCGGCCGAGGTCACGTTGCGCATCGTGGAAATCGACGGCGGCCGCACCGCCAAAGTGGCCTTCACCGAACCGGGCATCAAGGTGCTATACCCCGCGACCGGCCCCGAAGCCTGGCCGGAATCCGACCAGATCAACGATCAAATCGTCTATAGCCAGACCATCGCTTCGCTGGCCCACGAAATCTGCCGCCGGCTCTATCCGCCCAAGCGCGACTGACGCCCCTCAGCCGGCCTGGCGCCGGATGGTCATATCAAAATTCCGCACCATCGACTTGTGCATGCTCCACACGATGGCCGCGTAAATGCCCGCGACCACCCATCCGATCAGCAGGACCATGACCCGCGCCCCGACTACGTCCGCCCCGGGACCAAAGACGTGCGTGGCAATCCCTGCCGGGTCGATCAGGATCCACGCCAGCGTAAATGGGCTCAGGGCGCCGGCAATCAGGCCGAACTGGCCCAAGTCTCGACTCGCCAGCGCGCTGTGGCCGCAGGCCCCCAGGCCCACGCACAGCGCCAGCATGATCCCCACGCTGGACATCACCGCCACTACGGTTTTGCGGCAGCGCAGCGACACCTGCATCCCGACAATCGCCGCCAGGGCGCAAACCGCCAGCAGCATCGGCGGCAGCACCAACATGGCCTCGGGGAACACCATCCAGCTCGTGGAGTGCGGCGGATCGGTCAGCCAGCGGAAAGCATCGTGCAGGATAAACAGCACCAGCGTCAGCATCGGCACCGCCAGCAGCGGCATGGCGAAACTCACCAGCCCGCGCAGCTTGCCCCAGATGTAATAGCGGCTGGTGATGGGCGTGCTCAGCAGCAGATCCAGCGTGCCGTCCTCCTTCTCGCGGGTCACGGTGGAAGCGGCCGACTGCGTGATAATCAGCACGATCACCGCCAGTTCCACCAGCACCGCCGCCAGCACGAAGCGCCTGGCCGCCTGCGGGTCCAGGCGGCTGCGCGGCCCGCCCAGCCAGAGTCGCGTCACCAGCGCATTGTCCCCGCTGGCGCTGGTGCTCAGTTGTCGGATGATCATCCCCGGGCGCAGGTGCTCCATGGTCGCCGGCTGATCGTGGAGCTTGAAGTTGTCCGCATTCAGCTTGTCGGTGTCCAGCCGCAGTATGCGCAGCTCGCCTTTATCCACTACCGACAGGATCCGGTTGACGGGATCATAGCCGCGCGAGGCGATCAGGCTGTCGGCCGGAATGCGGCGGGCATACATGGCCACCAGGACCAGCGCTCCGCCCACACCCGCCCATACGAATAAGTGCCGCAAGAACGTGGCCCGGGCCGCCGAGGCCTTGGTGCGCGCCTCGCGCCAGGCGATGGGGTTCACCCAGACGCGCCGCGCCTTGCGGGCCCGCGTCCCCCGCACCAGGCGCAGCAGCCCCATCAGTTGCCAGCGCAGCGGCGTGGTCGATTGCGCCAGCCGGCGCAGCAACACCACCGACGGCGCCACCAGCAGCAGGCTCAGCGTGGACATGGCACTGGCATAGAACGTGTGCGGGCTGGACAGATACCACTGCACCCAGCGCGGGTGATGGGCGATGTGCGCCTGGCCCAGGTCCGGCGGAATGTACTGCCCGTCATTAAAAATGACCTGCAAGGCCAGAAACGGATTGACCCCCGACAGCCAGTTGATGTGGGTGTCCTTGCCGCTGCCGGCCACCTGCCAATAGCCCATCCACTCGATCACCGGCGGCGTCGCCAGAAACAGCACGATCAGCACGTAAAACCCGAAGATCGTCCGCTGCGTGCCCACCTTGAACACCGCAATCGCCATGGCCAAAGCCCCGGTCACCACGGCCGTGGCCGCCGCTATCGCAAATGACTGCACGATGCTGCGAATGGCCACGCCCCCGAAGATCTGCGTGATGGAGAAAATCGGAATTCCGCTGACCAGCAGCGCCAGTACGAAAAACAGCCTCGACAAAAGCGACCCCAGCACGATCTGCCCGTTGGTCAGCGGCGTGGCCAGCAGAATGTCATAGGTCTGGCTGTCCTTCTCCTGGGTGATGGCCCCGGCCGTGAACACCGGCGCCAACAACGCCACCAGCGCCAACTGCACATAGCTCATGCCCATGAAGATCTGCCCCGAGCGCTTCGTCAGTTGGGCCAGGTCGGCACGATCCAGGCTGCCGGCACTGCTCAGCAGCATCATCACGACCATCAGCACCAGCGATCCCAGGTACACGCAGCGAATCAGCAGGTCGCGCCGCCGCTTGCCGCCGGTGGCCACCACGCGCTGAAGAATCGGGTTGCCCGGCACCAGGCGGTAGAGATAGCGGCCTATGTCAAGGATGACGTCCATAACGGATCTGAGCTACTGGACCGCGCCCTTGGTCAGGCGCATGAAAGCCGTTTCCAGGTTGACCTCTTCCTCCTTGAGCATGGTCAGGCGGTAGCCGGCCTGCACCAGTTGCGCCGGCACAAAGCTGTAATCCGCCACTCCCTGCCGCAGGGCCACCTCCACGTGGGCATGGTTGACCGTGGCGCTTTCCACGTCCGGGTGGGCCGCCAGCAGACTCGCCGCGCCCGCGTGCCCGTCGGCCAGCCCCACGTGCAGGACCAGCCCCGTGCGGGCGCGTTTCAGGATGTCGCTGACCGGCCCGCTGTAGAGCAGCTCGCCCTGCTCGATGATGCCAACGGTGTTACAGAGGTCGGCCAGCTCCGGCAGAATGTGGGAGCTGATGAGGATCGTCTTGCCCATCCGCCGCAGTTCCTTCAGCAGCTCGCGCATCTCGATGCGGGCCCGCGGGTCCAGGCCGCTGGCCGGCTCGTCCAGCAGCAGCACCCGCGGGTTGTGCAGCAGCACCCGTGCGATCGACAGCCGCTGTTTCATTCCGCGCGACAGGCCGTCCACCAAGGCATCGCGCTTGTAGCCCAGGTCGGTCAGCTCCAGCACGTCGTCCACCACCTTGGCGCGGGCCGGCCCGTTGATGTTGTAGGCGGCAGCGAAAAACTCCAGGTACTCCTGCACCGCCATGTCCTCATAGGCCCCGAAATAGTCCGGAACATAGCCAATCAGCGGCCGGATCATCCGCGACTGGTACCCGATCACCAGGTCGCAGATGCGGGCTTCGCCCCAGGTCGGCTGCAACAGCGTTGCCAGAATCTTGATGGTGGTGGTCTTACCGGCGCCGTTGGGCCCGATGAAACCGAAGCAGTCGCCTTCCTCGATCTGGAGGTTCAGGTTCGACAGCGCCACCAGGGCGCCGTACCGCTTGGTCAGATTGACGGTCTTGATCACGCTGGACATCGGCCTCACCTAGGGGCGCACAAGCGGCACCGCCATCTGGTAGAACACAATACCCTCCGCGGCGACTTTCTCATCGGCGACCTCCAAGGCATAAGGCAGCGGCGCTCCGGGCTCCGCGCGCCCCAGCACCAACAGGTGGCCGCCGCTGACCACGCCTGAAACGTCCAGGTGCCGCCCGGCCAGGCGCAGCAGCTCCACGCGCTCGTCGCCGCCGTCCGGGCGCGAAGCCCGACCCGGCGGCAGCCGATCAAAAATACTCAGCAGCACCAGCCCCGGCACCGCCGTCCCCTGGGCAAAGACGTCGCTGCCGCTGATACCCTGTCGTATCGCCGGATACCACACGGCCTCGGCCCAGTCCATCGCCGCGCGAGCCGACGCAGCCGTCAAGAGTCCCCAGCGCCGACTGCGCTGCTCGGGGCGGTCGGGCTGCTTGCTGCCCACGACATTGGCCTGGTTGATAGCCGATGCCAGATCGATCGTCTCCCCGGCCGCCCACGCGGGAAACCTCTGCCCGTCGCGCCAGTAATCGGGCAGGTGCAGCACGCGGTCATCGCCGTCCGCTTGCCGATAGATGATCCACACATCGTGCAAATCCCGGCCGGTATGGTTCAGCAGCCGCCCTTGGACCACCGGCGAGCCGGCGGCCAGTTGCGCTTCGCCGCCGATGCCGCCTTCCAGGGCGCCGACCCACTTGGCCTGCAATTTCTTCATCGTGCTGCGATAGGGCACGCGCAGCCCCGGCGGCGCGTCGGTGGAGGCCCGCTGCATGGAGGGCACGGCAGTGTCGTATTCCAGGCTGGCCAGAAACCCCGACGCTTCCTGGGCAAAACGCGGATGCAGCGGATAGGCGCTCAGATGGCTCTGCCGTGTTGGGCTGGTCTGCTTCAATTCGATGCGCTGAATCCCGTCGCGCTTGATCAGCAGGCCCAGGTCGCTGTGGATCACCGCCTCCTCGTCCGGCGCCAGGCGCACAACCGTGATGTGTGCTCCCTGCGGCTTGCCCCGCAGCACCAGTGCCACCAGCGCCACTGTCACCACCGTGGCGGCCGCCGCGCAGACGGCAAACGCCGGCCAGCTCAGCGACGACAGCTTCCGCCGCAGCAAAAGCAGATAGCTCCCCGGACCGGCCACCATCCAGTACATCACGAAGAACGCGATCGCCAGCCCCACCAGCGCCGCCCCTCGCCGCGCCAGGTCCATGCCGCTGAGGGTCGGACCGCTCAGGTCCAGCGCCGTCGCTCCCGGCCGCAGCCGTGCATATTCAAAGTCGCCTCCGTCCAGACGCAGGTCGGCCTGTTCCCGTGTCAGGGTCAAGTGCCGCCAGTCAAACAGATGATCCCATACTCTGGTCCAGCCATACCAGCCAAACTCATCATTCAACCCGGCGCGGAAAACGGCGCTGCTCAGGTCTTGGGCCACCCATGTCACCGCGCCGGTCCCGTAGCGCCAGCGCACCAGGTAGGGCACGCTGGCCGCCTCATCGGCCCAGGCCGCCACCTGGGCCCCCGTCCGCGGCCGGCCCTGGGCCAGCGGAAACGTATTGCCCATGAGCCCTCGCCACGGATCCCCATAGACTGCGTCACCCTCGCGCCGCGGGGCTCGGGACCGAAAGATCTCCAGGTCGCCCACGCGCTGCCTGGTCGTCCCCGCCAACTGCCGCAGCGCCCGCAGACCCATCGGCTCATCCACCATGGCCACGCCGCCATAATCCTCGGGAAATGTCACCGGCGTCATTTGCCCAAAGAGGCCGCTGGTATACGCCTGCCACTTGTCGGCCGCCTGGCAGACCACCATCTTCCCGCCTTCGCGCACATAATCATGCAGCGCCGCCGCGGTTTCAGCGGACATGCGGCGCGGGTCGGCGTTCAGCCACAACACCGCATCCACCGCCTGGTAGCCGATCACGTTGTCCGGCAAATCCGCCGGCGAAAGCTGGTGAAACACCGGCTGCTCAAACAGCCCCCGCGCTTCCCGATACACCCCCAGGCGGGCATCGCTGCCGCTGTCGCGCACCACCAGCACCAGCCGCGACGTGCGCACTTCCGGCCCCTCGACACGGTCCAGCGACCGCAGACTGACGTTGGATGTGTCCAGTTGCGCCAGCCGCTTGCCGCTTTCGGTACACAGATAAACCCGGAGCTTGCGCGCCAGCTCCGCCCGGTCCAAATCCAACCCCGACGGCTGGGGAATGAAATACATCCAGAAAATCTGCTGCGTGCGCTGCCCTTCCTCGCCGCCCGTCAGCGGGATGATCCGCGTGAACTGCGCCCGATCCCGGTCCAGGTCCTCCTGGATGACCAGCAGCTTCAGGTTCTCCTGGCTCGATGTTGCCGGGGTCAGCGCGATGCTGATCGGCGTCCAGCAGTTCGGCCGGTAAAGCCCGTCAAAGCCCACGCTGCGGATGTACCCCTTGGCCTGTCCCCAGCCCGGCGAGGCAACACAGCTCAGCAGCATCGCCGCCAGCAACCAAGCGGCCGCGCCGCTGCTCTTCCTCCGTCCGGTGCTCCGGGAGCGAGATGCGCTACTTATCTCCCTCCGCCCGGTACTCCGGGGGAGGGTTGGGGTGGGGGATTGGCAACAGACACCAGGCAAAAGCGCATCTCCAGCCCCTACGGGCGGCCAGCCGCTCAGTCCTCCGTCTCCAGGATGGCCATGAACGCCTCCTGCGGGATATCCACGCTCCCCACGCGCTTCAGACGCTTCTTGCCTTCCTTTTGCTTCTCCAGCAGCTTGCGCTTGCGCGTCACGTCGCCGCCATAGCACTTGGCCGTTACGTTCTTGCCCACACTCTTGATCGTTTCCCGGGCGATGATCTTGCCGCCGATGGCCGCCTGCAGCGGAATCTCAAACAGGTGCCGGTCGATCTCCTGCTTCAGCCGGACCAGCAGCTTGCGGCCGCGCTGCTCGGCCTTGGCGCGGTGTACGATCATCGACAGCGCATCCACGCGATCGCCGTTGACCAGGATGTCCACCTTCACCAGGTCGCCCTCGCGGAAACCGATCAGGTCATAGTCCATCGTGCCATAGCCGCGCGTCACGCTCTTGAGCCGATCGTAAAAATCGTAAATGACCTCGGCCAGTGGAATCTCGTATTGCAGGATCACGCGCGATGCGCCCAGGTACTCGGTCTTCTTGTAAATCCCGCGGCGGTCCTCGCACAATTTCATCATGCCGCCCACGGCGTCGGCCGGCACGATCAGGTTCATGTGGATGTAAGGCTCGCGAATCTCCTTGACCCTGCTCAGGTCCGGCAATTCGCTGGGCGCATCAATGTGAATGACCGACTGGTCGTTCAGCAGCACCTCGTAGGTGACGGTGGGGGCCGTCTGCACCACTTCGATATGAAACTCGCGCTCCAGCCGCTCCTGGATGATCTCCATGTGCAGCAGGCCCAGAAATCCGCAGCGAAATCCAAAGCCCAGGGCATCCGAGCTTTCCGGCGTGAAGGTGAACGATGAATCGTTGAGTTGCAGCCGGTCCATCGCGTCGCGCAATTCCTCGTATTGCGTGCTGCCGGCCGGGTAGAAATCGCAGAACACCATCTGCTGGATGGGCTTGTGACCCGGCAGCGGCTGGGGCGCCGGGGCCGCGGCGTCGGTGACGGTGTCGCCCACGCGCACATCATGCAGGTCCTTGATCGATGCCACCAGAAAACCCACCTCGCCAAAACCGATCTTGTCCACCGGCTTGGGCCGCGGCGTCAGCTTGCCCAGGTCGTTGACCTGGTAATCCTTGCCCGCGCCCATCAGGCGAATCTTCTGGCCCTTGACCAGTTGCCCGTCCATCACGCGCACGTACGCAATCACCCCTCGATAATCGTCATAGATCGAATCAAAGATCAGCGCCCGCGTCGGCGCATCTTCCAGGCCCTTGGGGGGCGGCAACTGGTCGCAGAGCTTGCCGATCAGCTCGTCAATGCCCTGGCCGGTCTTGGCCGACACCAGCAGGCATTCCTCAGCGCGAAAGCCCAGTACCTGCTCGATCTCCTCGGCCACCTCGACCGGCCTGGCCGAGGCCAGGTCGATCTTGTTGATGACGGGGATGATCTCCAGTCCGGCATCCAAAGCCGCATAGGCGTTGGCCACCGTCTGCGCCTGCACGCCCTGGGTGGCGTCGACCACCAGGATCGCGCCTTCACACGCCTGCAAGGCCTTCTGCACCTCGTAATGAAAATCCACGTGCCCGGGCGTATCGATGAAGTTGAGCATGAACGGCTGGCCCTGATGCTCGTGGAACACGGTCACGGCCGAAGCCTTGATGGTGATGCCGCGCTCGCGTTCTAAGTCCATGTCGTCCAGGATCTGCTCCTTAAACTCGCGCTCGGTGATGGCGCCGGCGCGCATCAGCAGCCGGTCCGACAGGGTGCTCTTGCCGTGGTCAATGTGGGCGATGATGGAGAAGTTGCGAATCTGCATGAAATCCTGGTACTGCCCGTTGTGGAGAACGCCATTGTACGTCATCCCCCCGCGCCGACCAAGCGGCAATCACTCCTGCACCCCCCGGGCCGCGTCAATGATGCTCCGCACCAGCCGCGGCGTCAGCTCCGCCAGCGACTCGACCACCTGATGCGCCCTGGGCGCCAGTTCCCGGGCCGAGGCCGTGCCCGTCACCGCAAGGGCCGCCATTCCCGCCCGCCGGGCCGCCTCCACACCCACCACCGCGTCTTCGATGACGGCGCAAAACGCCGGCGGCACGCCAATCTTCTGGGCCGCCCGCACAAACACCTCCGGGTCCGGCTTGCCATGCCGCACTTCGCCGCCGCTCACCGTGGCGTCAATCAGCCGGCCGTGCGGCAGCAGCCGCAGCACCGTCCGCACATTCTCTTTGGGCCCCGAAGAGCCCACCGCCAGCCGAAACCCCTCCGCGTGCAAGTCCGCGATCAGCTCATCGGCGCCCGGCATCTGCGGAAAATGATGCACCAGCCCGTCGCGGTAGGCCTGCTCCTTAAGCTGGTCGAACTCGGCGATTTGCTCATCGGTAAAATTCGCTCCCCACAGCCGGGCGATAATGTCGCGGCTGGTCCGCCCGAACGTGGCGCGGAACTGCGGCTCGGTCATCTCCAGGCCCCAGCGCCGCGCCGTCTGCAGCCACGACTCATAGTGCGCCTGGTAGCTGTCCACCAGCACGCCGTCCATGTCGAAGATCACGCCATAGGCCCCAGTGTTCATCGCGGATCACCGGCCTGTTCCCGCAGGAGGTTGATGCACTCGGCGTCGCCCCCGTCCCGCGCCAGGTCCAATGCCGTGCGGCTGTACTCATCCCGCAATCGCGGATTGGCCTTGGCCTGCAGCAGCACCGCAATCGCCTGCCGCACCCGCAGCGCCGCTGCATGATGCAGCGGCGTCATGCCCCGGCTGTCCGGCTGGTTGACGTCGGCGCCATGTTCTATCAGCAGGGCAACGACCTGCGCAAAAGCCTTTCCGGCCTCGGGTTGTCGCGCCGCCGGCCACCATTGCCGGACAAAATCCAGACCTGCGATGGCCGTCACCAGCGGCGTCTTGTTCCGCGCATCCTTGAGTTGCGCTGCGCCCGACTGCGCCGCCACGGCCTTGAGCACCTCCAGGTTCCTGCTGACCGACTCCGGGCGTTCATCCCAGAAAACCCAACCCACCGCCACGTGCAGCGGCGTGCGCCCGGCGCCATCGGTCGCCAAAGCGGCCGCCGCCGGTGCCGCCTTCACCGCGGCCGCATCATGCCTGCGCACCGCCTCGTGCATGCGCAGGTCGGCCGCCGGACCCGTCGCCGGCAAGGACCCCAGCAGCGCCCGCACTTCCGCGCCCGCATCCGAGGCTTCGCTGACCAGGTCCGATGGGCTCTTGCCGCCGGAATCCGTCTGCCTGCCATCGGCACCCCTGGCCAGCAGCAGTTGTACGGCGGCCGGCAGTCCCTTGGCGGCGGCAACGTGCAGCGCCGTCTGCCCCTTGGCATTTTGGGCCTTCACCTCGGCACCGGCCGCCAGCAGCGTCTGGACCATCTGCACGCTGCCTTGGGCCACCGCCACCTGCAGCGGCGGATCGACCGTCACCGCCGCCACATTGGCCTTGGCGCCCTTGCCCAGCAGCAGTTGAACCATCGGTTCCGAGCCGGCCGTGATGGCTTGGTGCAGCGGCAGTCGCCCGCCGGCGCCGGGCAAGTTGGGATCCGCTCCGTTGTCCAGCAGCAGTTTTACAATCTGCTCATATGCGTCGGCCGCCCGCGTCGTGCTATCGCCCGAGCCCCGCATTGTCCCCGATGTCGCTCCTTCCAAAGCCAGCACCAGCGCCGGGTTGCCAGTGGCGTCGAGCTGGTTCACTGGAGCCTTGGCCGCCAGCAGCGCTTGAACCATGGCGGCGCTGGACTGCGCCACGGCCAGGTGCAGGGGGGACCGACCCTCCGCATCCAGCGCCCCGGCCGCCACCCCTTTACTCAGCAGCAACTGGGCCAGCGCCAAATCATTCTGGCTGATGGCCAGGTGCAGCGGCGTCTGCCCTGAAAGCAGCTTCGTGTTGGCATCCGCGCCTTTGTCCAGCAGCAAGCCCACGATTTGCACGTCCGGCTTGATCAAGGCACATTGCAGCGGCGTGCGCTGCTTGCCATCGGCCGACACCGCCGAAGCGCCCTGTTCCAACAGAAAGCGCACCGCGTCCGCATGTCCGTTGATGATGGCCAGTCCCAGCGGCGTATATCCGTCGCGATCCGTACGGGTTAAGTCCGCCTTCCACGCCACGTGCAGCTTCAATTCCTCCACCCGCCCCAGCCTGGCCGCATCGTGCAAACTAAGCGTCGGCAGGGGGGCTGATTTCTTGTCGCAGCCGCCCGCCGGCGCCAAAAGCGACAAACCCATCAGCGTCAGTATCGCACCCAGCAAAAATCGCATGCAGCATCTCCGGGGCGGCAGAATATATCGCCCCGCATCGGGCCCAACAAGCAGCCCATGTTCGCCATCGCCGCTGCGCGGGTCTGCCCATCAATCCGGGTACAGGGCGGGTGACGCCAATGATCCAGAGAACGCGACGCCTCGACGCCGCGACGGCCATCGCGACCAAGACATGCCCGACACGCTTCCCATGTCATGCTGAGCCAAGCGAAGCATCTGCACGCGACAAGGCCATCGGCTACCGACCTCCGCCCGCCGGCAGCCTGCGGCCGTAACTACCAACTATCAACTACCAACTATTAACTACCAACTATTAACTACCAACCACCAACTACCAACTACCAACTGCATGCTGCCTACCATTGGCATCACGCGGCAAGGCCGCTATGGTCTAGCCATCGGAGTTTGCATGGGTCCGGGCGGAAAAAGGTTTCTTGAGCTTTTGGCCGAGCGCATCATCGTCGGTGACGGCGCCATGGGTTCGCGCCTCTATGAACTGGGCGTGCCGCTGGGCGTCAGCTATGACCATCTCAACGTCACGTCGCCCGACCTGGTGCGGCAGGTCCACCGCGAATACCTGGATGCCGGCGCCGACCTGCTGGAAACCAACGCCTTCAGCGCCAACGCCCTGAAACTGGCGGCCTTTGGCCTGGAGGATCGCGTCACGGACATCAACGCCAAGGCCGTGCAGCTTGCCCACGAAGTCGCCCAGGGCCGCGCCATCGTCGCCGGCACCGTGGGCCCCTTGCCGGCCCGCGTGGGTACCGGCGGCCTGGAAGAACTCAGCGACGAGCAAATCCGCCAGGTTTTCGCCCAGCAGATCGTCGCCCTGGCCGATGCCGGCGCGGATGTGCTGATCCTGGAGACCTTCACCGAGCTGCACCAGGCCCAGCTCGCCCTGGCCGAGGCCAAGACCCGCTGCGACCTGCCCATCATCGCCCAGATGACCTTCCCCGACGGCCGCCACGCCCCCGACGGCACCGACGCCTGCACGGCCTTGCAGGCCCTGCGCCAAGGCGGCGCCGATGTGGTGGGCACCAACTGCGGCCGGGGCGTGGCCAAGGTCCTGCGCGCTGTCGAATACCTGGGCCAATCCACCGACGCCCCGCTCAGCGCCTTTGCCAACGCGGGCATGCCCCAGCAGGTGGGGGGGCGCTCGCTCTACCTGATGGGCCCGGACTACTTCGCCGACGCCGCCGTGCGCATGGTGCAGGCCGGCGCCAACATCGTCGGCGGCTGCTGCGGCACCCGCGCCGCCGACATCGCCGCCGCCGCCCTGCGTCTTCGTGGCCTGCGCCCCATCCGCCGCGAAATCCGTCCTCAGATTCAAGTGGGCCCGCCCTCGCTGGCGCCTGCGCCGCCGCCGCGCCAGCCGCCCGAATTCATCACCCAGCTTCGGCATAAGACCGTAGTGCTGGTGGAGATGGACCCGCCCAAGGGCAGCGACGTTCAGCAGGCCTATCGCTCCGCCCAGGCCTTGAAGGAAGCCGGCGCCGACGCCATCACCCTGGGCGATTCACCCCTGGCCACGTTGCGCATGGACAGCATGATCATGGGCGCCCTGGTCGAACGCGAGGTCGACGTGCCGGTGATCTGCCACCTGGCCTGTCGCGATCGCAACCTCATTGGTACCCAGTCGCTGCTGCTGGGCGCCCATGCTCTGGGCGTTCGCAATATCCTGGCCTTGACCGGCGACCCGGCCAAGCTGGGCGATCATCCCGACGCCACCAGCGTCTATGACCTTAACAGCTTCCGCCTCATCGAGCTGGTCATGCAGTTGAACCGCGGGCTGAACCACGTCGGCCAGCCCATCGGCCCGCCGACCGCGTTCCATGTCGGCGTGGCCTTTAACCCCAACGTGCGGAACCTGGATAACGAGGTCAACCGCCTGCGCAAGAAGGTGGCCCGCGGCGCCAGCTTTGCCCTGACCCAGGCCGTCTTTGACGCCCAAACCATGGAGCGGGCCTGCGCCGCGGCCAGGGAACTGGGCATCCCCATCTTTGCCGGCCTGTATCCGCTGGTCTCCAGCCGCAACGCCGAGTTTCTGCACAACGAATTCCCCGGTATCAGCATCTGCCAATCCGCGCGACAGCGCATGGCCGACGCCGCTCCCGACCGCCAGAAGATGCTGGCCGAGGGTTTGGCCATCGCCCGCGAGCTGATCGACGCCTTCACCCAGTGCGCCGACGGCCTGTACCTGATCGCCCCCATGAACCGTCCGCGCATCCCCATCCAACTGCTGCAGTATATCCGCTCCCTGAAGACCCGCGCGACCTAGGGGCAGCCCCTCTTGGTGTGTCCTTTTGACCCTCGCCCCCTGGCGAGCCTAATAAACCCGTCGCTGGTGCGTTATTGACAGGAGGGCTGCCCGTTTTCGTGCGGCTCCTTCGGATCCAAGGGGGGGTGGCTGGGCTACTTTGGGGAATTTGTGGTACAGGCAAAAAAACTCTGAAACTTCCATATCGGCTGTTCGTCCATGATAGAGTGGGGACTGTAGCTTTGGGAGATCGCTATGCGCAACAACTCATTTCGGGCGGCACTGGCCGCGGTCCTGGTTCTTACGGGTCTTCTGATCGTCCACGGCGATTCGCCGGCCACTTTACCGGCCGGTAAGAAGGTGGACTTAGGCGGCGCGGAGCGCTACCGGGCGCACATCGCCACCGACAAGCCCATTTACCGCGCCGGCGAAACCGTCTACGTGCGGGCCGCGGTCCTCCGCGCGGACACCCACGCGCCGCTGCCGGGGGGTCATGCCACGGCGCTCGTCGAAATCAAGGGCCCCAAGGGCGACACCGTCGCCACGGGCCAACCCCATGGGCAGGACAGCGTCGTCGCGTTCCAGTGGCCGGTGCCCGAAGGCCAGGCCGGCGGTCAGTACACCATCAAGATGACGTTCCCCTTCGAGGGCCATGCGCCGGCCGAGCGAACCTTTGAGATTCGCGCCTATCGCGCCCCGCGCCTCAAGAGCCAGATCGTGTTCCTGCGCGATGGCTATGGCCCGGGCGACCAGGTATCGGCCTCGTTGCACACCGAGCGCGCCGAGGGCGGAATCCCCGCCGGCGCCAAGGTGACGGCCACCGCCCTGGTCGACGGCCAGGAAGCCTGGACCGGCGCGGCCAGCATCGATCCGGCTGGCAACTGCACGGTGAACTTCAAGCTCCCCGCCAAGATCGAGCGAGGCGAAGGCACGCTCTCGCTGGCGATCCAGGACGGCGGCGTCGTCGAGACGGCCGCCAAGACCATCCCCATCCTGCTGCAGACGGTGGACCTGCGCTTCTACCCCGAGGGCGGCGATTTGGTGCGCGGCATCGAGCAGCGCGTTTACTTCCAGGCCAAACAACCCAACGGCAAGCCGGCCGACATCGCCGGTGAAATCGTCGATGCCGACGGCAACGTGCTGACGACGTTCAAGACCCAACATGAAGGCCGCGGCCGCCTGACCCTGGCGAATCTGGCCGGCAAATCGCCGATCGCGCGGATCACGGCCCCGGCGGGGATCAAGACGACCTACACGCTGCCTGCGATCAAGGAAAGGGGTGTGTCGCTGATACCGGCGTCGGAGGTATTCGCCCCTGGCCAGCCGCTGAAGTTCGACCTGCACGAATTCGCCACCACCGGCGGCAAGCTGACCATCAGCCAGCGTGAGAAGATCGTTGGCGAAGTGGCCTTCGATCCGCAGAACAATCCCCACCGCCAGCTCGAAGCGAAGCTGGACGACAAGGTCGACGGCGTTTTGATCGCCACGGTCTGGGATGACAAAGGCCAGCCCCTGGCCGAGCGCCTGGTCTATCGTCAGCCAGCGCGTGAACTGAAGGTGACGGTCACCGCCGACCAGTCCAGCTATGCGCCGGCCGAGCGCGTGACCCTGCGCGTGGTGACGACCGACCCCGAAGGCAATCCTGTGCCGGCCGTGGTGGGTCTGACGGTGACCGATGACAGCGTGCTGGAGATGATCGAGAAGCGCGAGCAGGCCCCGCGTCTGCCGGTGATGGTGCTGCTGGAAAGCGACGTGCAGGAACTGGCCGACGCCCATGTCTATCTGGACCGCAACAATCCCCAGGCCGGCCTGGCTACTGATCTGTTGCTGGGCACGCAGGGCTGGCGGCGCTTGGCCATGGTGGACGTGGCCAGGTTCCTGGAGCAGCACGGCGATGCCGCCCGGCGCGTGGTGGCGCTGAAGCACGTCAACCCTGAGGCAGCCATGAGGATGCGCGCCAGGGCCATGGTGTTTAACGGGGTGGCTGCGATGGCTGACGGGGCGCCCGCGCCGGCTGAAGGACGGCACGCGCCGCCGATGGCGCGGTTGAACAAGCCGATGGCAGCGCCTCAGCAGAAGGCCGGCCAGGCGCCTGCCCCTGCGAAGCCGGCGGTGATTGCGGGGAAGCTGAGGCAGGACAGAGCGTGGAAGGACGCGGACGAGATGATCGCCGGTGAGCTAGGGGCGCAGGTCGTGGCCTATGTGCGCGAGTATGCCCATGCGGTGCGCCCCGGCCGGCTGGAGACCGACCGCGTGGACTTTGCCGAAACGCTTTACTGGAACGCGGGCATCAAGACCGATGAACGCACCGGCGCGGCGTCGGTTTCGTTTGCCCTCAGCGACGCCGTGACCACCTTCCGCGTGTTTGCCGATGCGTTCGACAAGACCGGCCAGCTTGGATCGGCCGGCGGCGCGGTGGAGTCCGTACAGCCTTTCTATGTCGAACCCAAGATGCCTCTGGAAGTGACCGCCGGCGACGTGGTGCAGCTTCCGGTGGCGATGGTCAACGGAACCGGGCGCGATCTGCCCATGGCGCGGCTGATGGTGCAGGCGCCGGCCGGCATCGTGACCACGCCTTTCGACGGCGGCTTTACCCTCAAGGCCAAGGAGCGCATTCGCCGCACCATTGGGCTGCAGATCGGCCAGTTCGCCGGCACCCCGCAACTGGTGCTGGATGCGCAGGCCGGGCCGTATGCCGACAAGGTTTCGCGGCCGCTGAGCGTGCAGCCTTTTGGGTTCCCGGTTGAGAATGCCAAGGGCGGCCTGCTGGATCCCAACAAGACCGTGACCCACGAGATCACGATTCCCAAGGACGTGGCCCCGGGTTCAGTGAAGACGGCTATTTCCGTTTTCCCCACGCCGCTGGGCAACCTGACCAGCGCCCTGGAGCGGCTGATCCAGGAGCCCTATGGCTGTTTTGAGCAGACCAGTGCCACCAGCTATCCGCTGGTGATGGCCCAGCAGTATTTCCTGTCCCATACCGGCGTCGATCCACGCCTGGTCCAGGCCAGCAAGGACAAGCTGGAGAAGGCCTACGCCAAGCTCGCCGGCTTTGAGTGCAAGCAAAAAGGCTATGAATGGTTTGGCGGCGACCCCGGCCACGAAGCCCTGACGGCCTATGGGCTGCTGCAGTTCACCGACATGTCCCAGGTGCGCAAGGTGGATGCGGCCATGATTCAGCGCACGCGGCAGTGGCTGCTGGACCGTCGCGACGGCAAAGGCTCGTTCCAGCGTAATGCGCGCGCCCTGGACAGCTTCGGCGGCGCCCCGCAGGTGACGACCGACGCTTACATCATCTGGGCCCTCCTGGAATCCGGTGAAAAGGGCCTGGAAAAGGAAATTGCCCAGGTCAAACAGTCGGCCCTGGCGTCCAGCGATTCCTACGTCATGGCGGTTGGGGCCAACGTGCTGGCCATCATCGGCGACAAGGACGCCAGCCGGCTCATGGATGCACTGTCCAAGCGACAGAAGGCCGACGGCGTGGTGGAAGGGGCCCTGACCAGCATCACCCGCAGCGGCGGCGAGGCTTTGGCCATCGAGACCACGGCCCTGGCGGTGCTGGCGTGGCTGCGCGACCCCAATTACGCGGCCCAGGTGGAGAAGGGCGCCAAGTGGATCGTGGAATCCTGCAAGAATGGGCGATTTGGCTCCACGCAATCCACGATCCTGGCCCTGCGGGCCATCATCGCCTATGACAAGAGCCGGGCCCGGCCCAAGGCGGCGGGCACCATCAAGCTGCTGGTGGACGGCAAGGCCGTCGGCCAGCCCGCGGAGTTCAACCCGCAGTCGGAAGGCGCCATCAGCATGCCGGATGTGGCCGCGCTGCTGACCCCTGGCAAACACACCATCGAACTGAAGATGGACAATGGCTCGTCGATGCCTTTTGCCATCGGCGTCAATTATTACGACGTGTTGCCGGCCAGTTCGGACCAGTGCAAGCTGGGCATCGAAGTGGCCTTGGCGCAGGCCACCGTGACCGAAGGCAACGCCACCGAAGCGCGGGTGATCGTGATCAACCGCTCCAAGGATGTGCTGCCGACACCGGTGGCCATCGTGGGCATCCCCGGCGGCCTGGAAGTGCGGCACGACCAGCTCAGGGAACTGGTCAAGGCCCAGAAGATCGACGCCTATGAAGTCATCGGCCGCCAGGTCGTGCTCTACTGGCGTCATCTGCAACCCGAGGCCCGCGTGCAACTGCCCTTGAGCCTGATTGCGGCCATTCCGGGCACCTATACCGGTCCGGCCAGCCGCGCGTATCTGTACTACACCGATGAACTGAAGAGCTGGGTACCGGGCGTGAGAGTCACGATTGAGAGCAAGTAAACGTGGGTGCGGCGCGGCCCGTCAATGGGGGGCCGCCGCACGCTGCTCGATGACGGCGCGTCGGCTCGTCGGCAAGCGCTTGGGCTCATCGGCCGGCAGCAGGCCATTATAGTGCAGGGCCCATTGATACTGCCGGGCCGCCTGGGTCTTTTGCCCCAGGCGCTCCAGGGCCTGAGCATAGGCCAGGCGGGCCTCGACATTGGCAGGATCAAGCTCCAGCAGTTTCTCAAAGGCACTTTGTACGGCCGACATGTCCGGCGTTGGCGCGGACAACTCCACATCGGCCAGCAGTCGCCAGAATTTGGACTGGCGGGGGTTGGCGGCGATGGCGTCCTTGAGCAGTTGTCGCACGGCGGCCCCGTCGCCGCCTCCCAGCAAGGTCGCCCGCGCGGCCCGATAGCGATAGTCGCCGTTGAGGGTTTGTTCACCCGCGGCGCGACGATACGCGGCGGCGCCCGCAAAGGCTGCCTGCGATTGCCGTGGCGGCTTGGCCGAAGCCAGCAGGGCATCGCCCTCGGCGGCCTGCGATTCGGCCAGCAGCGTCGGCAGCCACAGCGAGCCGCCGGCTATCAGCCATAACAGGGAAACGGCACTGAGGGCAATGGCCGGCCCGATCAGCTTGTGCTGGTGCGGCGCCGCCATCACCGGCTGGCGCGCCCCGATGACGCTGCCGGCCAGGAGGGCGAACATCGCCATCGGGCCGGGTTCAAACAGTGAAAAGTCAATCAGGTTGTGCAAGAGCAGCACGCCCATCGCCACCGTCAACGAGCGCAGGATCCAGGGGGCCGGGCGATCATCCAGTTCGGAGTTTCGCAGCCAGCGCGCTGCCCCCAGCGCCATGGCCACGGCCAAAAGCAGCAGACCCGCAAAGCGCTTCAATAGTTCCAGAACGATCAGCGCCGCTCCGGCGTCGGTGGCGGGGGACCAGTCGATGGCCCACCAGGCGCTAAGGCCCATGGCCACCAGGGCGATGGCGACGGCGGTCCGCAGGGTGGCGCCGGGCCTGGCCGGCGATTCGGGCGGCGCCAGCGGCCGGGTCAGTTCCCAAGCCAGGCGCAAGAGCCACGCCAGCAGCAGCGCGCCGCCGACGATGCCCAGTTCGGCGAATCCGCGCACGAAGATGTTGTGCGGGTCCTTCACTTCTTCGGGGGCCTGGGGCGGCCGTACCTGCGTGTAATACTGTCCGAAATTGCGCCAGCCGACACCGGCCAGCGGATGCGCTGCCACCATGCGGGCAGCGCCCGTCCAGTAATACCAGCGGAAGGTCAGGCTCTTTTCCCCCAGTGAACCGTGATACCAGCCGTGCGCTGCCACCGCCGCCGCCCCCAGCACGAACGCCGCCAGAACCCCGAAATAAATGAGGCGCCCACGCCGAAGCATCACCTGCTGCACGCGTGGCATCGCCAATAGTCCCAGCACGGCGGCCGCCAGCAGCGGCGTGACCATCGCGGCGCGGCTATAGGTGTAGCGCAGGGCTATGGCGCCTGTCCCCAGTACCACGACGCTGACCAGCAGGGGGCCGGCCCATCGGCGGCTGATGGCGCCCTTGTGAATTGCGATGCCCAGGGCGGCCACGCCCAGCATCACCACCAGCGCCGCGTAGGTATTGGCCGAATGAGTGAAGCCGGTGATTTCGCCGCTGTTAACCTTGTTGCCAAACTGGCGGGCCAGGAAGCTGTCTTCGCTCCAGCCGCGCTGCCTGAGGAATTCGTGGCGGCCGGCTTCCCACTGCTGCTTAAGCGCCGGGTACTCCAGGTAGCGATACTCCAGGCCGGCGGCGACCTGGAGCAGCAGCAAGCCCAAGGTAGCGGCCGCCACGATGCGCAGGCGCAGCCAGGTGCGCACCAGCTGCGCCGCCGCCCACAGCATCGCCAGGGAGCCAATTAAATCCGCCGCTCCGACCAAGGCCGCAAATTTATCGGCGGACCAGCCCACGCTGGCCGCCGTCCACAGTGCGAGCCCGCCGGCCAGCGCCGCCGACCAGAAATGCCGCAATCGGTAGGATGGATCGCCCACGCGCCGCGCCAGGACGAGCAGGGCCGGAACACATAAGAGCAGGTCGATGCCCAAGCTGGTGGCCGGACCGGGGGCGCGCGGAGCCAGTTCGGCGCCGGGGCTGATATCCATGGGGGCGCGCAGGTACTCGGTGATCGTCGTGCGCGCCACCGCCAGACCCACCGCCAGCACAAACGCCACGTGGGTGACGACGCTCCAGCGGTCGCTTGTCGTCCTGGTCGCCGCGGCTTTGGGGGAGAACCTGGCCATGACAGGAGCGATCATACGAATCATCATGGCCACTGCCACTACGGCCCGTCTTGCGGCACTGGATATGCCGGTTTCTATTCGGTATGTTCTGCCGCCATGAACGGCCGTCAGCGCATGTTGAAGGCGATCAGCTTCGAGGAGCCCGATCGCCCGCCGCATTTCGAGATGGTCTTTGACCTGCCCCGGCAGGCCTTCGGGCTGACGCCGCATTATCGCTGGCATGAAGTGCCGAACGATCCGGTGCAGAAGGAGATCCACATCAGCGACTGGCTGAGGATCTACGAGCGGCTGATTGCGGATTTCGGCTGGGACGCGATCCAGGTCTTTGCTCCGCCGCAGGATCCCGACGGCGTGCGCCGCGTGCGCAAGGCTCTGGGCGACCAGGTCATGGTCGGGGCGATCGTGTGGAAGGCGATCTGGTCCATCGACATCATCCCAGACTGGGAGCGCTTCAGCGAGGACCTGATCGAAAACCCCCGGTCCATTATCGATCAGGCCGAAAAGCTGTGCCTCGCTGCCGAGCAACTCATCGATCGTCTCACCGAGGCCGGCGCCGAGTTCATCATGATGGCCAGCGACGTAGGCTTTAACGGTGGGCCATTTATTTCGCCCGGGCACTTCCGGCAGGTGGTTACGCCGTACTTGCACCGGCTATGCCAGCACGTCACCCGACGCGGGGCCATCCCCATGATGCACACCGACGGCATGATCATGTCGATCCTCGACCAGATTATGGAGGCCGGACCGAAGGTGCTTCAGTCCATTGATCCCATGGCGGGTATGGACATCGCGGCGGTCAAAAAGCTGACCTACGGCAAAATGGCGCTGATGGGCAACGTGCAGTGCAGCTATCTCGAGCAGGGGCCCGAGGAAGCGATCCGGCGCTCGGCGCTGTGCTGCCTGGACCAGGGCAGCCCGGGCGGGGGGTACATCTACAGCAGTTCCAACACCATTTTCGACGGCGTGCCGCTGCGCAATTACCTGGTCATGCTCGAGGTATACCGCGAGTGGTGCGCTCGGCACGGCTGTCCGCTTTCTCCGATCAAGGCACACTCATGAGCATCAATGTCGGCGTTATCGGCTGCGGCATGATCAGCCGCTTTCACTTCGCGGGCCTGCAGCACGCCGGAGCGAAGGTCAGTTGGATCTGCGACCTGGACCGCAAGGCCGCCGGGACCTGGGTGGACAAGCTGGGCGCCAGCTACTGCGAGGACTATCGCCGCATGTTGGAGGATCCCCAGGTGCAGGCGGTGGACATCCTGACCATTTCCTCGACGCACAAGCGCATGTGTCTGGATGCCATCGAGGCCGGCAAGGCGGTGATCTGCGAGAAGACGCTGGCCGAGAATGCTGACGATGCCCTGGAGATCGTCAGCCGCGCCCGCCAGAAGGGCACGATCTTCTACACTTCGTACATGAAGCGCTTCATCCCGGCGGTCATGCAGGCCAAGCGTCTGCTGCCCAGCCTGGGGAGGATCATGTCCACGCATATTCGGGCGTATCAGCGGTGGGGGGATCTCTGGACGCAGCCCGCCAGCGGGGGGCTGGCCTGTTCCGAGGGAAGGCCTTCGTTGGTCCGCCAGCGCTTCGGCGGGGGGTTGCTGGTCTGCGGCGGCAGCCACATTCTGGACCTGGTCTGCCATCTGCTGGGCCGACCGCGGCGATTATACGCCACCATGCACACGCCCCAGGGTTACGACATCGAAGCCCAGGCCGCTGCGCTGCTGGAAACCGACAACGGGATCGTGCATTACGAAGCGCTGGGCCATCCGCTGTCGCGCATCGGTTTTTTGCGCGATGGATGGGACGAGCGCGTCGAGATCAACGGCACCGGCGGACGGCTGGAGGTTTACAGCGCTGAATGGAACCAGGTGGAGCACAAGGCATCGCTGCTGGTGCACTACGACAACGCCACGCAGACGAGCACGGAGCACCGCTTTGAGCCCTGCTCGCCGTTTACCAGGGCGTTGGAGTTTTTCTGCAAGAATATCGTGTCTGGCGTCCAGGGCGAGCAATCGCCGCTGAGCGGCTACGACGTGGATGAGTTGATCGACCACATGTACCGCAGCGCCAGGTCGCACCAGGCGCTGGATGTGAACTACCGGATCAGTTGATCGGTCATGGCAGCAACCTCCCCCAAGCAGCGCATGCTCAACGCCTATCGCGGGCTGCCCAACGACCGGCCGGCGGTGGCGCCGGAATTCTGGTACTACTACCCGGCAAAGGTGCTGGGGGTGGACATGATGCAGTTCGCCCGCGAAGTGCCGTTCCACCTGGCGCTGAAGACGACCTTTGAGAAGTTCGGCTGCGAAGGTTGGGGGATTGTAGGCCTCAACGTGCCCTGTCCAGACACGACCTGGAGCAGCAGCGAGCACTGGCAGGATGACGATACCCTCCTGATCGAATCGCAGGTGAAGACTCCGCATGGCACGCTGCGCACCTCCAGTTGCCAGCCGCGCCACGAGCCTCAGTGGGCTGTGGAGCGCCCCATCAAGTCGCTCCAGACCGATCTGCGGGCATGGGAACATTTGCAATTTGCCGGCGACGTATCGGCCGTGGACACCACAAAACTGAATCGCGCACTGCGGGAGGTGGGGGAGTCGTATTTGCTGGAAGCGTATCTGGGTGTGCCGTTCTTTGATTTCTATGGCTCGGCGCGCGAGGGGGGTTTTGAGCAGGCGGTGATGGACCTGCTGGAAAATCCGGAGTTGTTCGCGGATTTACAGGCACGCTACGTGCAGCGGCAAGTGAGTCTGGTCCAGGCCATCTGCCCCAAGTCGCCGGTGGAGAGTTTCTTTATCGGCTGCTCGTGGAGTTGCAATTCGCTACTGGGTCCGGTGCTTTGGCGACAGTGGGACAAGCCGGTGTTGGCGGCCGTTGCCGCCGAGGTGCATCGGCAGGGGCGGCTGCTGCACGTCCACTTTCACGGCAAGTGCATGGACAGCGTGGCCGAGCTGGCGGAGATCGGCGTCGATTGTGTTTGCCCCTTTGAGCGCCCGCCGGGCGGCGACGTGGAGGGGCTGGAGGGTCTGCAGCGCGTGCGCCGGCTGCTCGATGGGCGCACGACCATGAACGGCAACGTGCATACGGTCCAGACGCTGATTCGCGGAGGGCCCGATGACGTGCGGCGCGAAGTGCATGAGATTATGACGGCCTTTGAAGGTTGCCCGCGGCTGATCGTGGGCACCGGCGACCAGGTGGGCGGCGAAACACCCGAAGAGAACCTGCATGCGATGATCGAGGGGGTCAAAGGAACATCGTGAAGACACTCAGCGCGTATATGAAGGGTCCGTGGCAGTTTGAATTGCGCCAGGTGGAACTGCCCGAAACGCCACCGGCGGGCTTTGTGCAACTGAAGGTGCAGGCATGCGGTGTTTGCGGCACTGATCTCTCGGCCGCCTGTCGCATGACCGACAAGTTCAAGCCGTTTGGCCATGAAATCGCGGCGGTGGTGGAGCGCCTCGGGCCGGAGGTCGCGGGGCTGAAGGAAGGGCAGTCGGTCGTGCTGGAAAGTTCGAGCTTCTGCGGACGCTGCGAATTGTGCCGCAACGGTCGGGTGGACCTGTGCGCCAAGGCGCCGAATTTCTGGTCGCAGCCGGCGATGGGCTTCAGCCAGCGCATGCTGGCCCCGGCCACCTGCTTGGTGCAGTACGAAGGGCTGGAGCCGGCGGTGGCCAGCCTGACCGAACCGGCGGGCGTGGCCTATGACATGGTCCGCGTGGCCGAGGTGCGCCTGGGCGACCGCGTGTGCGTGATGGGACCGGGACCGATCGGCCTGATGGCGGTGGCTTTGGCGCGTTACAGCGGGGCGACACGGCTGGCATGCATCGGACATAGTCACAGCCGTGCCCGGCTAAAGCTGGCCGAGACTTTGGGCGCCGATGCGATCGCCTGTGACGAGCCGATCGACCAGCGCAAGGCACTGGCCAAACAGTTTGACCATGTGCTGCTGACTTCGCCGACGGACACCATTCCCGCGGCATTGTCGCTCCTGGCTTACGAGGGCAAGTTGACCTACGTGGGCATTGGGCACGGCGGCGGCTCGATTACGTTTGACGCCAATGATTTTCACTTCCGCAAGCTGCAATTGCGGGCCAGTTTTGCAGCGCCGGCGGTGTTTTTCCCGCGCGTAGTGGAGCTGCTGAAGGCGGGGATTATTCCCGGGCGCCGGCTCATTTCCGATGAGTTTGCCCTGGCGGACATCGGGGTGGCGATGCTCAAGGGGCGTGACGACAAGGCGCGGGTTCTTAAGCTGGTTATGGTCAACCCGTAGCCGTCAAGGACAGACAAATTCGCGATCGGCGAGAATTTTCTCAACCCCCGTCGACCATCATCCGATAACAGTCCCTGTAGCAATACAGGAATCGGCTGATGCGGCGAATAAACCGGACTGCACTACTGGGCTTGCCCATCCTGCTGTTGGTGGGACGCTCTCTGATTGGGGGGCACAACCCCCAGTCGGCCAGTAGTATGCCCGCGGCCGGTCCGGCGACATTGGCGGCCGCCACCACCAGCGCGCCGGCGATGCTGACGCCGCGGCGGCTGCCGGGGGTGGAGAACTTTGCCCGCATCAGTGACGGTTTGTATCGCGGGGCGCAGCCTACGGCCGAGGGTTTTGCCGAGCTGAAGAAGATGGGGATTCGCACGATCGTGAACCTGCGGGCCCTGCACAGCGACCGCGACGAACTCAAGGGGCTGGGCCTGCGATATGTTCATATCAAGTGCCAGGCGTGGAACCCGGAAAATGAAGAGGTGCTGGCGTTCCTCAAAATCGTAAGCGACCCGGTGAACCAACCGGTGTTTGTGCATTGCCAGCACGGGGCGGATCGCACCGGCTACATGGTGGCGGTGTATCGGATGATGGTGCAGAACTGGTCGCTGGAGAACGCCCTGCGCGAGCTGAACATGTTCGGCTTTCACCCCATCTGGGCGGAGATCACCGGCTATCTGAAAACCTTCGAGACCGAGGCCATGCGGCAGAAACTGGTCGACGCACCGGCCCCGCGGATTTCGGTGGTCGAGTGATTCTTGTCAGTCCCTGCCCGCACGCTACAATACCGCTGACAACTTGAAGTGCCTGGAGAGATGGCCGAGTGGCTGAAGGCGACGGTTTGCTAAACCGTTGTGCTACCGAAGCAACTTCTGAAATTGCGGTCACTTACACACAGCTGCCTGTTTTACTGCCCCCTGACTTGTCCCTGGTGGTTTCGCAGTCGCCGGAGTTGGCGAAGTTGATCCGCTCATGGCCTGACCTTCCGGCGGCGATTCGCGCGGGCATCATGGCGATGGTGAAGGCCGTCCAGTAGTGCCCTCTGGTGCACACGCGGCGTGCTGTTGACGTGCTGGCGCGGTGTGCTCAATACTCCGCGCATGAGTACGCTCTTCTCGCTGCCGCACGTCGAATCGACCAGCGCCAAGCCGATTGCACCTCGGCCGGGGTTCCCCCTGCAAGCCTATGACAACGGACAATGGGGCAAGAAGATCAAAGGCGTCCGCCGGTACTTCGGCTCCTGGCGCGATGATTCCTCGGGCGCTGATGCTGAAGATCGCTACCACATCGAGCGGCGGTACTGGGAAGCCGGCCTGGTCCCGCCCACGCGAGGCGGCGCGGCAATCCCCTCGGCCGGGGCCACGCTCGATCACATCTGCAAGCTGTTCCTCGACCGGGAGCTTGAGCGCTGCCGGCGCGGCAAGATCAGCGAGAGTCACTTCCTGGACATCGACCGGGCAATTAAGGCGATGCTGGATCACTTCGGGCGTTCCCGCGTGTGCCTGTCCATCCGGCCGGATGCCTGGGCAGGCTTCCGCGATGAGCTGGAGTCGAAGCTGGGGCCGGATGCCCTGGACCGATACATCAAAGCCGTCCGATCCTGCTCGAAGTGGGCGGTGGCCAACGAGCATCTGCCCACCCCGCTCAAGTTCGGCGACGCCTTCCCCACCGTGCCACTGGCCGTGAAGGAAGCTGCGCGGCGACGGCGGGCGCAGGATCACGGGGAGAAGCTGTTCGGGCGCGATGAGATTCGGCGCATCCTCGACGCCTGCGAGCCGCAACTACGGGCGATGTTCCTGTTGGCGATCAACGCCGGCTTCACGCAGGCCGATTGCGCGGCGCTGCCTCGTGCGGCCGTCGATCTGGATGCCGGCATCATCGACTTCGACCGAGTAAAGACGGGCATTCAGCGGTACGTTACGCTCTGGCCGGAGACGGTAGCGGCGCTGGCGGCCGTGCAGCCGATTCGGCCGACGGTGAACGCCGACCGATTCGCTGAGGCGGTGCGGGCATGGCAGCGGCGTAAGCCGACCGGTGAGAAGGCGATTGAGCAGTGGGAGCGGGAGAAGCCGGATTGGGACAGGCTGGTGTTCCTGTCCACGAATGGCACGCCCTGGTGTGAAGCACGGCCGAAGCTGGATCACCATGGCCGGCCGGCCTCAGTGTCGCACCACGATTTGGTGGGGATTGAGTTCGCGAACGTGCTGGATGGACTCGGCCTGAAGCGCCCCGGCGTCAGCTTCGCCGCCGGCCGGCACACCTTCCGCTCCATTGCCGGCGAGCATCCCGATGCCGAAGCCGTCAAGTGGATCATGGGCCACAGCCAGGAAGGGATGAGCCGGTGGTACGTCCACAAGAACGAACGGATGCTGGCGCGGCTACGAGCAGTGACGGACATGGCTCGCGCGCAGCTCTTTCCTGCATAAGAGCGCCCGCGCCCGGCCGCTATCTCTCGCACGGAATAGCGTCGCGCACTACAATCGCTCGCAGCATGGGCCGAATCGCTGAACCTTCGTTCCCGGCCAGACTCGACGTGAGGCATGCACGACCTTCCGCTCATCACGACCCTCGCCGCTGCGTTCACCGCAGCGTGGGTGTTGGGTCTGATTACCCAGAAACTTAGGCTTTCCCCCATCGTTGGCTATCTGCTTGCGGGGGTTGCCATCGGTCCGCACACGCCGGGTTTTGTCGGCGATGCGCATCTGGCCGCTCAGTTGGCAGAAGTGGGCGTCATCCTGCTGATGTTCGGCGTGGGGCTGCACTTTCACCTGGACGACCTTCTGGCGGTGCGAAATGTCGCCATTCCAGGCGCAGTCGGGCAGAGCCTGGTCGCGACGCTTTTGGGCGTTGCCGTGGCCATGGCGTTTGGCTGGCCTGTTCGCTCCGGGCTGGTGCTGGGCATGGCGATCTCTGTGGCCAGCACCGTGGTGCTAATCCGCGTGCTGACCGACAATCGCATGCTCGACACCACCCACGGCCATGTCGCAGTGGGATGGCTCATCGTCGAGGACATCTTCACTGTGATCGTTCTGGTGCTGATCCCTGCGATGGGAACGACTGATCCGAATGCGGCCGGGGCGGGCAGGAACCTCTGGGTAGCCTTGCCGCTGGCGCTGGCCAAGCTGGGTGCCCTGGTCGCCATCCTAGGGCTGGCTGGATCGAAGGTTGTTCCATGGATCATGGTCCAGGTCGCCCGGCTGCGCTCGCGCGAGTTGTTCACGCTGACCGTGCTCGTCATGGCCATTGCGATCGCGGCGGGTTCGGCGTATGCCTTCGGCGCTTCGATGGCGTTGGGGGCATTTCTCGCCGGCATGATCGTGGGACGGTCTCCGGTATCGCATCAGGCGGCGGCCGATGCGCTGCCGCTCCGCGATGCCTTCGCTGTCCTGTTCTTCGCCTCGGTGGGCATGCTGTTCGATCCCATGTTCCTCATCCGCCAACCGCTGCTCACGCTGGCCTGCTTGGGCATCGTGCTGATTGGCAAACCTCTGGCGGCACTCACCATCGTCGCAGCCATCGGATACCCGGCGCGGACGGCCCTGACGGTGGCCTTGGGGCTGGCACAGATTGGCGAGTTCTCATTCATCCTCTCGGAGGTCGCCCGCAAGCATGGTCTGCTCGGCGAGGCCGGTCACAACGTTTTGGTCGCGTGTGCTCTGATCTCCATCACGCTCAATCCGCTGCTGTTCCGCCTACTCGGGCCAATGGAGGCCGGCCTCAAGCGATGGCCGGCGCTCTGGCGTGTCCTGAATCGCCGTGCCGACCGTCGCGGGGGAATGATGAACCTTCATGCGGGCCGGGTCTTGGAACAATCCGACCGACCTGTGGCAGTGATCGTCGGTTATGGGCCGGTAGGCCGGACCGTGGATACGATCCTCCGCAAGAGCGAGTTGGAAACGGTAATCGTGGACCTGAACATGGACACGGTGCAGGCCCTGACCCGCGACGGGCGGGCGGCGATCTACGGCGATGCTTACAACATCGAGGTCTTGGCCCAGGCCATGCCACGCGCCACGCATCTGATCATAGCCCTGCCGCATTCCCTCAACCGCAATCCGCTCATCGTCTCGGCGAAGCTGATCAACCCGTCGATCAAGGTTTTCGTCCGCGCCCGGTACATTGGCGAGCGAGATGAATTGGTCCAGGTGGGCGCCGACTACGCTTGCTACGAGGAGGCGGAGGCGGCGGTTGCGTTGGCTCGGCTTGTGTTGACCGATCAGGGCGCCGAAGTCGAGACAATTAAGCGTGAGACAACGCGGATCAGGCAGGAATTCAATGTGGCCCGACCGCCAGCTTGACGCTTCATGCGACGTCTCGATCCAAGCCGGCTTCCTCGACACGGAGTGTTGGCTGGCTCGATGAGCCTTCAGCCAAGGTGGTGCGTCGGATCGCCTCAGCCTGAAATCTCGCCGCCAGTTGGCCCTTCGGGAGCCAACCGCCTATTGCCATCCACGCCGCCAGCCACCGGCGACATGCGACGGATGATTCGCTCGATCTCGTTCACGGCACCGCTCCTTGGGTCTGGCCGGCTGGGGCTTGCCTATCGCCTCGGCGATGGCGCACTCCAACTCGTGAATCTCGGCATCCCACTCCCGCCCCTCGTCCGCTTTCAGCGCCGCCACCATCCGGCGGGCAACGCCCAGCAGCTTCCACGACGCGCAGAACAGCAGCAGGTTGGCCTGGCCCTCGGCGGCGTGGGTGTTGTAGACGACGGCGACCTGCTTGCAGGACGTGACGGATTCGATGGCCATGCGCCCCTCAACGGTGGATGGTCCGGGCCGGAATGGGCCGGCGGTGTGCTGGTCGCTCATGTGCCGCCCTCGCCGAACAGGCCCGGCGGCGGCTTGCGCGTCATGCCGACAGCGGCTCGCACCTGCTCCGGTTTGGGATCATCGAACGGGCCGTCATGGAACTTCAGCATTCGCTGGCGCCAAAGCTCATCCTCCCGGTCCATCTTCAGCAGCAGCTTGATGCGATCCGGCTTGCCTATCAGCTCAACGGCTTCGGCCTGATCCCTGGTCGGTCCCCAGAGGATGGTGATGGTGTCATCGGGCTGGTGCAGGCCAACGTAGAACCGGGTCCGCTCGGTGCGCTCCGGTTCGGCCACGCACCACAGCGGCCAGCAGACCAACACGAACCGGGGCTGGTACTGCGTTTGCGGCATAACGGCCCCTTACGTGGCGGCCTCGGCCGGCGACTCGGCGGCTTCGTCTTCTTCCGCAGCGTCGCTGACTCGGAAGATGGTGCTGCTGAGAAAAACCGCGACGTTGCCGGCGGGGCCGGTCAGATGCACCGCGCCGCCTTTCTTGACGACGCGGTAGCCGTCCGGCAGGCAGGCATTGATCTTCGCCAACGTGGGCGAGTCGTTACGCCCCTTGGTGTTGATCTTGATGCGGCCGGTGGCCATCCACGTGACGATATCCACGCCGTTGGACTGGACGGACACGGCCGCTTCGCCATGGCTATGCAGCCGACAGCCCGTGCAGAGCGATTTGCTCCATTCGGTCCCGACCTTATGTGCGGCCTTGACCCACTTTTCCGCCTCCGCGTAGGATCGCGGAAACAGCCCCAGGAATTGCGCCATAGTTCAAACAACCTCCGTTCCCCACCTGCAAAAGAGAGGGAACGAACTCTCGGCGGCGATTCGCCGGCGTCGCCGAACTCTGGTCAAATGGACGATGCGAAGCTACAGTCGGAAGGACGTTCTGGCTGGCGGGGGGAGTTGTCATAACTCCACACCAAACAGCACGGGATACGGCATCCGACGGACGCTTCCCAGGGACCCACGCCTCTCACAGCGCTTCCACCTGGTACGCATCCGCCGGGTGCCGGACCCCGTGCCTATGCGGCGCGGAGCCGGACCCAGCAGAATGGCCCTGGTGGAAAAGACCCGGCTAGCCGGGGTGAGAGCTTTTGGTCCCAGGAAGATTCGCAAGGTCAGCGAATCAATTTTTCGTCCGGACTACGTCGTCCGGCTGGACTCCCGTCGACCCACCTCGCCCGCAAGACGCAGCCCGTGCACAGATGGCCGGTATTGCAGGGCGGTGTGGTTCAGGGGAGTCCCCGCTCCTATTCGGCAAAGCCGCCGATTTTCCACCAGCCTATTCTCTCCAATAATTGTCCACAACAAAGAGCGTAACGTCGCGCTGGACGACCCAGATGAGCCTGCGAACCCTCAGCGATTCCGGGCCGGCAACAGCGCAAAGCGAAACGGGATCCACCATCCGGCGGACTCCCCGAACGTTCACGCCTATCACAGCGCTTGCACCCGGTTCATCCGCCGGGTGCCAGACCCCGCTTGCGCGGAGCCGGACCCGGCGAATTCGTCGTGGGTGCAAAGCCCGGTTTTGCCGGGGTGATAGTTTGAACGTTCCAGACGACTCGCTAAGCCAGCGAATCAACCAAATTGTGCCTTCATCATACCGGGGGTGTGGCGTGTGCTCAACGCTGCGCGGGCGCCTTGGTGGCGCAATCGACCAGCTTGATCGAGCCGGCGTCGATGCGCTTCATCGTCTCCAGCGCCCAGGCGCTGGCGCAGACGTGATTGCAGAAGAAGCCATCGCCGTGTTTGCCAAACGTGCCCAGGAACTTGCGGCTTACCAGCTCGCGGGTGATGACGGTCTGCCGCCACTTGCCCAGGACCGAATCGAACTCGACGGCTGGCCCATCCGGCTGCTGGCTGTACAGGTAATACTTGGTGATCTGCTTGAACTGGTTTTGGTAGTTGGGGCGCAGGCGCTTGCCGCAATGCCGGCAGCGCGGCGTCTTGCCGGTAACGGACTCGATGCGGCCTTGTTTGGTGACGCGATAGCTCATTGGCCCGGCGATGGCGCATGCCACGCCTTCAATATTATCGGCCCGTTTCATGGGGCATCTGAGGCGGCGGCCCTGGCCTTGCCGCTGGCCAGTTCCGACAGGTCCAGCTTTTCACCGCTCAGTGTCTTGTAGACGATGCCGGCGGCCCGCTCTACCGCAAATACGGCCTTGAATCCATCGCCGAAGATTTGCTCCCATTCGGCCATGGCGCGGCGGCCCGCCTCGCCAGCTTCACCGACCAGCAGCAGCCAGTTATCGCCGGCCGGCGAGTAGACTACGAAGTGAAAGCAGGTCTCGATAGTCTTTGAAGCAAACAGCGCCCGCTTGGCCTCGGTGACGTTGACGTAGGGTATGCCGCGCCGCTTTATCTCCGCCTCGATGCGGTCTGGCAGCGAGGGCGGCCTGCGCGGCGCGGCAGGTCTGGCGGGGAACATCTCGGCCGTGGGCGTGTGGGCAAACTTGCGGGCAATACGCCGATCCTCCGCCGTCTGGCCCGGTATGACGATGGGCGGCGGGGGGGTGGGCTCGTGGAATAGCGGCAGTTGCTCGGCCTTCATGGGATAGATGACTACCCGCCCGAACAGGTCTCGGTCATTCATGGCGCACCGCCTTGGCGGCCAGGCCGCCCTGGTTGCTCATCCTGGTCAAGCTGGCGGTACCATTCGGCTTCAACCAGCGGCGCTATCCGCTTGTTCCAGCAGTCTGAGGCGGCCACCATGTAGGCGACAAGCTGGGCATGGGTGGCAGTGCTGGCCGCGTTGTGCGGCCACAGCGCGTGGTACTCGCGCAGCACCCGCACCAGCCCGGCGAAGCGATCATCACCCGGCGTCTGGGCCGGGGTTGCCTTGTTGGTCTGCTTGGTTGTCATGGCTTTGTCTCCGTGCGCTGGGGTCTCCTATTCAATCTCCGCCAGCACGCGCCGCACCGCCTCCAGCCTGGGCACGGGATACAGGCCGCCATCCTCCTGGCGCTGGAAGAACCGGCCGCACTCGCTGACCAGCAAGCGCCGGCCGGTGTCCTTGAAGTCGAACGCCAGCACGGTGGCGCTGTCGCCTTTGCCGTTGCCGACGGTGGCGGCGTCGACGAAGTGGAACCGCGCCGCACAGCGGGGGCCGATGATCCGGCCCAGCGTCTGAATGGGATCTGCTGCCTGTGACATTGGCTCATGCCTCCTGTTGGGTAAAGAGTTCGGCGAGAAAGAGCGGCCAGGGCCTTGCCAGCGCCAGCCGCCCGGATGGCTCAGCGTTTGATGTAGGCATTCACGCCGATCACCAGCGGCTTGCCCTGGACCAGGCAGGCCGTCGGGGCGTTGCCGTGGGTCGATGCGACCACCAGAGTTTTCCCCGTGCTGCTGGGGACAGGCTGTGGATTGATGGGCAGCTCGATGATGAGTCTGCCGCCGTCGATGCGTGCCGTAACGTTCATGGGTTCCTCGTGCGCCTTCTGGCGCGGTAAAGGGGGTAAAAGCCAGCCGGCCGCCTGTTCAGCGGTTCGGCTGGTGCGATGGAGTCAGGCCAGCGCCGCCGCTGTCGCCTCGGCTGTCGCCTCGGCCGGCCTGGGGGTTTCCAGTTTGGTAGCGGGGTCAAAGTCTTTGACGGGCAGCCATACATCACACTCGCCATAGACCAGCGGAATGGCGCCCAGGGCCAGCAGGCCGCCCACGAAGTCTGCCGCGTCCACGTTGCCCAGCGGGTTGGGGGCGAAGTGCCGCGCCAGCTTGGCCAGCAGCGTCAGCAGGATCGGCCGCGCTTCAAACGTCACGCGCTGGCCGTACCACTGGCCGCGCCGCTCGCTGTCGTCTTGCCAGTCGAAGCGCAGGCCGTCGGCAATGCCGATGCGGTCGTAATAGATCGTGCCGCCCGTCGCCTCTTTGACCTGGCAGGCGCGGCGGCGGTAGTAGTCGGCCTGGTCGGCGTTGTGCAGCCAGTTGGCGATCTGCTGCACCGCGTCGATGGGCGCATAGGCGGCTACGGTGATCTCCAAGTGACGGTATCCGCCCGCGCTGACGTACGGGCTGCCGATACTGAATCCGATGACCTGCTTTCTCATGGCATTTTCTCCGTGTTGCGGCGAGTAAAGGGCGGCGCGGCCTATTCGACCGTGCCGCCCTGGGGGGCATTCAAGCCCCGGCGAACATCTCAACGGCTGCCCTGTAGGCCTCCTGCTTGATGTCGTTGCCGTGGCCAAGGGTGACCGAATAGAAGGCGTTATCCGCCTTCTGGCGGCTGGTGCCGCCTCGGCTGGGCAATTGGTGGTCCACGTAATGGGTGACGGAGTTCAGCGCGGCCCAGGCCGTGCCCCGGATAGCGGCAAGCTGCTGGCGGGGGTCGATGTAGAAGTTGTCTTTGATCTTCGCCCGCACCTCTTGGCGCCCGTTGTTGGCGCGCTTCCTGGCGGGGTCTTTCTCCAGCGGAATGATGCGGTCCAGGTAGTCGATAAACTCCCGGTGCTGGATTTTCCGGCCGGCCAGCTTGCGGCTGGTCTCCAGGTGGGCGGAAAATTGCTCGGTGGCAATGCCCAAGGCCGCCCGGGCCTCATCCAGCTTGCTGTCAATCTCGCCGGTGTGGCGAATCCGCAGCGCCTTGCCTCGGCTGCCAGCCAGGGCAAGGCGAAGGGTATTCATGCACACCACGCGCACCGAGGTGGGCAGGATCAAGGCCGCCCGGCTGCCGTCGTGGGTGTTGGTGAACAGGATGAACTGGTCAAGGCTGTCGCCCTCGGCCACTTCCTGGCGCTGGGGCATCTACACCCCGGAGATGCGCGAGGGCGACTTCTTCGACTACATGCTCTCGGTCCAGCCGTACAGCATGGCCCGGCAAGACCCGAACCTGAAGGTCCGCCGTGTGCTGGACTTCATCCAGACCGGCCTGCCGGCGATGGCGCAGGCATTCCAGCTTCTGGGGCCGGCGTTCAACATCGAAGCGGCCATGAACCTGGTCATGCGCGAGGTGGGCATCGAGGAAGCCGATGAGCTGATCAACAGTCAGGCGCTGCAGGCCCGCATCCAGCAGATGATGCAGATGGTCCCGCCCGACGGGAAGGCGGCGGGGTTGGGGATGCCCGCGCCGTCGATGGCGCCGCCGCCGCTGCCCGGCGGTGGCCGGCCGCAGCAGCCGAATCCGGGGCAGATGGGACCAACCGGTGGCATCTCGCCCGACATGGAACGGATGCAGCAGCAGCAAGCCACGGCCGGGGAGCTTCAAGCCGCCTACTGACGATCAACACCAAAGACGGAGAAGGACAATGCCAATCTACTGCTACAAGTGCGCCAAGTGCGGGGCCAGTCGAACCGAAATCCGGCCCATCAGCCGGCGGAACCAGGTTGCGCCCTGCGGAATCTGCGGGAGCGACAACATCGGCCGCGACCTGACGGCAGAGCAGGTCAACTCCACGGACATGGAGTACGACAAGCCGATCCTGTCAGACTCGATGGGGGTGCATCCCAGCCAGGTCGCGGAGCACCGGCGGCTGCATCCCGACATCCCCATGGCCGACGATGGCCGCGTCATCGTCCGCAGTCACAGCGAGAAGAAACGCATAATGAAGCGGCTGGGGTTTTACGATAAGGATGCGTACTGCTGAGTAAACAAAAAAGGGCCGGTTGGTTGAAGAAGGAGGGGGGAACCGTCTTCGGGGAATACCAAGCCGACCCAGGAATCCGAATCTACAGCGCGGCTGTAGCGCCTGCAAGTTTCTACACTCATGGGCCGTACCCAATTCTCAACCTGGCTGCACCCGCCGAATCGTTGCCGCCAGTAGTTGCAAATCGACGGGCTTGGTCAGGTGAGCAGCGAATCCCGCCTCCTCGCTACTACGGATGTCTGCTTCCATACCAAACCCGCTCAGCGCGATGCCGGGCATGCTGGAATGCTCTCGCAGCATTCGCATCAGTTCATGGCCGTTCTTATCGGGAAGTCCCAGATCGCTGATGAGCAGATCGAACCGCTCCTGCTGGGCCGCTGCCAAGGCCAGCTCGGCCGTCGAGGCGATCCTCACCCGATGGCCCATTGATTCCAGCAGTCGCGCCAGCGCGCGCAGGGTCGATTCGTTGTCTTCTACCAGCAGGATAGCAAGTGGTCGCTGCTCCGGCTCAGGAGGCCCGGCGATGCTCCCATCGTCCGGCCGCTGGGCCGGAACAGGCGCCACGGACATGCCCACGGTAAAGGTGGCTCCCTTGCCCTTGCCTGCGCTCTGCGCGATGAGGGAGCCATTTTGCAGGTCCATCAACCGCTTTGAGATCGTCAGTCCCAATCCCAGGCCGCCGAACCGGCGCGTGGTCCCCTCGCCACCCTGCTCGAATGCAGTGAACAGTTTGGGCACAAGCTCCGCCTCGATGCCGACGCCGGTGTCTATGACCTCAACGCGGACTTCGCCATCGGCATTGCTGGTGCGGACACGGATGTCGCCCTCAGGCGGCGTGAACTTCACGGCGTTGTTCAGCAGGTTCCAGAACACTTGTTGTAGGCGAGCGGGATCCGCATGGACGTGGTGCTGTGGGGCATTCAGTTCAAGGGAGATGCGCTGAGGCTGACCCTTGCAGCACATGTCGTAGGCGCGGCGGATGACTAAGTGCATATCCACAGGTGTGATGTCCAGCTGCAGCTTGCCTCGGGCGATACGTGTCAGGTCCAGAAGGTCGTCGATCAGCCTGGCCTCCAACTCCACGCTCCGCCGGATCGTCTCAATGTCAGCGCGGGTGTCCGGCGGAAGGTCACGCCGTTCTTCCAACAGAGAGATCGTAAACAATATTGGCGTCAGAGGCGTGCGCAGTTCATGGCTTAGCGCCGCCAGGAATTCGTCCTTGGCCCGGTTGGCTGCCTCCGCTTCTTGTCTCGCGTGGCGCAGTTCTTCCGACCACTCGTTTGCCAGCGACAGGAAACCACCGTGAAGGATGATGTCGATGCCGGTGTGAAGGCCGATTGATTCGGCAGGGGTCTTCTGCCGGGACAGTGCTACTTCCACCTGTTCCACAATCACCCGCCGCAGGAGGCGGCCTTCGCTCATTAGTTGCGGTAGGGCATAGCGCTGATGGAAGCGGGCGATCCCATGCAATGCGGTGGACTCGACTAGGAACTGCATGCGCTGGGCTGTCGGCTCTTCGAGCAGGTCAGCCAACAGGGCCAGTATCTCCGGCAGGTGATCCCTCATCTCCTCCAGATTCAGGTCGCTGATCGTCTGTGGCACCAGTCGGGTCGCAGCATCCCATCGCTGAAGTATTTGTTTAGTTTGGGACCGGATCACCGCAGCCAGTTCGGGCAGTGCCTGTGGTTCGAGGGGGTTCTTGTTATCGCTATCAACAGCGTCGCTGGCCATACACGACTCCTGCCAGGCCAGCAGGAAGGTTCAACGGGCCAATGCCCGACCAGCCTGCAGATACGAAATCATACGGCGGGGCGGGCCTTTCAGGCCAGCGCTACATCCCAAGATTCCTTTCCGTCCGTGCAGGCGTGTGCTGTACGTTGTTCTCGGAGGTTGAGAGATGCCTTTGGAGAACGACGGTTCGCAGTCGGTCGATCAGTCTGCCGCTGACCCTGTGGGTGACGGCGGCGCATCGTCTGAGTCGCTGGTGACGCCGGAGATCGAGGCGAAGTTTGCCGAAGTCTTTGGCGGCGGCGATTCGGGCGCGGGCGAAGCATCCGCTACCGCCCGGCAGCGCCAGGCCGATGTCGAGCAGCAGGAGGAACTGGACGAGGCCGCCCAGGCGACCGATGCCGGTTCCGCCGCTGGCGACGATCCCGATGGAAGCGCCAAGCAGGCCGACGATCCGACCCAGAAGCCCGATCCCAAGGCCAAGGCCGCCGCACCCGCGTCTGGCGAGGAGGCCACCGCTACCCTCTCCCCGGTGCTGCGCCATGCGGCCCAGCGCGCCGGCTGGTCCAAGGAGGACATCGACGGGTTTTATGCCCAGAACCCGGCGCTGGCCGAGCGGACCTTCGAGCGCCTGCACGGCTCCTTCAACGACCTGTCCAACCGGTACGCGCAGCTTGGCCGGACGCAGAATGCCGCCAAGCCGCAGGCCGCACCGGCGGCGCCCACGGCCCAACCGGCAGCGCCGGCGACCGGCAGCCAACTCGACGCCCTTTACTCCGAAGCCGGCCTGAAGAAGTTCGGCGAGGACAACGGCGAAGACCTGGTGGAGAAGCTGCTGAGGCCCCTGGGCTCTGAAGTCATCGAGCCCTTCCGGCAGATGAAGGCGGAGCTTGGGCAGATGAAGGCATGGGTACAGGCCCAGCAGTCCGAGGCGCTGGCCAAGGAAGTCAACCTGGTCTTCAAGGGCTGGGAAGACGGCTTTGCCGACCTGTACGGCAAGAATGGCCAGACCACGAAGGAGCAGCACGATGCCCGAGCGCAGGTCGCGCAGCTTGCCGACCAGATCGTCGCCGGCGCGGCCATGCAGGGCATCGAGCTATCCGTTTCCGACGCCCTGGAACGCGCCCACGCGCTGTTCACGGCGGATCGGCGTAACGAGATCGAGCGCCAGCGGCTGGTGGCCCAGGTGAAGGACCGCTCCAGCCGCATCACCGCCCGGCCCACGCAGCGCAAGATCGCCCGCACCGTCGATGACGGGGCAGCGCGATCCGAGAAGGCGGCCATGGAGGCCGTAGGCAACTTCTGGGCGGAGCGCGGCCTGTAACCAAGGGCCCAGACCCGACGACTGGCAACCAACACGAGAGGGAAAGACTTATGTCCACTGGAATCTCCAACGCTGACCTGATCGACCTTCAGAAGACCACCCTGGCGAACCTGCCGGACATGGAGTTCGAGTACGCCCTGGCGCAGCAGAACTACCCGGTCCTGAACCGCTGGTTCAAGCAGAATAAGAAGCAGATCGAGAGCGGCACCAGCATCGAGCGCAACATCGTGCTGTACGACAACGGCAACGCCCAGCACGTGCGCCTCTACCAGAAGACGCCGCTGAACATCGGCGACACCCAGCTCAAGATCACCGCCCCCTGGTGCCAGGTGCAGACCTACTACAGCATCGAGCGCCGCGAGGCCCTGCGCAACCGCGCCCCGGCCCGCTACATCGACCTGCTCAAGAGCCGGCGACTGGACTCGATGATGGCCATGGCCAACCTGCTGGAGCGGCGGGCCTGGGCGACGCCCAACAGCCAGAGCGATGACTTAAACCCGCGCGGCCTGCCGTACTGGCTGAGCAAGTGCGACACCGGCGTCTCCAGCAGTGGCGACTTCATCGGTAAGACCATCCGCTTTGGCGATGGCTCGACCAGCACCAACAAGGGTGGTATCGACGGGAACCTGGCCGCCTTCGCCCGCTGGCGCAACTACGCCGGCACGTATGCGGCCGTCGATGCCGACTTTGTGAAGCGCATGCGGCGGGCGTTTCATGCCCTGGACTTCCAGAGCCCGATCACGGTCACCGACCTGAAGGAAGGGCCGGCGGCCATGTACAAGATTTACATGGGGCTGGACACGCTGGTCGAGTACGAGGACCTGGTGACCAGCAAGAACGCCGACAACCTGGGCAACGACCTGGACAAGTTCCACGGCAACACCGTCTTCCGCCGGGTGGAGATCGTCCACACCGCCAGCCTCGACGGCGACGCGGACAAGCCGGTGTACGGGGTGAACCACGCCAAGTTCTACCCGGTCGTGCAGGAAGGCGACTGGATGCGCGAGAGCGATCCCATGATGGACGTGGAGCAGCATAACGTCATCACCACGTTCGTTGATAGCTCGTACCAGTACTTCGACATCAACGTGCGCGAGAGCGGCTTCGTGCTGCACCTGGCCATTGCGGGTTAGTCAGTGGTCCGTAGTCAGTAGTTGGTCCGTTGTCCCTTTGTCAGTTGAGCCGGTGATGCCACGGCCTCTGAAAGCGGACGACCGACATTCCCAAGGAGCGAACCCATGTTGCCTCAGATGAATGCCGCCGAACAACTGGACGTCCGCAAGGTGTGGTACATCGGCACCGACACCTTACAGGAAGGCTACGTGCTGTGCTTCGACAACGATGCGTCGCTGACCGACGCCAATCCCAAGCTGCGCCTGGGCGTGGCCGTGGAGAAGCCGGCGGCCGGCAATGTCAATGCCTTTGCGGGCATCGTGTCGGCGTCCTCGGCGGGCGTCACCGGCCCGGCGTTCGTGGACATCATCGTGCCGCGCAAGAACGGCATGGCCCGCGCCTCGGTGAAGGCCAATGCCACGGCGTTCACCACGCTGCTGGGGCCGGCGGCCGCCAGCTATTCGCTGGAGGAAGTGGTCCCCGGCTCGGGCAACCTGCCGCTGGAAGCCGTTGCGGCCGAGACCGCCGACACCAGCGGCGCCGCCGCCGTCAAGACGATCCAGTTCAAGTAGACCCTTGCAGGAGCCGCCGGGGCGGCTGGCTCTGAGCCCAGCGCCCCGGTGTGCGCGTCGGTGTCGTGGAGGGCATAAGCGATGGCCACCCCTTCGCTATCACTGACTTTTGCCGACTTTGTCATCCGGGTCGCCGAGTACCTGGGCATCGCCTGCTATGGGGCGGACGGCACCGAAGCCGCCCAGCTTCCGGTCGATCCCCATGACCTGGAGTTGTGCAAGCGGCTGGTCAACGACGGTTATCGCCGTTTCCTGACCGGCAACCCCCGCTGGCAGTTCCTCACGCCCACGATCCAGATCACCTTCGTTGCGGGCCAGGCGGAGTATGACATGCCGGACGGGTTTTACGGCAGCATCCTGGTGCCCTGGACCTACCCGCCCAATGGCCCGCACCTGAGCATCGCCACCGTCGGCGAAGGCGCCATCCGTGAAATGCAGGCCGGCGGGGACGTAAGCGGCGATCCCGCGTATGTCGCCTTCCGGCCCAAGGCCGCTAACGCCGCCACGGACGGCGCCCGCTGGCAGGCCATCTTCTGGCCCACACCGATCTCCGAGTACACGGTCACCGCGCGGGCGCGGCTGTTCCCCGACAAGCTGGTGGACCTGACCGACCGGCCCGTAGCCGGCTTCCAGCATGATGAAGCCATCCTGGCCGCCGCATTGATGGAAGCGGAGCGCCAGCGCGGCGACGGCATGGGCGTGCAGGCCCAGAACTATGCCGATGCCCTCAAGCGGTCGATGGAGCAGGACAAGCAGGCGGCCCCCAAGCGGCTGGGGGACTATGGCGACCGCTCCGAAGACCGCTTCCGCGCCCAGCGCCCCTATACGGGTGTGGACAGCTACAACAACATCCCGGTGTGAGGAAAGGCCGCATGAGGACCTGGGCAATATGGGCAAGACCGTTAAGCAGCTTCTGAAGTTCCCGTTTGCCGGGCGCAACAGCAACTTCGGCTATGAGTCGATGCCGGAAGGGGCCTGTGTTGATTGCCTCAACGTCCTGCCCTTCGATCCCCACGGCTCGCGCCTGCGCGGCGGCCAGCGCGGGGGAAGCGCCAAGGTGACGGCGGCGCCGCTGGGCGATGGCGCGGCCGTCAACTGCCTGCTCCAGTCAGCCCGGCCGGCCAGGGATGCCACGCTGGGCCAGACCATCTGGTATGACGACTTTGCCAGCGCCACGGCAGGCATGGAGATCGGCGACTATGGCGGCCTGGGACGGGGCAACTACTGGACGGCCTCGGAGAACGCCTACTACGGCAACTACGTCGGCAGCAGCGGCAACAACCCCGGCGCCCTGGTCCTCTCGGCCAACCGCCTGTGGCGCAACGGCGGCCACACCAGTACCAACCTGAGCATGGAAGCCGCCTCGCTGCGCAATGCCGCCTATCCCTTCCCCAAGGACCAGTTCGAGGTGGTCGGCAACTGGCTGCTCTGCACGGACAGCGGCTCGCCCATGTACGAACACTGGATGTACGCCAAGGCCCAGCGCCCGATCAGCAGCAGCCAAAGCGGCATCAAGCTCGTCTTCGACCGCAGCACGATGAGCCTCAGCGGCATGCCCGGCAGCTACACGGGCATCAACGGCTACACGCACACCTACAGCTTCGCCCAGCAGCTTCCCACGAACATCCAGACCGAGTTCATCCTGCGCATTGACGGCAACATCATCACCGGCCTGTGCAACGGGGTGGTGCGCCTGCAGGTGGAGGCGGACCTGTCTTCGCTGTCCAACAACGACGGCGTGGGCTTCGGCGTGGCCGGCTATGTCCAGCAGGCCGACGCGGGCCTGAAGGACTTCCGTGTGCGCCAGCTTCCCAACCCGGCGGTGGCGCGTAAGACCTTCCTGACCGCCGCCGCCAACGGCAGCATCTACGTGGGCCAGACTCCGAGTTCCCTGGCCCTGGCCACCGGGGGCGAGGCGGCCCTGACGGCCGGCAATGGCATCGCGGCCGGCGACGTGGACGGCTACGTCTACTTCGTCGATTCGGTCATGGCCAAGCGCATGAGCCTGGACACGCTGACGGTGGAAGAGTGGACGACAGAGCAGAACCCCGACTTCAGCACCAAGGGCACCGTGCCGGCGAACCTTGGCCTCCTGTGCATCTGGCGCACCCGCGTGGTGGTCTCCGACGGCAGCAACGTCTACATGAGCCGGGCCGGCAACGCCCGCGACTTCGACTACTCGCAGGATGACGCCCAGGCGGCCGTCGCCTTCAACCCCAGCAGCGCCCAAGGTCAGATCGGCCAGCCCATCAAGGCCCTGATCCCGTTCCGCGACGACAGCATGCTCATCGGCTGCGACCACTCGCTGTTCCTGGTGGACGGCGATCCGGCCGACGGCGGCTCGGTGGTGAGCATCTCCGAATCGGTCGGCATTCTGGGCAAGGATGCCTGGTGCCAGGACCCGGCCGGCAACATCTACTTCATGGGCACGGGCGGGCTGTACCGGATGCAGGCCCAGCCCGGCAGCCAGCCGGTGAACCTGTCCACCAGCAGCGAAGCCAGCTTCTTTGCCGACATCGACCGCAGCGGCAACTGGCTTGGGATGGCCTGGGACCGCGATCGGGAAGGCTGCTGGATCTTCGTGACCCCCAAGATCCCCGGCGCCGCCCGACACTACTGGTATGACGCCACCAGCGCCGAGGGCGGGGCTTTCTTCCCCCAGCAGTTCCCTGACAGCCACGGGCCGGCAGCCGCGTTGGTGTATGACGGCAATGGACCGCTGGACCGTTACCTGCTCTTGGGCGGGCGCGATGGGCATATCCGCAAGGTCGATGCGGCCTGCCTCACCGATGACGGGACCGCGATCAGCTCCTATGTCTTTGTCGGCCCCTTCCGGCCCGGCGGCGTGGCCCAGCAAGGGCGCCTGACGGACCTGGAGTTTTACCTGGGCGAGCTTCCGGCGGGCCTGAGCGGCGTCAACTGGAATGCCCATTACACCGTCCAGTCGGCCAAGGACGCCTATGCCGCGTTCGCCTCGCCGCATCTGAAGACGGCTGGCCGGTTCACCGCTCCTGGCCGGCAACTGCACCGCCGCCAGCGGCAGCTTGGCGGGGTGTTCTTCGTGAAGCTGTGGAACACGACGGCCAATACCACCTGGACGCTTGAGCAGATTGTCGCCAGCTTTGAGCCGGCAGGGATGGTGAGGTAATGGCCAGCCGCATCCCGCGCAATCCGCGCACCGACAGCCAGCAGAAGCGGGCCTTCCAGCGCCTCAAGGGCGGCGGCTTTGGCGATGGCATTACCATCGTCGCCAACGGCACGGGCGCGTACGCCGTGCAATGTGCCGCGCCGGTGAAAGCGACGGCCGGCGGCGTGGGGCTGGACCTGGCCGCCAATGGCGGGCTGGGCTTATCGGGTGGGAAGCTGGGCATCAATACCGATGGGGCCACCACCGAGATCGCCGCCAACGTACTGAGCGTCAAGGATGGCGGCATCACGACTGCCAAGATCGCCGGCCGGGCCGTGGATGGCGGGAAGCTGGCCGTGGGCGCGGTGCTCACCGAGAACCTGGGCGACGGCCAGGTGACCTTGCAGAAATGCGCCTTCTCGCTGCCGGTGGTGCCAACCTTCGTGGATGGCGAGGTGCCATCCGGCGTCATCGACGGGGCCAATCAGAGTTTTACGCTGGCCCATGCCCCGGCGGGCGGGTCATTGCACCTGTACCAGAACGGGTTGCGCCAGACGCCCACCAGCCATTACACCCTGGCCGGCGACACGGTGAGCTTCGTCACGGCGCCGCCCCTGGGGGCTACGCTGCTGGCGGACTATCGCTACTGAACCAAGCGTTGTAGCGCCACAAGAGCCACACTCTACACTGGATGCGGGAGCCAACCATGAGTATTGCAGGCGTCATTCAGGACTCGCGGGCCGGCAGCGTCGGTTACCAGAATCCCGGCGTTCGCATCGGCAAAGGGGCCATCGCGCTGGGGGCCATGCCCACCTTCGGCAACATGCTGGCCAACAAGACCGGCTTCACCCCCGAAGCGGCCGCCAACGCCGCCCGCCAGTCCAGCAACGTCATCAACCAGTACATGGCCGGCCAGCAGCAGAAGGGCCTCAATAGCCTTCAGCAAGGCAC
>Ga0209450_10000056_pt1 | contig 76263 bp, 67 predicted proteins | sample FrelakmetLWP11LW_FD_187149 | JGI IMG/M metagenome (GOLD analysis project Ga0209450, IMG submission 187149) | Freshwater lake sediment microbial communities from the University of Notre Dame, USA, for methane emissions studies - LWP11 LW (SPAdes)... | ecosystem: Environmental > Aquatic >... | reverse complement strand
TGATGATCGTTATTATGACAGGATAGCAGGCTCGCTTGCTACGGCGCCTTTTGGGAGCGCGCTGCGCTCGCCTGCCTTTGCTTATTACTGCTTAATTAGTCTCATATGTGTTTGGACTTTTACACTTCATTCAACGATACGTGGTGTAACAAACATCAAAAGTTCTTTGCGCTCCATTTTTGTTTCCTGCTTACGAAAAAGCAGGCTCAGCAAAGGAATTTTTCCTAAAACAGGTATGCCAATAATATTATTGCTTTTGCTCCACTCATAAATTCCACCTAACACAACTGTTTCGCCATTTCGTACTAATGCTTGGGTTTGGATTTTACGGGTATCAATTACGGGTACGCCATTAACTGTTAATTGGCTAACTTTATCTTGATTAAGTTGTAACAATAAATTAACTGTATCTTCGGCAACAATTTCTGGGGTAACTTTCAAACTTAATACCGCTTTTTTAAAGGTAATGCTCGTATCTCCTCTTTTGGTTTTTTCTTGATAGGGAATTTCTGCTCCAGACTCAATATAAGCTGCCTGACGATCTGCGGTTAATAGTTTGGGACTTGAAATAACCTTGCCGCGACCCTCGCTTTCAAGAGCGGCTAACTCTAAATCAAGTAATGAGCCATTATTTAATTTTGCAATTGCAAAATTAGCTCTTCCGGGACGCAAATCAATGGACGTGGTTGCTTGTTTTGTTTGAATCGTGCCAAATTCCAAGCCTAGGTCGCTTGCAAATTTTTCATCAGCACTAACAATTCGTGCTTCAATTAAAACTTGTTTTACCGGAACATCGACTTGCTTAAGCAAATGTTTTAAAGCCGCAATTTTGTCACTGGTATCAGCGACTACTAACATGTTGGTGCGAGCTTCTGCACCAGCCTTGCCGGTTGGTGATAATATTCCCGCTGGTCCTAATATTTTGGAAATATTATCAGCAGAAGAGTGGTGTAAATTAAAAACCGTTGGCTGTAAGATCGCTTGCTCCTTTTTGTCGAGATCACCTGGCGGCGCAATAACAATAACATTAGCTGTTTCTCGTTTAACCAAACCCTGCATTTGTATAACCGTATCTAAGGCTTCACGCCATGAGATTTTGCGCAAATTAATGCTAATTTTGCCGCCAATTTTTTCGCTTATGATTACGCTTTTGCCAGAATGCTCAGTCAATATGTGGAGTAAATCATAGGTTTTGATATTGGAAAAATTAACCGAAATTCGCTGTGTGGAATTGTTGGCCGCAAAAGCCGCATTGATAAATAAAAACAAAACTATATATTTCAACCAAATCATTTGTTTTCTCCTGTGGTAATCCCATGCTCGTTAATTGCCGTGATTTTGCTTTGTTTTAAGCCAATTTTATCGCCGACAGCCACCCGATGAATTCCACCCATTGGATCACTAACAAATCCATAAATATTTTGATTTTGTTTTATCATGCCAAGAAAAGTTAGTTCTTTAGTGGCCCATAAAAATAAATTAGTCTTAGTAATGGTTTTTGTAAAAATATCGTTCCCTGGTGGGTTAATCGCGTTATTGTTTTGTAGTGGCGCTTCGCTGGTTTTGACGGGCATTTTGTTTCTATAAACAGTTATCAGTACCTGCATGTTTAACTCATCACCCCCGTCATTGTTTGCTTTTTTTTGCAAAGCCAACTCTTCAAACGCTATAAAATAAGGTTGATTAAACACATTATTCACGAACTCAAGTAAATTTTTGTATGACCCACCAATTTCGAGTTTTATAGGATATATAATAAAAAACTCATCTTCTTTGTTGGTCTGGGGCTCAAGCATTTGTAGTTCAATTTGAGAATGAACCGCTGCTTTCCCTATGGCATTTAAAATATCCGCAATACCAAAATCACCAGCAAATTGCTTTAGCTTTGCCGCATATTGTATTTGTGGGTTTTCGGTTTTTTGTTGTTCTGCTGGAACCCCTCGTGCCGCTTGATTTTTGTGTTGTAATAGGCGGCTGATTTTTATTTTTTGCTTTTTTGCGGCACAAAGTTTTTCTTGTAAAAACTTTATGTCGGTAATGTAGCCTAGAAATAAAGCCAACAAACCAATTCCTAGGCTCACAGTAAGTCTGGAATAAAAATTATTTTCCACAATATAGCGACAATGCAAAATCATATTCATCCCCTTGATGGCTTATTTTTTGTACTGTCGGTGTAGCGCAATAATTTGTTTGAGCAAAACTTTTTATAAGTTGCGTGATTCCAAACATTGAATCGGCCTTGCCAAATAAATTAACCCTATTGTTTTTGATTACTAGTCGTGTTAACTGCGCATTTGCTATTATGCCGCGATGTAAGTTTTCAAAAATCTTTATTAATCCAGTTCGTTGTTCTTCTAAGTTTATAATTCTGCTGATAGCTTGTTGGGCTCGCTGTTGCTGCTGGTTGCTTTGGTTTTTATTTTTCAATCGTTGTTCGAATAACAAAAGTTCTTGCTGCATTCGAGCCGTTTGTTTTGTTTCAATATTAATTTGATGCCATAATGCCAAATGCCAGAGCGCTAAAATAACTATTGCAACGCCAAAAATAACCAACATTTGTTTTTTGAAAAAGCGTGCTTTTTTAAGACGCAATTCTTGGCGCCATGGTAATAAATTAATTCCCGTTGGCATCTGTCACCCGTAGGGCTAATCCACAACTAATTGCCATCATGGGCGCTATTTTTTGTACCAATTCTTGAGAGATCGAGGGGGACAATTGCATGCCAAAAAAGGGATCAATGATTACGGTTTGTATACCAAACTGCGTATTAATTGCCTCTTTTAATCCTGGCAGTGCTGCTTTTTCTCCAGCTAAAACTATCTTTTCTAGCGGTTGGTGCAGCAATTTTACTTTGAGGTGAGTTATAATTTGCGTAACTGATTGTATCTCCGCTCGATTTGTAAAATCCTCATGCGCATATACTATTTTTTCATGATCAATTATTACAATTAATATAGCTCCAGCATCGATGTTTATTATTGTCATTAATCCAGTTGTGGCTTTAAACTGTTGGCGTATAGAGCGTTCTAAAGCATATGAATCAATGTCAATTATTTTAGGATAAAGATTAACCTCCTGTAGTAGTTTGATACATTTTTCCACACGTTCGCGGCGTACTGTAATCAAGCGTAATGTTATGTGTTCATCGATTTTTCCTTTCGTCTCGATAATTTGATAATCAAAACTAATATTTTTAGCGGACTCGCCAGTATATTTTTCAACATTAAAGTGCAAAAAATTTTCTATTTCTTGGTTGCTTAACCCCGGTGCAATTTCGATTTCTTTAAAAATAATTGCTGAATGTGACAGCGCAATCGCAGCGCTTTTGGTTTTGATTTGAGTTTGCGCAAACATTTCTTTGAGTGCAGTAATAACTAAATCATCAGGCATGGAGGCTGTTAGAGGCATATTTATACATGCCTCGACTTGGTAATTAGAACCCAAATGCGAGAGCTCAACTAAGCGAATTGAATCGGCATTTATATCAATTCCCAGTAAGCTTTTGGCTTTTGGTTTGATGATTTGTAATATTTTTTTTATCTGCATATGAATAAACACGGAGTTTATCCATAAGAATCAGCAGCGCAATACCGGTAAAAAGACGGGGGAGTTTTTATGTTTCGATTAACTTATGGTGAATTTGAAAACTTGAGGTCACAAACCGTGACCTCAGGTTGAAGTGATAAAATTAATATAACTATTGGTTTAGTTGTATAGCCTTGATTGTTTCCCCATCATTTTGGTAAATAACTTTTATTGGATAAGATTTGTTTTTGTCCATAGTTCCTTCGATAGGCGTGCCAGCAATTTCCCAAAGGCCAAAAGTCGATATATCAAGCACCCCGTGCATTACAGCGCGAGCGGCAGACCCAGTTGGTTTTTTTACTTGATAGGCTTCTTCGATAATGTTTCCCTTGTTGTCTTTTTTAGCATGGAGAGGAACTGCACCTTTCGAAATAATACAGGCGCGGGTACGACATTCCCCCAGTTGTTCAGAATCGACACCAGTTTTATGTGCTGCCATGAATACAGAGCAACCAGATAGTAGTGGTATGCAGAGAAGGCTGATTATTAAGTTCTTGTTTAACATTTCATGTTTACCTTTATTATAGATGTTTTTTTGGTGGACTTTGCAATTCTCTAATGATTGTTTATGATCCATTGGCTCATTAAAACAATACTTCTACTTTTTATATTATAAAATAAATTATTGCAATCTTTTTATAGTAACAAATAATTTTAAACGCGGAGCTAAGTAGCGCGAGCGGTGCGTCTGAGCCGATATTGTTTTAGGGTGATGTGAGGCAGGACGCCGAACACAAGCCTACATGGACGTATTCACGGCGTCCCTAAAACAACATCGGCGAACGACGCACCAGATGCGCGGCTTGTGTAACCAACAATATTTTTTGATCACTTTTTTGAATTTTCATTCAGGTACTGATATTCTGATCCTTGATAATAAACTGGAAACTCTATAAATGTTTAAATTTTTGACTAAATTCATTAAAAACAGCTCTTTGAGTTTAATGAGCTTGGTTTTCACTGGCTTAATTGTTTTTGGTGGTATTTATTTTTATATGGTTATCCATCTGCAAGATGTTAACCAGCTTAAAGAAATGCGCAAACAAATCCCCCTGCGCATATATACTAGTGATGGCAAATTTATTAATGAATTTGGTGAAAAAAAGCGTTTACCTATAACTTTAAGCCAAATACCAAAACAATTAATCCAAGCGTTTTTAGATACTGAAGATCAAAGATTTTATGAACATCGCGGAGTGGATTTTTTAGGACTACTACGTGCCGCCAAAGCGTTTGTCATGTCCGGCAAAAAATCACAGGGAGCTAGCACCATCACGATGCAGGTGGCTCGTGAATTTTCTGGGAATAGACAAAGAACTTTTGCGCGCAAACTAAATGAAATTTTACTTGCCTTTAAAATCGACGATGCTTTTAGCAAAGAAGAAATACTTGAACTTTATTTAAATCAAATTTATTTCGGTAATCGAGCATATGGTGTCGCTGCTGCATCACAAGTTTACTATGGTAAGCCACTAAATGAGCTAACGCTAGCGCAAATAGCAGTGATTGCTGGTTTACCCCAGGCACCATCACGCGATAATCCAATTGCAAACCCAGAGGTTGCGCGAGAGCGTCGTAACCATGTATTGCAGCGTATGCTTGAACATGGTCACATCAATTTGATGGAATATAATGCAGCGATTTCTGCACCAATTGCGACGAGTTATCATGAATTGCAAGCAGAAGCATCAGCGCCATACGTAGCGGAAATGGTACGTAACGTTATAGTTTCCCAATATGGTGAAGCAGCTTATGCTACTGGGATGAAAATTTATACTTCAATTGATTCTCGTCTTCAAACTTTTGCCAACCAAGCCCTACATGATGGAATCTTAGCTTATGATCAGCGGCATGGTTATCGTGGGCCGGAAGGACATTTGGCTCCGGGAAGTAAAGTTTATTGGCAGCGCAAATTACGAAGTATCCCCATAGTTAGCGACCTACACCCGGCAGCAGTACTTAGTTCAAATGCCAAATCAATTACAGTTTTATTGAGTACTGGCGTTACGGCTGATATTAGCGCCAGCAATTTTGCTTGGGCAAATCCACAATTAAGTAGTGGTGACATTATTCGCATTTATAAAAACGCGAGCAATCAATGGAGGTTTGCCCAAATACCGAAACTTGAAGGAGCGATCGTAGTGCTTGATCCAAAAACTGGTGCGATTTTAGCATTAAGCGGCGGATTTTCTTATGCAAATAGTAGCTATAACCGCGCCATTCAAGCCGAACGTCAACCAGGATCAAACTTTAAACCTTTTATTTATTCCGCTGCTTTAGAAAAAGGCCTTACTCTTGCAAGCGTAATTAATGATACACCACTTATAATCACTGATCCCTATACCCAAAAAGAGTGGCGTCCCCAAAATGATTCACAAGATTTTCTTGGACCAGTTTGTGTGCGTGATGCATTAAGTCTTTCGCGCAATGTAGTATCAATTCGTCTATTACAATCTACTGGAGTTCCCTATGTAGTTGACTATCTCAAAAAATTCGGGTTTGCCGGATCAGAAGTACCGCCATCGCTTTCATTGGCTCTTGGAACCGGTATTATAACACCGTTGAAAATGACAGAAGGCTTTGCGGTGTTTGCTAATGGTGGTTATAAAGTTACGCCATTTTTTATTAATTCAATAGTTGATGCTGATAACAAAAATATTTTTCAAGTACAACCTGCGGTCGTTCCCGAAATGGCTGGACCAACAAATAAATTGCCCTTAGCGCCACGGGTTATTACGCCACAAAATGCTTATCTAATTACTGATGTGCTTAAAGATGTTATTAAAAGAGGTACTGCAAAAAAAGCACTTGCAATACGACGTGGTGACATCGCGGGTAAAACTGGAACTACTAGCGATTTGGTCGATGCTTGGTTTTCAGGGTTTAATGGCGATTTGGTTGCAACGGTATGGATGGGTTTTGATCAACCGCGTTCAACTCATGAGCATGGCTCGCAAGCGGCTTTACCAGTATGGATACAATTTATTCAAAATGCTTTGGCGAACAAACCAGAACATAGTATGAAGCAACCAGAGGGAATAACGACAGTGCGAATTGATCCAGCAACTGGAATGTTGGCTGAGCCCGAACAAGAAAATGCTGTTTTTGAAATGTTTACTGTTGATACGGTTCCAAAAACCGTAGCTTCTGCGCAACCAGAAGATGGTCCGCTCAATCTCGATGATTTAGAGATAACTACGTCCCCATTGTTTTAGAGCGGGCTCTTAGAGACTTTCAATATGTAAGTATGTCCTTTAAATTTAAAATGTGCTGGATAATTATCATTATCCACTATGCGCAGCAAATCAAACTGCTCTGCAATAGTTTTATTTACATCTAATTCACTGTCTTTAGGGGAGCGTTTGGGATAATAAGTAGCTTCGCCTTTTTGTTCGATTTGATTTTGTACCGGAAGAGGATATTTTTTTACAAATTCCAAGCATAACCAGACGCTCATTTCCCCTTGTTGTTTACGTAAATCGTCTACTAACTCATCGCCGCGAAAATGCAGAAAACCTTGCAAATAAATGGGTCCACGGTCAACTTTTTCTTCCGCCTCAAATAAAGTTATGGGGATTTTGTTTATGCCTTCCGAAATTTGCCATGATAGCGGTGCCCATCCTCTTCCTTGTGGTAACCCGCTAGGGTGCACGACTAAGTTATGCTTATTTCTGCTCAAGATATTTTTGTCGGCAATTTGCCAGCAGTTCAAATAAAAAGCAAAATCGCCAGACGGGATATCTTTGACATCAAATAGGTGCTGTACATCATGCCCTTCTTGTTTAAGCAAAAACATTAAGTATTCTATATGGGGTTTTATCCAGCTTTTTTCGCTAGAAACAATAGCAATCTTATATGGCACAACAATTCCTCACTATCGGTTATTTTAATTCAATGTTTTCGATAATTACGTCGCTAATCGGGTGGTCATTGGCATCAACTTGAACGTTTTCAATTTTGCTAACCACATCCATGCCAGATGTGACTTGTCCAAAATTAGTATGTTTGCCATCAAGCCATGGGGTAGCATCTTTAGTAACGATAAAAAATTGGGAGCCATTAGTGTCTTGGCCAGCATTAGCCATCGCTAAACTACCATGAACTAATTTATGATTGTTTATCTCGTCCATAAATTTATATCCTGGTCCGCCTAAACCATGAGTACTGATATCTTTGTTGCGACTGTTTGGATCCCCCGCTTGAATCATAAAACCTTTAATGACGCGATGGAATTTAGTTTTGTTATAAAAATCTTTGACTGCCAAATTCAAAAAATTGTTTACAGTAATTGGCGAATCCTGGCCATAAAACTCTATGGTAATGTCACCATAGTTGGTTTTAATAATTGCCGTTTTATACTTTGCAAATAAATTTTCTTGTCCTGATAAAACCCCACTAGCCGCTGTTTTCATAATATTTTCACCTGTTGCTTCTTTATTTTCACAACTACAAACCATACAAGTTAATGCCGAAACAATCATTAAAATAAAGATATTTTTTTTCATGTAGCTACTCCATTATCAACATCGATGAATTGATTATAACAAATCACAAATAAAGGGAAAGATGATTATCTATTAAAAATGAATCTTTACAACATACAGTAGCCCGAAGGGATAAATATCATTAGTTCAGTCCATTAAAATAAATTTTTAAACACACAGAAATACCCCACCAGTCTAGCCTAAGCCTTGCGCTGTTTGCAAGGCTTAGGCTGGGGGAACAAATTCTTCGATTTGTCCTAAATTTAAATGCTACTAGTAGCGCTTTGAGGGTTTGCACAGACAGTGTTACGAGTATCGTTGTTTGCAGCCAAACCATTTGGTGCCTGTACCTTTGTATCCCAACATCCATTGCTGATGAGGGTAACAATAGGTCTAATGTAGGCTACATCATCCTGTATGCCTGATAGCGGTGTTTGTATTCCATTGATTGATGTTATCAGTTGAGCACGCTCATTATCCTGGTGTAATTTATGAAGAAAATAAACTATTTTATTTAATGTATGTAATGTTTCTAGGTTAACATCAGCAACTGATTTGGTTTTTAAGTCGTTGTAATACGTTTGGGTAAGTCCAACCATAGCCATATATTTTTCTTTTTCATGCATGCTTGAATCCGCTTTTTTTTCTTTGTATCTTTCTTGAAAAATATTGAAAATCCCCTCGAAAAAAAGCGTTCGTAATGCAAGTAGCGAACGAACTTTTATTTTATATTCCTGGTATAAAGAATTTTTATTCAAATAAGTAAGCATTTGTTGATACTGGCTTGTACCTCCTGAGGGAGTGTTCGTTGGTATTTTTACTATTGTATATGGAACTGATGGGTTTGCTGTTGTGTTTGTATACGGAAGATATAAGGTCATACTATCCCCATTAATTGCTTGGGGGAAAGAAAATGTTTTTGGTGGTGGTGCTGTTTTAATTAGTTGGCTTATAAATAACTTGGCATTATTAGCCGCAGTACCCTCTTCTTTGGAATAACTATCTGGCCCAATCAACGCGCTAACGTCCAATATACTTTGGGGCATATCTGTACTATTGATGCTGTCATCCAAACTACCGTATGGATTCCCATTTCTAAATGTCGGATCAATAGACACATCATTGATATTATTATCTCCGCTTTCTGCCTTCATTATGAGTAATGCAAAGATATCTTTTATTTTGTCTAATGGAGTCTTTTGTGTATCGTAATAAATTTCTTGATTCAATTGGTTTTTAACGCCCTGCTTTACCTTTTTTTCTATTTCTAAAATATCTACCGCCGCTTTACTAGGATTTAGTTCTGTTTTATTAACTATTTCTAATTCATTATTTATGAAATTTTTATCTGTAGCATAAAGAGTGTAGAAGTTTTGAACATACCCATCTACCTTTTTATCAATGATGCTTTGAGTGCCGCCGGCAGTATCTGGAGATCCAATAAAGGCCGTGTTAATCGCATTTACAATGGAATAGTTGGCTGGCCCATGCAAAGCATCCATAGTTTCTGTTCGAAACGTATTAATTGCTTTAACTATGTTGGTGCTGACCTGGTTTAAGCTATTGGTAATGGCGCTGTTATCATAGATGGGGGTATCGACACAAAATACCGTGGTCTGTAACAATGCCAAAACGGATGCAGTAAAAATTTTTAGTTTTATATTTTTCATAAATTTTATTCCTTTATTAAAGTTACCGATAAATACTAGTTTGTTCCTGATTTTGTGGTTGCGGTGACGACTCACCTGTTGGTTGAACTGTTGGTGGAACTATTGGCTGAACCATCAACGGTTTGGGTCCGGGACTTTGCGCTTGCGTTTGTGGTGCGACGGTTTGTCCTTGTTGTTCTTGAGAATTTTGCTTTTCTGGAGAAAATAATTTTAATCCGGGATTGTATTGTATTTGCGTTGGTTGATCTGATGTGTCTTGATCTGATGTGCCTTGATCTGTATTTGTTTGGGAACCTGGTTTGGGTATTTGAAATGGAACGTATTTAGGTGGTTTTTTATCAGCATCTGAATTTGATGTTGACTGGTTTGTGGTTGCTATTGGTTTAATGCCTGACTCTTTCATCATTTGTGCTTTTTTTTGAGCAAGGTCACAATTTGCATCATCAGGCGCACAAGTGGTTGCTAAAGAAATTGTTGTCAACAGTAATGTGCAAATAAAAGCTATGATTTTTTCTATCTTAAGCATGGTCTTTACCTCCTAAAGCCTGTTGGACGGCGCTTAAACGATCGGCAGCAAATATGCGCCCAAGGATACGCAAGCGTTCAAATACAATGTTGCGGCGCAAAAATAATCCAAAAATATCATCAGTTGATTTGGAAGTCGTTTTTGCAAACATGATTATTTTTGAGGCTGCTCCAGGATGGGCAGTATCTATACATTGCAACAACCTCAGCATGCGTCCCATTTTGAGATAGACAGCGACTTGGATGATTTTATCTTCTGCTTGTAAATCAACGTAACCAATGTTATCCAATATGGTTGAGAGTTTTGCTATAGCCCCCTCCAATTCAGGATTGCCATCAAGCGACCAATTCTCAACATTTTCCATAAAAGAAACAACTTTATAGATCATTGGGTCATGATACTCATGCCAAAATTTATGAACACCTTTGTTGCTAAGATCGGGCACGTCCAAATACCTTTAAGGTTATGTTAAGATTTCGAAGAGTATACACAAATCGAACAAAAGCTGCAATTAACTATTGAATCTCGATTTAATTTAGTTAACAACCAACCCATTAACATTAAGAAGATAAATTTTTATAACATACAGTACAGTGGCTCCGAAGGGAGATAGATATCATTAGCTTATCCTAAGCCGTGCGCTGTTTGTAAGGCGCAGGGCTTAGGGAGATATTGGGTACTGAGTAGGTGTTGTTTTATGTGACATAACATAGATGTGACGTAGATTGCAACAGTTCAATAATCCATGTAGAATCCCCCTCCTTTGAAAAACAAACCCAGTTCTGGTCGCGGAATTGGAAATTATAATCAACTTTGGAGATTAACATGAAGAAAACTTTTACTATCACTGCTAAAGCACGCAGCGATATGGGGAAAGGTGCGAGCCGCCGCCTACGCCGTGCTGATCAAGTTCCCGGTATTGTTTATGGCGCTGGTAAGGAGCCAGAAATGATTGCTATTGAACATAGTCCATTATTACGCTTATTAACCAATGAATCTTTTTATACCCAAATTTTGGATTTGGACATTGCTGACAAAAAAGAACACGTTATTTTAAGGGATCTACAACGCCATCCTTTCAAGCCAAGAATATTGCACATCGATTTACAACGTATTAGCGCTACTGAAAAAATTGCTATGCATATTCCACTACACTTTACTGGTGGTGAATTGGCGCCTGGAGTTAAAGTGGCAGGTGGTTTGATTTCGCGCCTAATGTCAAACATTGAAGTGCGTTGTTTACCAAAAGACCTACCAGAATTCATTGAGGTCGATCTTTCGAAACTCGGAATCAATCAAACGATTCATTTATCAAACTTAAAACTACCAGCCGGTGTTGAAATTATAGCCATTATTCATGGAGAAGATAAACCGGTTGCAACAGCTTACATTCCTCGTGTTGTGGTTGAAGAAGAAACGGCTCCAGTAGCAGCAGCGGCAGTTCCAGTTGTGGGTGAAGAAGCTAAAGAAGGCGCTGAAGGTGAGACCAAAGAAGAAGGGGCTGATAGCAAGGGAAAGGACAAAGGTAAAGGAAAAGAACAGGAAAAAGAAAAAAAAGCTTCAGCTGAAAAGAAAGGAAAATAAAGGGATTAACCCTTGGAAGGCGAAACTGAAATTAGATTGATTGTGGGTCTGGGCAATCCAGGCTCACAATATGAAAAGACCAGGCATAATATTGGTTTTTGGCTGGTGAATACTTTGGCCGGAAAATATAGCGGAAACTTTAAAAATGAGCATAAGTTTAAAGGTTTTTTAAGCGCTATAACTATTTTTGATCATGAATGTAAGTTGTTTCTGCCAATGACATTCATGAACTTAAGTGGTGAGGCTGTGCGTAAAATCTCTAGTTTTTACAAAATCCCAGCCGAAGCAATTCTAGTTATTCATGATGAGTTAGATTTTCTTCCTGGAGTTGTACGTCTAAAAAAGGGTGGCGGTGCTAATAGCCATAACGGTGTACAAAACATTATCGATCAATTGGGCAGTAATAACTTTTGGCGCCTGCGAATTGGAATTGGCAAACCCTCTTTCAAAGAAGATATGGCCAATTATGTAACATCTTCTCCAAACAAATCTGAAACCAAACAGATTCATAACGCAATAGATCAAGCAATTGAAGTTATCCCAGATTTGGTTTTAGGTAACTTTGTAAGAGCAATGCAAGTTTTGCATAGTTAACCTTGGGTAATTAATGAATTTTATGTTCATGGCCACATTTTTTATTATCGTGGCGAACTATTGCCACGCCAAGAATAAACACAAATATTGCGACTATTATCAACGGCGCAAATGTGAATAACGTATTCATCATATATCTTTCCTTAAGCCTAATCCAAAGCAAGCAATATGACCACATGGTGCACCCGCCACATGATTAACAAATACGCCAACAATGCCTGCTGTAATAAAATTAATACCTGGTTTTTACCAAGGCATATTTTGTTTTGGCAAAATCAATAAATTTATCTAGATACCATGAAAATCATTCAAACATTTCACCTCCGACTGTTTTTGTTTTAAAAATACAAAACGTTTAACTTACGCTTAGTAATTAACTACTTTACAGGAAATTAGAGTCTTTACGAACCCCGGGTTTTTCCCTAACGTGATCTATTTAATTTGGTATAATAGAGTTTATGAAAAATTCTAATAAGAGTCCCAAATGAAAACACAAAAAATAATAGGTATTAGTCATATTACTTTGATCTGTAAGGATTTAGAAAAAACGACGCAGATACTAAAAGAAATCTTTGACGCTAAAGAAATTTATGCAAGTGGTGAAAAAACTTTTTCTGTTGCCAAAGAAAAGTTTTTCAATATCGCGGGGGTGTGGATTGCTATTATGGAAGGTGAAGCAGTTGCAAAAACTTATAATCATATTGCATTCCAAGTAAACGCTGATCAATTGCCATTTTTTGCAGAAAAAATCAAAGCGCTAGGCCTTGAAATCCTGCCACCCCGCAAAAGAAAGAGTGCTGAAGGAAATTCTTTATATTTTTATGACTACGATAATCACTTGTTCGAATTGCACGCGGGCGAATTAGAGACTCGGTTAAATTTCTATAATGCAAACTAATTGCTTTTGCCTTCGCGCACGCTACAATACAAATAAAATAGATTAAATCGGAAAAAACTATATGGGTTTTAAATGCGGAATTGTTGGGTTACCCAACGTTGGCAAATCAACGGTTTTTAATGCTTTAACCAAAGCTCAAGTAGCCGCAGCAAATTATCCATTTTGCACCATTGACCCAAATATTGGCATCGTTCCTATTCCTGATGCACGTTTAAAAAAACTCGCAGCAATTGTTAATCCGAAGCAAATAATTCCAACTGTAGTTGAATTTGTTGATATTGCTGGTTTGGTAAAAGGTGCGGCACAAGGCGAAGGATTGGGTAATAAATTTTTAGCAAACATTCGCGAAACCCAAGCAATAGCACACGTTGTAAGATGTTTTGAAAACCCTGATGTTGTGCATGTTTCAGGCAAAGTTCATCCTCAAACAGATATTGAAATCATTAATACTGAATTAATTTTGGCTGATCTAGAAACTATCGACAAGGCTATTCATAAAATTGCTAAAGGAGTAAAAAGTGGTGATAAGCAAGCAGTGGTTGATCTCGCTATCCTTGAAAAAATAAAAGAAAATTTAAATCAAGGTGTCCCCGCACGCGCATGCCATTTCGATGATAAGCCACAATTGCTACAACATTTACACTTGTTAACAATAAAACCAGTTCTTTATATTGCCAATGTTGATGAAAAAGGTTTCAAAAATAATCCATATCTAGATATGGTAGAAGCAATCGCCAAACGAGAAAACGCAGTTGTAGTGCCGGTTTGTGCAACAATCGAATCAGAAATCGCGCAACTCGCCGAAGATGATAAGGAAGCGTTTTTGACCGATTTGGGCTTAATTGAATCAGGCCTTGATCGCGTCATTCATGCTGGTTATGCATTATTGGGACTACAAACATTTTTTACTGTCGGTCCAAAAGAAGTGCGAGCTTGGACTGTAGAAAATAAAGCGCGGGCGCCACAAGCAGCTGGTGTTATTCATACTGATTTTGAACGTGGTTTTATTTGTGCCGAAGTTGCTTCCTATGATGATTATATAAAATGTAATGGCGAAGCTGGTGCGCGCGAAGTTGGCAAACTACGACTCGAAGGTAAAAGTTATGTTATGCAGGATGGGGATGTTGTGCATTTTAGGTTTAATGTTTAGGTTTCTGCAAACGGATAACACAAAATCTCATTTAATGACGTTACATTTGCGGCTAGTAGCAACAGTCTATCGATTCCTAAAGCAACTCCCGAACAATCTGGCAAATTCGGTAATGCTAAAAGAAAATTTTCATCAAGCGGAATTGGTGGCAGTTTTAGCTCTTGGCGCGTAGCTAAATCCTGTATAAATCTTTTGCGCTGTTCCTCCGCATCACTTAATTCATGAAAACCATTGGCTAGTTCAATTCCTTTAAAATAAACTTCAAAACGCGAGGCAATTTTTGGTTCTTCTGTGCGCACTTTTGCTAGCATTGCCTGAGATGCTGGAAAATCATAAATAAAAACTGGATATTCCTGGCCTAATTTCGGTTCGATTAAATGGGTAAACAATAATTGTAGCCACGTATCGTAATCATCCGACAAATTGGCAACGGACAAATTGTTTTTTTGGGCTGCAGTTTTTAATTGGTTAAGATCATTTGCATGAGGGTCGATTTGTAAAAATTCTGCAAAAACTTGCCCATAGGAAAAACGTTTGGATTCGGGTGCGTTAATTGTTACTTTTAAAAATTCGTTTACTTCAGCCATTAAGTCGTGATGATTAAAACCAAGGCGATACCATTCCAGTATTGTAAATTCAGGATTGTGGAGGCGCCCAATTTCATCTTTACGAAATGCTTTGCAAATCTGATAAATATCACCGCTACCGTTAGCAAGCAATCTCTTCATGGCAAACTCAGGCGATGTTTGTAGATATAAATTATCTAAACAAAAACTATTTAAATGTGGCGCAGGATTAGTTGCATGTGAAAGCAGGGGGGTTTCGACTTCAATTACATTACGCGCAGCAAAAAAATTACGGATTTTGGTAAAAGTTTCTGCGCGTAAATGTATATTCAATCAATTATTTTCCTCTCGACATATATTCGCCGGTTCGGGTATCAATTTTCAAAATATCGCCAACATTGATAAACAATGGTACGCGGACGACCGCGCCAGTTTCCATGGTGGCCGGCTTGCTTCCACCGGTAGCAGTATCACCACGTACACCCGGATCAGTTTCAATTACTTTAAGCGTAACAAAAATTGGAGGAGTTACTGAAATAGCATTATTGTTCCATAGGGTAACAATACAAACATCCTGTTCTTTTAACCACTTCGCACTATCATCAATGGTGGTTTTGCTAATGGTATATTGCTCATAAGTTGTTGGTGACATGAAATGCCACATTTCGCCATCGTTATAAAGGTATTGCAATTCCACGTCCAGTGCATCAGCTGCTTCTAAGGTATCTCCTGATTTAAAAGTTTTCTCTAAAACTCGACCAGTTCGCAAATTGCGCAACCTGACCCGATTAAAAGCCTGGCCTTTACCGGGTTTGACATACTCGTTTTCTAAAATATTGCACGGATCGTTATCGTACATTACTTTCACGCCGTTTTTCCATTCATTCGTAGAAATTGTTCCCATAAAAACCTCTATAAAATGATTATATGATAAGGACACATTATGTGGTTAGGCAGATAAATGCAAGAGGCCGCTAAAAAATTCACAATTAGATTTTCCCTTGTTGTGTTTGGTTGCGTCACGACTATTTTACGCATCATCGTAAATTAGTCAGGATTAATATTGTTGGTATGGTTCAAAAAAATGAATACAATAGACTAATTTTAATGCGAACATGCCTTTTTATGTACCACATAGTTCTTTTTCAGCCACAAATACCGCCCAATACCGGTAACATAATTCGTCTTTGTGCCAACACGGGTGCGTATTTACATTTGATAGAGCCGCTGGGTTTTGATTTGGATGACAAACATTTACGCCGTGCAGGTTTAGATTATCATGAGTTTGCCAGCGTTAAACAATACAAGAATTTAGAAGAATTTATGTTTTCACAAAAGCCTTCTCGGATTTTTGCTTGTTCTACTAAAGGTACAACTAATTATGATCAGGCTGCTTTTCAGCCAGGCGATGCTTTTTTATTTGGTCCAGAAACAAGTGGCTTACCCGCAGAAATGTTGGAGCAATTTACTAATGATAAAATTTTACGTATTCCGATGGTACCACACAGCCGTAGTTTAAATTTGTCAAATGCGGTAGCAATAGTGTTATATGAGGCTTGGCGACAAAATAAATTTGCGCCGGGCAACCAAATGCTGGGCGCAAATTTATCAAACTCAAAACTTCTATTTTAGCTCTGGCAAAAAATGCAAGTCGGTTAAAATTGGTAATATGAAAAGAATAATCCCAATAATTATTATAATTGTAAGCAGGGTATTGCCACCAAACACACGATAGGGCGATTTTAATTCTGTACTTTTACGTAAACGATAAACCATCAATGCTGGTAATATCATGCATAAAGTTGTAACAAAACAAGCAGAGATATTCATTGCTGTCATAAATCCATGTGGACAGAAAAAGGCATACAAAAATGGAGGAATAAAAGTCAGTCCTGCTGTTTGCAAACGACCAAATCTGGTGTTTGGACGTTTAAAACCATCTGCGAGAAAATCAAACAACCCAAGCGACACACCTAAAAACGCTGTTGTCATCGTAATGTTCATAAAGCCATGGATGCTGGCTGCAACCCATTTGTTATTAACAATTGCCGCTATAATTTTAGCAAAATCACTTGGGCCTGCTGGATAACCTAAGTGTGCAAGAGTGGTGAAGCTGTTATCTCCTATTTGCGGTACCGTGCCTAAAGTTGCTGCAGCCCATAACAAATAAATAATTAAAGCACATGTGGTACCAGTAATTATTATACATTTTAGTTCTTTAGGTTTATCCCCAACGTACATTCTTAAACTTGGAATAACAAACTGAAAATTAAAAATAAGCAGAATAATTGGTGATGCAACTAAAAGATATTTAACCTGTTCCAAACTCTGGCCGGAAATTAATCTGCTAACATCAACTTGAGGAAGAAGTAGCGCTATGGTGGTAATTAATAACAAACCTTTGATGCTAAATAAACCACGATTAACCTTATCAACGGCGGAGGTACTCCAATAAACGGCTGTCCCAAACACAAACGTAAATAACAAAGCAAAAACCCAGCTTGGTATTGCAGCATTATTCAATATTGGTTCAAGAAGAACAGCTAGAAGCGATGACTCTGCTGTAAGGTATCCGGCTATCGTTAAGCAAAGTAATAACAAACACGATATCCAAGTAATAATTCTACCAGGAATTCCGAGAGTTTTTTCGGCCATAGAGCTGAAGGTACATGCATCCACTGGTAATGCTAAACTCATTTCAAGAACCAGCAAACCGGTTATGGTTAATGCAACCCATGCTGACAATATAGTAATGACTGACCAAAAAAATCCAGGGCCGGATAATACTAGCGGCAGCGCAATTATCCCAGAACCAATCAACGTGCCAATTACAATCATGACACAACCAACAAACTTACCGATACCGATGTTCATATGCATATCCTCTCTGGCAAATTTTTAAGGTGGCTGGATTATATTCCAGTTTCGTATAAATCAAAAAACTTTTGTCATGATAAACCACTTGTTTAATTCAAACATTAAGGAATTCTTAAGTGATTTCGTTTTGCGAGTAACTCCCAAGCTTCCTACCATTTAGTATATTAAAAAATGCTTCGAAAGAGACAAAATTAAAAACAATAAATTCAGCCCGAAGGGTCAAATTCTGATAGCCTAGCTCAAGCAACGCGCTGTTTGCGTTGCGCAGGGCTAGGTCAATGCGCCTCCTCCCAATTATTCCCAACACCAACACTAACAATCGCAGGAATATCGAGTTTGGCAGCGCCTTCCATTCGAGCCTTAATTTCTTTTACGGCTATTTGGGAATGCTTGGCATCAACTTCAAAAACCAATTCATCGTGAACTTGCATAATCATTGAGATTTTAAAGTCACAACTTTGGATCCAATGATCAATATCAATCATGGCAATTTTCATAATATCTGCGGCGCTCCCCTGCATTGGTGCATTGATTGCCGCTCTTTCTGCTGCCGCGCGCTCAACAAAATTTTTGGCTTTGATTCCGGGAATGTAAAGTCTACGACCAAAAATTGTTTCAACAAAACCTTGTTTGTGTGCTAGTTCGCGCATTTTTTCCATATATTTTTTCACTCCGGGATAGCGCGAAAAATAAAGATCAATATAGCTTTGCGCATCTTCGTGCGACATCCCCAAGCGTTTGGCCAAACCAAAGGCTGCCATGCCGTAAATCAAACCAAAGTTAATGGTTTTAGCATTACGACGCTGGGTATCGGTAACATCTTTTGGTAGGATATCAAAGATTTCTGCTGCAGTTGCTCGGTGCACATCCATATCACTTTGAAATGCTAGACACAAATTTTTATCTTGCGAAAGATGCGCCATGATACGCAATTCAATCTGCGAATAATCTGCAGAAATCATAGTGCAACCTGATGGCACAATAAAAGCCCGGCGAATTTTGCGTCCTTCTTCAGTACGAATTGGGATGTTTTGTAAATTTGGATCGGTTGAAGAAAGCCTGCCAGTTGTCGTTACCGCTTGGTTATAAGAAGTGTGAATACGCCCAGTTTTTGGGTTAATCTGTTCGGGCAGGGCGTCAGCATAAGTTGATTTCAATTTACTTAAGCTGCGATATTCTAAAATTATTTTCGGTAATGGATAATCAAGAGCCAACTCTTGTAACACTGGCTCAGCAGTTGATGGTTGTCCCGTTGGGGTTTTTTTCAAAATCGGTAATTTTAGCTTCTCATATAAAACTTCTTGCAATTGCAAGGGAGAATTTATATTAAATTCAGCGTCGGCACTTTTATATACTTGCTGTTCCAACCCAACCAAACGCTCGGTAAGTTCGCAGCTAAAGTTTTGCAAAAATTCTTTATCAACACAAACTCCACATCGCTCCATCCTCGATAAAACACTGACCAACGGCATTTCGATTTCTTTAAAAACTTTTTCTTGGTTTTTGTTTGCTTCAATTTGTGGCCAAAGGACTTCGTGGAAGCGCAAAACCAAATCGGCATCCGTCGCGGCATAAGGTGCAGACTTATCCAAGTCTAATTGACTAAACGGAATTTGCTTTGTACCCTTACCAACAAGATCTTCATAAGTTGTAATGGTTTTGCCTAAATATCTTAGTGCTAGCGTTTCTTTATCATGTTTATTAATAGAACTATTCAAAATATACGACTCGAGCATGGTATCGTAGCCGAGTCCCTTAAGTTCAATATCATAATTAGCTAAAACACTCATGTCGTATTTGATATTTTGACCCAATTTTATTTTATGTGGATCGATAAAAATCGGTTTTAATTTTTGTAAAACATAATCACGTTCGAGTTGTTTTGGCGCGCCCGCATAATCATGCGCAACTGGAATATAAATTGCCTCGCCAATATCTAGCGCAAATGAAAGCCCGACGATTTTTGCCTGAATAGTATCTAAACTGGTAGTTTCAAGATCAAAAGCAAAAGCTTTGGCGTGCTTTAATTTTTCGCACCAATGCTCAAAGTCCTTTTCGGTCAAAATTGTTTTATGGTTCAAAGTGCCTGTTGCTTGGGATTGCTTGTTGCCAGCCAAACCGGCAAGCCAGTTTTTAAATTCCAAATGCGTAAACAATTCAATTAATTTTTTATCATTCAGAGCCTGCATACTTAAATCATCTAAATTAATATTCAATTTAAGATCAGACCGAATCGTTACCAAATTTTGGACAAGTGGTAATTGGTTCAAGCTCGCGCGCAAATTTTCCCCAACTTTACCCTTGATTTCATCTACGTGTTTAATGAGGTTTTCTAGCGTTTTATATTCTTCTAGCCATTTTACGGCGGTTTTTGGTCCTACGCCGGTAACCCCAGGAATATTGTCCGAAGTGTCTCCAACTAAAGTTAAATAATCCGTCATCCTTTCGGCCGCAACCCCAAATTTTTCTTTAACGCTTTTTTCATCTAGCGTGGTATTAGTCATGGTGTTTATTAGCGTAATATTTTTATCGACAAGCTGGGCTATATCTTTATCGCTAGTTGAAATCAAAACTGCCAATCCCTTTTGGGCCGCATCACGCGCAAGCGTACCAATAACGTCATCTGCCTCAACTCCTTCAATCATCAAGAGAGGCAGGCCAAGCGCTTGGATAGTTTCATGTAGCGGTTTAATTTGCACCTGCAAATCTTTTTCCATCGGCGGTCGAGTGGCTTTATATTGTGGGTACATTTCATGTCGAAAGTTTTTCCCCTTAGCATCAAATACTACGGCAATATGATCTGGTTTGTAATCATTGATTGTTTTTTTGATCATATTAACCACGCCATAAACCGCGCCCGTTGGTTCCCCTTTTGAAGTAACTAGCGGAGGTAGTGCATGAAAAGCACGATGCAGATAAGATGAACCGTCGATTAGAACTAAAGTTTTTTGTTTATGAGTAATCATAGCTTTCCTGCGAAACAGAAGGTTTTTGTTTGCGTGTAATATTGTTCAAAAAAAATGAACGTGATTTTCGCATAAGCTTATGTCGCATTATAAATTTACGCAACATTCATTTATGTGTATTTTGCGTAAGCCAGCGCCTACCGACTTTGAAAATTCACGCTTTTCATAAACTCGCTCGCATATACCAAATCGATTAACTCAAATTTGGTACGGCAACCAATTTTAGCCTTCATATTTTTTACGTAGTATTCAACTGTGCGTGGAGAAAGATTTAATATTGTCGCAACACTATTGATCGTTTTTCCTTTCAGTAACCAAGTCATGCATTCGGCTTCGCGCTTGGTGAAATATATGTTGCCATATTTGTCTCCTAATCCGTATGCTGCCAAAGATCTTTTCTCTAGCGGGTCATTTTTTCCTGTGTCGATACAAGAAAATTTACATTCCTCATTGTTGAGTAAACAGGCTTTTTGTCCATTAGCTTTCCTATCCATCACCTCCTTCACAATATCGTTCCAAGGCATAGTGTCCCCGCTTATATATGGTTTTTATTATGAAAATAGATTATGGCTACCATGCGAGTATTTGTTTTTCTTAACGTTTCCTGTGCCGCATTTATACCTTATAGAATAGTTTGTGTGCGGTCAATACCGTAAATAGTACTTTATTGTAAAATACGTTATCGATATCGATTAGCCATCAAATTTAGATGTAATCGGATACCTGCGTTCACGACCAAAAGCATTAGTTGTAATTTTAACTCCAGGAGGGGATTGGCGACGTTTATATTCACTGCGTTTAATCATGTTTATTGTTTTGATTACGGTTGTCCGATCAAAACCAGCTGAAACAATTTTGGCAATCGATTGTTCAAGTTCAATATAACGTTCGAGAATTTCATCTAAAATTGAATAGGGCGGCAGATTATCGGAATCTTTTTGATGTGGGGCTAATTCTGCTGTGGGCGCGCGCGTGATAGCAGCTTTTGGAATTACCGGCGAGATTTTATTGCGATATTGTGCCAGACGATATACGAGAGTTTTCGGCACATCTTTAAGTACACAAAAACCCCCAACCATATCTCCATAAAGCGTTGCATAACCTACTGCCATTTCACTTTTGTTACCGGTTGATAACACTAGTAGGTTTTTTTTGTTAGAAAAAGCCATTAACATGATTGCGCGACAACGTGCTTGAATATTTTCTTCGGTAGCATCTTTGAGTAGTCTATTCCACTGCGTTGGCAGGCTGCTTAGATATGCTTGAAACACTGGTTCGATTGAAATCTGGTTGAGTTTCACATCTAAAAGTTTTGCCCCTTCTTCGGTAATTTGGGCGCTCAAATTGCTGGAATGGCGCGAAGGTAAATATATAGTTTCAACTCTATCTTTGCCAAGAGCGTCGACTGCAATCGCTAGAGTCAATGCCGAATCAATTCCACCAGACACACTAACAATTGCGCCTTGGAAATTATTTTTTTCGACATAGTCACGTACGCCTAAAACTAAAGCCTGATATACCAACTCTTCAGTGCTGCTTGGAGGTAATAAGCGTTGACTTACTGGCTGTAATTTTGGTGTGGTTCGAATATTAATCAACATTAGGTTTTCGGTAAAAAATGGCGCTCGCTGGGTAATTTTTCCTCGGGTGTTCATAACTAAAGACCCACCATCGAAAACAAGTTCATCTTGGCCGCCAATAGAATTAACATAAACAATCGGCATGCCGCCTTCATGCGCCCTAAGTTTTAGTATTTGTTCACGTGATTGATATTTTTGGATATCAAAAGGAGAGGCGTTAAGGCTGATCATTAGTTGAGCCTGCATTTTTTTTGCAGCCTGCATTGGCATTTCATCCCATAAATCCGCACAAATCGCAATTGCTATTTTTATGTTTTTAATAGTTACAATACAGGTTTTGGTTCCGGGGGTGAAATAGCGCTTTTCATCAAATACCCCTGAGTTTGGTAAATATTGCTTGTGATAGCATGCGCATATTTTGCCGCTATGAATTAAAACTGCTGTATTGAAGCGCTCGTTTTGTTCTTGCGTTGGTAAACCTAAAACAATATAGATGTTTTTTACTTTGGTTTGGATTTGCTTGAGAGCGATTTTTATTTGTTTGTACAGTTCGGATCGCAGCAATAAATCTTCTGGTGGATAACCAGTTAAAGCCATTTCTGGAAATACTACAATGTCAGCTTTTTGTTGATCGCGAGCATAAAGAGAGTTTGCGATTATTTTTTTTGTATTACCTTTAATATCACCAACGATGGTATTAATTTGAGCTGCAGTTATACGTAGATTGTCTTTCATAATGTATATATGATATACCCTTGAGAATTAATTATATTGAAATTCTTATAGATAACAATGAAAAAAATAATAACGCGTAAAGTCCCAGAAAATATTTCATTGCTGCACCAGCAGCCACTCCTAAATCGTATTTATGCCGCACGTGGTGTTATGAGTGTCGCAGAATTAGATTATGACTTGGCCAGGCTTTCGCCATACAACGAATTAAAAGGAATCGAGCAGGCGGTTGAATGTTTGGCAGAAGCGTTCCAGGAACAACAGCGCGTTTTGATTGTTGGCGATTTTGATGCTGATGGTGCAACCAGCACCGCATTAGCAGTATTGGCGCTTAAATCTTTGGGTCTAAAAAATATTTCTTATTTAATTCCCAGTCGGTTTGATTTTGGTTATGGCTTAACTCCAGAAATTGTTGCCGTAGCTGCAAAACAAGAGCCGCAGTTAATTGTTACCGTCGATAACGGCATTACCAGTGCTGCCGGTGTTAAAGCAGCGAATGATTTGGGTATAAAAGTATTAATTACTGATCATCATTTACCCAGTGATGAATTACCGAAAGCTCACGCGATTATCAATCCTAATCAACATGGCGATCAGTTTCTGAGCAAAAATCTTGCGGGTGTTGGCGTGATTTTTTATTTGATGATCGCATTGCGTACGCATTTGCGTGATATTGGTTGGTTTGATGCACAAAATATTCCAGCACCAAATATGGCGCAGTTTTTAGATTTAGTGGCTTTAGGTACAGTTGCTGATGTAGTTAGTTTAGATTGTAATAACAGGATTTTAGTGGCACAAGGGTTGCAACGGATTCGAGCCGGCAAGTGTCGTATGAGTATCAAGGCATTACTTGCTATTACCAAACGAAGTTTTGAAAATGTGTTGGCTTCTGATTTAGGATTTGTTATTGCGCCGCGGATTAATGCAGTTGGACGGTTAGACGATATGTCGGTTGGGGTGGAGTGTTTGTTAACTGAAGATGTTGAGCATGCGCGATCAATTGCTAAGCAACTAGATGTATTGAATAATGAGCGACGCGGAATTGAAGAAGATATGCGGCGTCAAGCTATTCGAATTTTGGATGATTTGCAATTAGAGCAGGATTTGCCATCAGGATTGTGCATTTTTGAAGAAACATGGCATCAGGGAGTTTTGGGAATTTTGGCTTCACGACTAAAAGATAAATTACATCGTCCAGTTATTGCTTTTACTGCAATTAGCGAAACTGAAATTAGAGGTTCTGCACGTTCGATTGGTGGTGTACATATGCGTGATGTGCTCAATAAAATTTCGGTGCAAAACCCAGGTTTAATCACCAGGTTTGGCGGCCATGCAATGGCAGCTGGACTTAGTTTGGAACGCGATAGCTATGAAATGTTTGCGCAAATTTTTGCAACAGAAATTGAGCAACACCTTGGATCTACAGATTTAGATGGTGTGGTTTATACCGATGGCGAATTGGCCGCTGAATATTTTAATCTTGCTACAGCGGAGTTGTTGCGTGATGCTGGTCCGTGGGGAGAGGGGTTTCCTGAACCAGCTTTTTTTGGCGAGTTTGTTTTAGTTGATCAGCGCTTGGTTGGGCAAAAGCACCTTAAGCTAACTTTGCGTACTTCAGAAACCAAACAAGAAATTGATGCAATTTGGTTTAACATCAACCCCAATATTTGGCCAAATTTTCGTTGTGCAAAAGCCAAAATGGTTTATCGCTTAGGTATTAATGAATATAATGGCCGGCGGAGTTTGCAATTAATGGTTGATGAGCTTGTACCAAATTAATTAAAATATATTTTTTTAACATACAGCGGCTCCGAAGGAGACAGATTTCATTAGCCCAGCTCAAGACCAGCGTTTTTTGCTGGTCGCAGGGCTGAGGGAGATGTTGGAAACCGAACAGGCGCTATTTGGGGATAGGAATAAATCATGAATAAATATCTAATATCTGCTGATATTGAAGGCATCACTGGAGTGATAAATAAAAATTTTGCTAATAAAGATGGCAAATATTATCAGCTGGGTTGCGAGTATATGACTAGCGATGTTAATGCTGTGGTGCAGGGTATACTTGATGTTGATGCCGATGCGTGGATTGTAGTGCGGGATGCGCATGAGGACGCGGTTAATCTTAATTTGGAAGAGTTGCATCCCAGGGCAAATTTAATTCAAGGTTGGGGTTCAGGGCAAAACATGCTTGCTGGTTTAGATCAGACTTTCAAAGGAGTGTTTTTAGTTGGTTATCATGCTGGTGGTGGAAATAATAAAGCAGTATTGGGTCATACTCTTAGTTCGCGAGTGCATTACGTCAAAGTCAATGGCAAGTTTGTGAATGAAACGGGGATAGCTGCATTTTATGCAGGTCATTACAATGTTCCGATAGCATTTGTTAGTGGCGATGATTGTGCAGTGAATGAAGCTCGGGAACAATTGGGTGATGTTGTTGGAGTAGTGGTCAAGCAAAGTTTTGCCAGAGATAGTGCTATTTCTTTGCCACTAGAGCAGGCGCAACTGCTCCTTGAAAAAAGCGCGGCAGATGCAGTTACTAAATTACAGCAGAATCATTTTCCGGTTTTTAAGGCCGCAGCTGCAAATACATTAGAAATTGGTTTTTATAATACCGGTTATAGAATTTCGATTTTCCAAAGTCTTTCTGAAATTTTAAGTTTTGATCCAGCTTATCAATTTAATCATGAAAAACTCGCAATAACATTTGGTGCTGTCGGTGTTTTAGAGCTTTTGCAGCGTCTCAATATGCTGATGTTTTTAGTTTATGGAATTACATCGTCTGGATAAGAAATTGTATTTTTAAGTTATTTTTAAGTTTTACCAAAGGCTTCTTTGGTGGTAGAATTGCGGGGAAAGAAAATTTAAATTGGCAAAGGATATTTATTATGATGCCGCAATCAACAGCAAACGCTCATTGGCGTGATTCCGCCCGCCCCGCTAAATTATTTTTTATTGATGCAACAGCAGCATTTCCTCTTATTCTATTTCTTGTGCACATTAAACTATGGACGTTTATTGTCGCGGCTGTAATCATGGCATTTTTTACACTAATAAGTCACTATGGTTATAGTGTAGAAGTATTTCTTCGCATACTTAGATCTACCCTGGCGGGACCAAGGAAAATGGCAATACCATGGTGGACGAACTAGGAAACAGAAAGAGTTATTTATGGATTTAACAAACAGCCTTTGTAATCTTGCGAAATCAATAAACGCTAATTTTACGTTTTGTGGTAAGCCAATTAAGCATGAGGAAATTTTTGCCAAGACGGGGTTGTTGCCATCGATTGCGCAACGTGCTGATCGGGTATGTTTGCTATGTTTGGGATATGGAATCGGCGCTACTTTTATTGAGGCAGAAAAAGCTCTTTTGGGAGTTGAAGTGCAGTTTGATGACATTACCCCCAATGTTTTGCGTTTAATATATATTTATGATGTGCTTCTAGAGATAGTAAAGGCAGCATCAACGCCTGATCAAATACCTCTTGATGAATTAATGTATGACTAAAATATGGTAGAAAATATAAAAACAAAATATAGCGATTTACAAGAGCTAATGGAGTGCTGTAGTAATACTGTACTCAGTTTGAGAGGGTTTCATGAGCAGATAATTAAAGTTATTGAAGCGAAAAACAAAGTATCTGCTAGTGCAAGTGGTGATGTGGCGTTTAATCAAGCTAATGTCGCAGTAAGTACTGTCGCTAATTTAAAGAATATTGATTCAAGCCTTTCCGGTGCGATTAATAAAGTACAACAATTAGGTCAGCAGGTGCAGTTGTTGCTGCAGTCTGTTTTAGGTCAGAGTAACGTTAATGTTGCTAAGTTTGAAGAAAAAACGAAACGATAATGATTTAAAAGTTGAAGAGTATAACTTATGGAAGAGCAAATATTGTTTTCTCCTAATGAAATTGCTAAGAAAGTAAAAGAAGTGATTGCTGGTGTATTAGCGACTGGCGATTGGGAAAGTTCAATTTTTTTAAAAGTAGCAGCGACTAAACTCCGAGGGTTACAAGTCGAAGCCGAACGGTTGTCATACTTGGGAGAACAAGTTCAGCAGGTTCAGGATGTTGCTACTGCTTCTGATAAAACCACAAAGAGGAGAGCCGTACCGCCGGGATATTCCCAAGTTTTTATTTTACTATACCAAGTTGATAACACCAATTTACAAGGTTGGTATCGTACTATAAAAACATTAACGGACTATAGTGTTACGCGGCCAGCATACAAGAATGAAGCTCAGGCACGAGAATTTATTCGTTCAAAAACTTCTGGGGTTGAGCATAATGGCTACGCTGTTGTTAATATAAAAAGTGATGATTTTTATAATGTAGAGCAGCCACCAGTAGATGCTTCTGGTCAACAATTGTTTGTCTTGAAAGAAAACTCAGTCAAATTAGAAAACATTATTGAATTTATTCTTGCTAATAAACAGCATTATGCAATACACGATGAAGCATTAGTTTTATTGGAAGAAGAAGGAGTAAACAAAGGATAAATATGGCGGATCAGCAGCAACAGTCAGGACAAGGCGATACATCATTAGATTTTCTGTGGATAATAGGAATTCTAGTTGGTGCTATTTATCTTGGTTGGTATTTTGGTAAAGCTTATATGGTTTCCGCAGTTTTTCATGTGCGTATTTATGAAATCATAGTAATTAGCTTCGTGCTTGATCTCGCGGCAAAATTGATACAGCTTATAGGTTTGTCTCAGCCACAATTTGCTTTAACTTTAAATGAATGGGTTGTTTTTATTCAACAGCATAGTAATGGTGTGGGTGTTGAATTTTCTGTACTGGCTAATTTGAGTACAGCTGTTGGCAATTACCTTAGATATCCACTTACGGCGCTTATGCTTATTGGAACCGCGGTGCTTTATTTTGGGAGTCCTTCAGCTAAGTTGCGTTATGTTTTTGATTCCAAATCATTTAGAGTTGCTGAGCAAGACAATTGGCCGCAAATTAAGCCAATTTTAGCCTTTGATTTAGTTAAGCAAAAATTAGATGAAGGACCCTGGGCTATATCGTTATCACCGATGCGGTTTTGTAAAAAACTTGATTTGCTTGATGTTGAAACAAAAAATGGAAAGTATGTTGCAACTTTACGGCGTGGTGCAGCCTATCGTATTTTATCATTACAGCTTGGTCCAAAGTGGTATGGAGCTGAAAAATTGCCCCCATATCTCAAGGCGTTGTTTGCTATTTTTGCCGCGCGTATTAATGGAGATAAAAAAAGCGCTGAGAATCTACTAGATCAAATTGCTATTTCATCCGCAGGTAAGGAATTTAATTTTAGTGGTGTCGATGCATTGATGCACAAGTACATGAGCTCAAAAAAAGTCGTTAAGATAACCAGTTTGCATGGTTATGTTACTACAGTGTTAGCGTCTATGTTGGTTGGTGCGCGTACGGCTGGTGTGATCGCTTCTTCAGAATTTCTTTGGTTAAAGCCAATCGATAGGCGGATGTGGTATATGCTCAATAGCGTAGGTCGACCAACAGCAGTTGCTGAAATTAGCGGCGCTTTTGCACATTGGGTAGCGGAGAAGAAAATAGGGTTACCTTTGATGGTACCGATGGTGGAGGAAGCTGTTCGCGGTTTAGAAGTAGCCTTAAGCGATATGATTTATAAGCCAGATGAGGAAGAGTAATAATAATAATATGCCAGCTCAACAACAACGAGGTTTAGATCAAAGTCAAGAGCAGATAGGCAGTACGCTAATTCGTGATACGCGTACTCTGGAGCAGCGCGTCTCTGACTTTTTAAAAAACCCATCTAGTGTTGCAATGCTGTTAGCGGTTCTTGCCAGTTTGGGTTTTGTTATTTCTGCAGTAGCCGATATTACTTTTCTGATTGGGGTTGTTTTGTTTTTTATTGCAAATACTCGTCATTTTTCTTTGCCATTTCGGATGCCGAAACGAGCTAAATGCTTAGATTATAATACTCCGAAAGCTGGTAGTAATAAGCCAAGTGTGGCCGCTGGAATTTATTATTTTGGGAATGATCGTGTAACTAATGATGAGTTGTGGTTTACCAACGATGATATGCGAACCCATGTTTTGATTTTTGGTTCAACTGGTAGTGGTAAAACGGTAGCATTAGTGTCAATTGCGTTTAATGCCTTAGTTCAGGGAAGTGGCTTCATTTATGTTGATGGTAAAGGTGATAATTCTCTTTTTGCTACTGTTTTTTCTTTAGTGCGTTCAGTAGGGCGCGAAGATGATTTATTATTGATTAATTTTATGACTGGTGCGCGTGATATTATTGGTCCGCAGGAAAAACGCCTTTCAAATACGATGAATCCTTTTGCTACTGGTTCTTCAAGTATATTGTCTAACTTGATTGCGGGTCTTATGGATTCTGGTTCTCAAGGCTCTGGTGGTGATATGTGGAAAGGGCGCGCCATTGCTTTTGTTGAAGCATTGATGCGGGTTTTAGTTACAGCGCGGGATGCCGGATATGTTTTATTAGACGCCAATACAATTCGTAATTACTTTCAGTTAGAAAAAATTGAAGACATGGCGGACAAGATTTTGGTTCGTGACAACCAGGAGCCAGCGAGTTTAGAAGGTTTTCCAAGTGTGGTGCTTGAGCCAATCAAAAATTATTTAAGTTCTTTGCCTGGATATATGCCAGGGAAAAAAGGCAAGCAAGGCTCTTCGGTTTATGAACAGCATGGTTATATCACCATGCAATTGACTAGAACATTTGGTTCTCTTGCTGATACTTATGGGCATATTATCCGTACCAATTTACCGGAAGTTGACTTGCGTGATGTGGTATTAAATCGACGCATTCTAGTAGTGCTATTGCCAGCGCTCGAAAAATCACCAGATGAATTAGCTAACTTGGGTAAAATAATTATTGCTTCTTTAAAAACCATGATGGCGTCTGGTTTGGGTGATGAAGTTGAAGGTATGTACAGTAAAGTAGTTGAGAGTAAGCCGACTAATGCGCGTAATCCATTTTTATGTGTTTTAGACGAATATGGCTATTATGCGGTGCCGGGCTTTGCTGTGGTTCCTGCACAAGCGCGCTCCTTAGGTTTTTCCGTTGTGTTTGCTGGTCAGGATTTGCCAGCATTTCAAAAAGCGTCCAAGGAAGAGGCAGCTTCTATAGGAGCTAATACCAATATTAAAGTTTGTATGAAGTTAGAAGATCCAGCAGATACGTGGGAGTTCTTTTTGAAATCTGCCGGAGAATCGTATGTTGCTCATGTTGGTGGGTTTGAGGCAGATGCGAAAAGTATATCTGGTCAATATACGGGTTCGAAAAGCGCCCAAGTGGAAAAACGTGCGCGTATTGACTTGCTTGATTTAAAAGAACAAAGAGAGGGTGAAGCACATATTTTCTTTAAATCCAGAATTGTGCGAGCAAAGATGTTTTATGCAAACCCGAAGCCGGTTAAAGAGTTGCGTTTGAATCAATATGTTAAGGTAGATGTACCTACCGATGCAGTACTGCGTAGTTTAGTTTCTGGTTTTGAAAATTTTGAAAGAATACTGAAGGGAGATGCCCAGATATTTTCTGATGTTAAGCTGGTGCAAGATGATGCGAAAAATATTGTTGAATTGTTTATAAATCAACATGAAGATATGCCCCTAGAAAAAGGCATTTCATCTTTGCTTGCTTATCATGAACAAAAGTTCGGGCCCCTGCAAAGTGAAGTTGAAGAAAAATCTGAATTGCCAGTTGGGCAAATGGATGTGTTTACTGCGTTATCTCTTTCAGATTATCTCAAAACTGTTCTTTTGGTAGATAATGTTGAGCAATTTGGTCAGCCGATATTAATTAAAACAAAGTCAAAAGAACTTATATCTCAAATTGAAGCTCTTTCGGGTAAGGCCAAGCGGGATACACAAAATATTGCTTTGGAATTGGCCAAAGACATGCAGGCAGCAACACATTACCCGCCAATAATAAAGACAGTTTCTGATGCTATTGATCTAACAGCTGTGATAAATTATTTGCTTACAAATATTTCACTAAAGCAGCAGGACGTCGGTGGCTCTTAAGTAGGATATTTATATGAAGGTATTAAAAATTATTGTTTTTATTACGCTAACAACATTATTGGTTGGTTGTTATTCTCATGTCGTTTATCAAGTTGATTCAGAAATTCAGAAACCGCAAGCTCAGATTAGTTTATTAAATGAACAATTGGCTGCTTACGATATTCGCATTATTCAAAATAGTGATTCGATGGTTTTGGTTTTGCCCAACAAAACACTTTTTAATTCTAAATCAGCAAACTTTACGCAAGAGGCATATAAAATTTTGGATTTGATATTTGATCTAACAAGTTACTATGAAAAATCGGTAATTTCTGTCATGGGATTTACTAAAGCTAATTCTATTGACGCTCTCGATACGACCATAGCTGCTGAGCGTGCCCATAAGGTGGTGCAGTATTTGTGGAGATCGGGAATTGATGCAAGCTTTATGTATGCTGATGGCACTAATGTGCCTATAATTAAAAATAACAAGTTGCCTTTTACGAGTTGTGTAGTAATTAATTTTCGTAAACTGAATTAGTAGGCAAGAGTATTAATTTGATATATTATGTTGTTTGTTAGCACTTTTTATCATCAAAAAAGGAATGAATTATGGTGGACGATGCTGTTGAATTAGTGCGATTGCGCAATAATTTCTACCGTGATAATTATCGGAGAGTGGTTGGGGCTTTGATGGTTTTATTGGTAATTGTTGTGACGTTAGTTGGTGTCGTGTTTTATCAAATTGTCAATCGGCCAGAACCAAAATATTTTGCTACCACAGTCGATGGTAGAATCATGCCGCTTTTTTCTTTGTCAGAAGCGATGTTGTCACCAGGTGAACTACTACAATGGGCGCATCGTTCGGCCATAACTGCCTATACTTATAATTTCGTAAATTATCGTGACGCAATGCAACAGCTGCAAAATCAATTTACTTCTGCTGGTTGGAGATATTATGAAGATGCTTTGCGGACGGCTAGAACTCTTGAAATGGTTATCGCAAAAAAATTGGTGGTATCGGCCGTTGCTACTGGTACACCAGTTATTTTAGATCAAGCTGTGATAAGCGGTAGATATTCTTGGAAAGTACAAGTCCCGCTTTTAGTTACTTATCAGAGTCCAAACGAACAAACACGGCAGTCAATGGTAGTGACAATGATTATTAGTCGTGTACCAACAGTTGATATGCCTAAGGGCATTGCTATAGTGAGTTTTGTTTCTTCGACTGAAGCATCTTCTTAATAAGGAAATAGGGTACTTGAGATTTATGAAAATATTTTTAACCATGCTAGCTGTGTTATTTATTTTTTGCCAGAACTCTTTTGCTATTACTGTTCGAGACAAAAAAGAGCAGGCTGACGCACAACAAAAGATGGATCAATTGAAGCAGCTTTTGGCAAAAGCTGCTCAGGGCAATACGGCAGGTAATGTAGCCGGTAATGTGGCCGCGACAGCATCATCTAGTCTATCCTCTGATTTACTTTCGTCGGCAAAGCCTGGATCGACTGGAACAGTACCTCAAGTTCAAGCGCCTGCTGCTCTGCAAGACCAAAATGTAGTTGCAACCACAAATCAAGCAGTAACGCAGCAACCTAGTTTGTATGATGAGGCATTTTCTGGAGTTGTAAATCAGCTATTGCCGATGTCTCCTGATCAGATTCTGAAATTGCGTGAAGTATTTACCTCAAGCCAGTTGGCTGTAGCAACTCCACCAGGAATTCCGCCAAAGCCAACATCCACGTCGTTACTGGTTAATTTATCGCCGCAAGCTGTAGCTCCGGTTATTAGGTTGGGAGCGGGATATATTACTTCTTTAGTTTTTATAGACGCTACTGGCCAGCCGTGGCCAATTTCTGCATTTAGCGTTGGCGATCCTAGTGCATTTAATATTCAGTGGGATCGTAAAGGTAATACCATGTTAGTGCAGTCGGCAACTTTTTATAAACGCAGCAATTTGGCTGTAATATTGTCAGGTTTAAATACCCCCGTAATGCTAACCTTAATATCTGGGCAAGAAGCTATAGATTATCGTGTAGATCTGCGCATTCCTGGGATTGGGCCTAATGCAGTTTATATCCAAAATGGAATACCTGACGCAGTAAATCCAATACTATTTGATGTGTTGAATGGTATTCCACCTAGAGGGAGCAAAGAATTAAAAGTTACTGGTGGTGGAATTACTCAAGGCTGGTTGCTAAATAAAAAACTTTATTTACGTACTAATTTGACAGTGACTTCTCCTGGTTGGCAAGCGACCATGAGCAGTATTGATGGTACCCATGCTTATCAGTTGCAGCCATCCCCAGTGATTTTGGCTCTACAAAATGGTAAGGATAAAATTGTTACGTTAAATATTGAAGGATTAGAGTGATATGGCGCTTAAAGACAAAATGAATAATGCAAAACAAGCTTTTTCCGATACTAGATCGCGGATGATAATTGTCGTTATGGTAATTATCACTGTTGCAGTTTTAGGTATTGCTTATTTTAAATTTAAGCGTAACCAATTGCCACCAGCTGGATTGCAATCTTCAGTAATGGGCGCTCCTTCGATTACTTCTATCCCTGGCATGGGTCAACCAACGCGAGAGTATGCTAAATTACAAGAACAGCAAAATGCAGAATTATCTACAGAAGCTGCAAGAAAGGGGACATCTGCAATTCCGACCGTAGTTCGCACGACATATTTGGATACAGGGGTTTCTTCTGATTTGTCCGGCGCTACTTCTGCTCTCGGTTGTGGTGTTGAAGAGTTAAAGCGCGCGCGTGCGGCAGGCGTTACTGCTTCAGAATTACATTGTCGCGGTTGTAGTTTACAAGCGTTAAAAGCGGCCGGGTATACGGCAGCAGAATTAAAAGCCGCTGGGTATAGTGCTCGCGAATTAAGAGATGCTGGTTTTACTGCAGATGAGCTGAAAGCTGCTGGGTTTAGTGCGAAAGAATTAGCCGCCGCTGGTTTTAGTGCCAAAGAATTGGTAGCTGCGGGGTTTACTGCGGGTGAATTGAAAGATGCTGGATTTAGTGCTGATGCTTTGCGTGCGGCTGGAATGAGCGAAGATGCAATTGCAGCTGCCGGATTTGCTTCAGCTAATTCATCTTCAGCCGGTAATTGTAGTATTCAAAAATTACAAGAAGCACGTGGAAAGGGAGTTAGTGCAGCTGCATTGAAAAAGTTAGGCTGTTCTGCTGCTGCATTAAGAGCGGCTGGTTTTACGGCAGCAGAATTAAAAGCTGCTGGGTATAGTGCTCGGGAATTAAGGGATGCTGGATTTAGCGCTTCTGATTTACGAGCGGCGGGCTTTAGTGCAAAGGATTTACGAGATGCTGGGTTTAGTGCCGGAGAATTAAAAGCTGCTGGTTTTAGCGCAGCAGAGTTGAAAGATGCAGGCTTTAGTGCGGGCGAGCTCCGCAATGCTGGTTTTAGCGCAGCAGAGTTGAAAGATGCAGGCTTTAGTGCAAAGGATTTACGAGATGCTGGTTTTAGCGCGTTAGAATTGAAGGACGCAGGTTTTACTCCAGATGAATTAAAAGCAGTAGGTTATAGCGATGGTGATTTAGTTCGCGCGGGTATTGTTGGTGCTGCTACGGTTGCTGCTGGAGTTGTAGCAGGAACAGGAGCCGGAACTTGTAGCGTAGAGAGCTTAAAAGCATCTCGTAAAGCAGGCGCTACAGCAACTGATTTGAAAAAGCTTGGCTGTAGCGCGCAAGCGTTAAGAGCTGCTGGTTTTACTGCTGCTGAATTAAAGGCAGCCGGGTTCAATGCAGCAGAATTAAAAGCTGCTGGATTTAATGCAGCTGAATTAAAGGCCGCTGGATTTAGTGCAGCAGAATTGAAAGATGCAGGATTTAGCGCCAATGATTTAAGCAATGCTGGATTTACTCCAGATGAAATTAAGGCTGCGGGTTTAGGTGTTGCGACAACAGAAGAATGTAGTATCGATAGTATTAAGAAAGCCAGGGCTAGTGGTTCTAGTGTTGCTCAATTAAAAGCTAAAGGTTGTAGCGCAGCTGCACTTAGAGCTGCTGGATTTAGTGCGGCAGAATTAAGGGCAGCAGGATTTAGTGCACAAGAACTAAAGGATGCTGGTTTTAGCGCCAAAGAACTCAAAGATGCGGGGTTTGGCGCTAAAGAGCTTAAGGCCGCTGGTTTTAGCGCTAAAGAGCTTAAAGCGGCAGGTTTGAGTGCTGCTGATTTAATTGTAGCTGGTTTTGCACCAAATGAATTGCTGGCTGCTGGTTTTAGCGCTGGTGATATTAAGGCGGCTAATTTAAGGTTGAATGCTGATGAAAGTATGACGCAAGAGCAGCAAAGACAGTTAGGAAGATTGACTGATGAGCAGCTATCAAATATGACTACGGCAGATCTTGAGAATTTTATGAGGCAACAACAAGCGTTAATGAAACAGCAAGCTAGTGCACTTTTTACTGCATGGGCACAGATTCCTTCGCAGCAATATGTTCAGGGAGCAGAGCCAAAAAATGCGCAGGAGCTTGCGGCTGCAAGTGCAGGTAAAGGTGGAGGGGCAGCTGCTGCTTCTAAAGATGTTGATATTTATAAATCCGGGATGGTTATTTTTGCAGTATTGGATGCCGAAGTGAATAGTGATGAAAATGCTCCAGCAGTGGCGACTATTATCCAAGGTCCGTTAAAAGGCTCTAAAGTTCTTGGTAATTTTAGCAGAGTTGATAAAAAAGTTTTATTGCAATTTAGCGTGCTTAGTGTTCCTAAGCTGAATAATAGTATTGCCATTAGTGCTGTGGCAGTTGATCCGAATACTGCCAAAACAGCTTTGGCATCCAGTGTCGACAATCATTACATGTTACGTTATGGCACATTATTCGCAACATCTTTTGTTGGTGGTTTAGCCAGCGCAGTGCAAAATGCTGGAGCCTCATCAACTACTACAACAACAGGGTCTGTTAGTGTTATGCCGCCATTGAATATGATGCAAAAAGTATTGGTTGGTTTAGGCGCAGTAGGGCAACAGTTTGGTGCTGCGATGGCTTCGAATACTAATATGCCACCAACGGTTACTGTAAAGGCTGGAACTAATATTGGATTATTGTTGATGTCTGATTTATCGGTGCCAAAAACTTAAAAAATGTTTTATAACATACAGAAATGCTTCACCAGCCCAGCTCAAGACCAGCGTCGTTTGCTGGTCGCAGGGCTGGTAAGAGGTTTTTACAATTATGCTCCGAAGGAGATAAATATATTAACTCAGCCTAAGTCGAGCGTTGTTTGCGAGGCGCAGGGCTGGGAACAAGAGGAATAGTATGGATGACAAAACAACAGCTTCACCCGATATGGCCGAATATAAATTTACTGGGTCTGACGAAACTCCTACGGATATAGCAGATTCTGCTAGTCCTGCAGCAGGAGGAGAAGCGCCAGCTTCGGTACCTTCAGGTGGTTTTATGGGGAATATTAATTGGCGTAGGTTTATTGTACCAGGTGCAATTACATTAGCCGTTTTTCTTGTATATGGATTTTTTAATTTTTACAACAATAGAAGAGCGCGTGCAGCAGAACAACAGAAAACACAGGCGCAAGAAGTGGTTGCTACGCAGCAAGATATGATTTCAGTGCCACCAGTCCCAGTCAAAGAAATTGTTGCTGAGCCGCAACCGTCACCATCTTTGAGCAATGACCAAATAACTCAGATGCAAACAGCGGTACAACAAAAAATAAATGCAGCAGAGCAAGAGATATCGAGCAATCGTGATCAACTTTCAGGTTTAAAAGATGCTATTTCTAAGACGCAGCAAGATATTTCTAGTATTGATCAAAACATTAATCAATTAGCGGGAACTACGCAGCAACTTTTGGTAGAAGTACAACAACTAAAAGCTCCGAAGATCAAATCCAAAAAGAAAGCGGTTAAACCTTTGTCCATTTATCATGTACGTGCCATTGTACCTGGGCGGGTATGGCTCGAGTCTGCTGATGGTAAGAGTGTTACGTTGCGGGTTGGTGACGGTTTAGAGGGTTATGGTACGGTAGAGGTTATTTCACCACGACAAGGAATGGTTCTTATGAGCAATGGTTCTTATATTCAATATGGGGTAAACGATTTTTAGAGCCAATGAAAATATTTAATACCAATAGCAAGTCGATAAGTGATCATTGTTTGATGTTGCTATTTTTTTTGCTATTACCATTAGCCACAGCGTATGCGGAAGCTGGTAGCGGTGCTGTTAGTTGGTCGGCGATGCTTGCTGCTTTGAAGGACAATATCCAACCTGTTATCTATTTAATAAAAGCGGTTGGTTTTGTGATAGGTTTTTGGATGATAATTTCAGCAATAATGGAACTAAAGCACATTGGCGAAACCAAGGGTGCGACGTCGACGGAGGCTGGTTTGGGCGGGCCTTTGGTGCGAATGGCTCTTGGTATAGCATTGATATATTATCCATCCACTATAAGTATAGCAGTGTCAACTTTGGGTGGTGTGAATGGTTCGATCATGCAATACACTCCTAGTGGAGCTGCCGATCCATTTCTTTCAGCCAAGCAGGGGGCGATTTTACTAGTTCAAGCAATTGGCTATGTGTCTTTTATTAGAGGGTTTGTAACTCTTAGCAATTCAACCAAGCCCGGAGCGCAGCAAGGAACAGTGGGTAAAGGTGTTATGTATATTGTGGGTGGAATTTTAGCTATTAATATAGTGGCAACCATCCAGATGCTCGGAAATACTTTGGGTGTTACGCTTCTTTAGTAGATAGAAGTATTATTTTTTTTTTAATGAGGTAAAATCGTAGTGTAGTAGGTGATGTAGTAATCAAACTTTAAAGGAGATTAAAATATGTTTAATAAGAAGATGTTTAAGTTTTTTGCATCAGTTATGGTTAGTGTTTTAAGTTTCTATATATCTTATGCATTTGGAGAGACTACTCAGACTCTTGGTAATGTTGCTGCAAATGTATCGGGGACTTTATCGAACGTTATTAAGTTATTAACAGCGGGAGCATATGTAGCCGGATTTGGACTCACTGTCGGCGCTCTTTTTAAATTTAAGCAACATAAAGACAATCCTCAACAAGTGCAATTGGGAACATGTATTGCGATGTTACTAGTTGGTGTTTGTTTAATATTCTTACCAAGCATAGTTTCAACTGGTGGCGCGACTATTTTTGGTGCCGGTACGGCAAGTGAAGGTAATATTGCTGGTTTCGGAGGATCATCATAATACTTTAGTATTTTACATTTATGACGAATTTGTATCCAATAAAATTGGCTGCTGAACCTGAGGCATGGCGGCTGTTTTCGTTAAGAAAAGCTGATCCGGCGTTTAAAACTTTTAGTCAACAAGTATTTAAGCGTGATCAGCATATGTGTCGTTTTTGTGGTTTTCAGGCTAGGCAATTCCAAGAAGTTGTGAATTTGGATAATAATTATCGTAACAACAAGCTGCCAAATTTAGTGACAGCTTGTTGTTTTTGTACCCAGTGTTTTTTTCTTGAGGTTGTTGGGAAGGATGATTATGGCGGTGGATCATTGATTTATCTTCCAGAAATCAGTCAAGGAGATTTAAACGGATTTTGTCATGTTTTATTTTGCGCTATGACTAATGCTACTAGTTATCGTGATGATGCCCAAAATATTTATCGTGGCCTAAAGTTGCGTTCACAGATTGTTGAAAAACAATTTGGTGAGGGAACTAGTGATCCAGCACTTTTTGGACGAATATTAATTGATATTCCTGGTAAGGATCAAACGCGGATTGTGGAAGAGGCATTGCCGACTATTAGGATTTTACCATCGTATACTAAATTTGTTGGGCAAGTTGAGGCTTGGTCCAAAGATTCGCTCGAGGAATTATCAGCTGAATAAGGATATATGGCCAACATTGCAAACATTTTAATCGATACCGTCGATGCTTTTATTGCCTGGGCAAGCAGTTCTCTTGGGCAATCTACAGCATCGTATTGCGAAATTCAAACAGCTGATAGTCCCACTGTTTTAGTTGGTAATGATGGTTCTTTATTGTCGATATTAAGAATTGATGGCGTTAAAGCTTTAATTGGTACTGAAGAATTTGATCGTATTCAAGAAGGTTTGGGACATAGTTTGCAAACTGCAATGTCACGCAAAGGACATGCTATGCAAGTTTATTTTTCTTATAATCGTGATGAAGTTGGCGAAGAAATAGCCCACATTTTTGAGCCTGCAAAAGAAACGGCAAGACTCTTATCTTTATCTCTCGATGATTTGTTTAATGAGCGCATTACTTATCTAGCAAAATATTGCGCGCGTGAAGAAGTTTATATTGTACTTTGGACGCAGCCAGGGGTTTTAACATCAGAGCAGTACAAAAGCGCGCTCAAAGAAAGACAAAAAATGGCGGTTCAAAAAAAGATTCCACCATTCCGAACAACGCAAAATTTGCTTGCGCTAATTCCAGATATGCGAGATGTACACGATTCATTTGTGCGTTCAACAAAAAATGACATGAGTGGTTTGGGTATCAATTTGAGCGTACTTGAAGTTCATGAAGCAGTTTATGAAATGCGTCATAGTATCGATCCAGATTTTACTGATCGGGACTGGAAACCTCTATTACCCGGTGACAAAATTATCATTAAGGAACCCAAAGATATAACTGGTGATATTTCTGATATTTTGTGGCCATCACTTGCGCGTCAGATAATACCACGTGATGTGATAAATCAAGATTTGCGCACTGTACATATTGGCAATCGCATTTACTCTTGTGTTTTTATTGATCTATTTCCAAAAGATTTGCAACGTTTTTCTGCTTTGTTAGCACGTGTTTTACCGATGTATATTCCATGGCGTATTTCTTTTTTGGTTGAAGGCAATGGTTTAGAATCTGTAAAATTAAAGGCGGCGCTAGCATCGGTATTGAGTTGGACTTCAGCCCAAAATCGTTTGATTGGAGACGCAGTAAATTTACTGAAATATATAGAACTGCATACTGATGATGCAGTGGTAAAGTTGCGTGTTGCCGCTTGTACTTGGGCGCCAGAAGATGATGTTCGGTTATTGCGTACGAGAGCATCGCAACTTGCTAAGGCAGTTGAAGGTTGGGGATCTTGTGATGTTTCTGAGGTTTCGGGGGATGCATTTGCAGGGGCTATCTCTTCTGCTTTGGGTATGGCGTGCTCTAGTATTGCTACAGCATCGGTTGCTCCATTATCGAGTGTTTTATATATGTTGCCGCTGTTTCGGCCGTCAAGTCCGTGGCGTTATGGCGCAATTCTATTTCGTTCTCCTGATGGTAAACCGTGGCCCTATCAGCCTGGTTCAAGTGAACAAACCACGTGGATTGATTTAATTTATGCTCGACCTGGTTCTGGTAAATCAGTGTTGTCTAATGCGATTAATTTAGCTTTATGTCTTGCTACTGGAATTCAGCGTTTGCCGCGTATTGCCATTATTGATATTGGGCCATCTAGCAGCGGCTTGATCTCATTAATTAAAGAAGCTTTGCCGCATGATAAACGGTACATGGCGGCTTATCATCGAATGCGAATGACGCCAGATTTTTCGGTTAATCCATTTGATACGCAACTTGGTTGCCGTTACCCAACCCCGCAAGAACGCAGCTTTTTGGTTAATTTTATTACTCTTTTGGGGACACCAATCGGAAGTGATAAACCATATGATGGTATATCTGATATGGCTGGATTAATTGTCGATGAGCTCTATAAGAGAGCAGCGGATAACGGGAATCCGGAAGTATATACATCAGGTATTGATGAAATTATAGATGGTATTTTGATTGAAATTGGTTTTGTTAAAGATGTGCGTACTACTTGGTGGGAAGTAACAGATGCTTTATTTTTAGCTGGTTTTGCTCATGAGGCTATGTTAGCTCAATGTCATGCTATGCCACTTTTAGCGGAATCAGCATCGATTTGTCGTACTCCGGCAGTTGAAGATTTGTATGGCAAAATTGTAGCACCGACGGGAGAGTCTTTAATTAATGCTTTTTCACGTATGATTTCTGCAGCGGTGCGTGAATATCCTATATTATCGCAACCAACACGTTTTGATTTGGGCGAAGCAAGAATTGTTTCATTAGATTTAGATGAGGTTGCAAAGAGTGGTGGTGATGCTGCTAGTCGTCAGACTGCTGTTATGTACATGTTGGCGCGATATGTTTTGGCGCGGCATTATTATTTGACTGAAGAAAATGTGGCTGATATGCCAGCATCATATAAGTCTTATCATGAAAAGCGCATCACAGAAATTCGCGAAGATCCTAAACGTATTATTTTTGATGAATTTCACCGCACCGCGAAAACTGCAGCAGTGCGTGAGCAAGTTATTGTTGATATGCGCGAAGGTAGAAAATGGAAAGTGCAGGTGGCACTACTTTCTCAGTCAGTTGAAGATTTTGATCCAGTAATGATCGAATTTGCTACTTCAATTTTTATTATGGATGCTGGGCCAGAGCAAGCGTTACAACGTACTGCAGAAATTTTTGGGTTATCCCAAACCGCAAAATATGCTTTGCGCAGTCAAGTACATGGACCACGTGAGGGCGGCGCAACTTTCTTAGCACAATTTGCTACCAAAGAAGGCATAAACACCCAGTTATTAACTTCTACTTTAGGACCAATAGAGTTGTGGGCATTTAATACTACGGCCGAAGACAGTAATGTTCGTAATCAATTGTATCGTAAAATGGGTCCTTCGGAGGCGCGCCGAGTTTTGGCAAATATTTTCCCTTCTGGTACAGTCACAAAATATCTTGAGAATCGTTTGATTATTATCAAGGAAAAAGGTGGCTTGATTGATTCAGATGTAAAACTTGGTGTTATTGAAGAGTTAGTTAAAAACATTCTTGACGAATATACCAAAGATCCAGACGTCAAAAAATTGCCTGCTTAATCCTTCAGCCCTGCGTCTTGCAAACAGAGCAAGGCTGAGCTATTGAAGCATTTATGTGTGTTGTAAAAATTTCATTTTAGTTGGACTGGGCTAATGATATTCATCTTCTTTAAGTAGCATAGTCGTTTTAAAATTTTTTAATGCAACAGATCAATCCCCATCGTTTTGTGGGTTTTTTCTATAAATTGCGATGATGTGGCCGATAAATTGAATTAAAGTGGCGTTAGTTTTGGTGCAAATTTCTTGCGTAATTTCAGTTAATTCTTTCTTGGAGTCTTTTACAGAAACACGAATTTTAATTAATTCGTGGTCATTCAAGGCTCGATCTATTTCTTGGATTACTGGTTCGGTTAATCCATTATTGCCAATTATCACAATCGGTTTTAGATGATGAATTTTACTTCTTAGTTCTCTAGTGTTTTGAGGTGTCAGAATTGGTTGTTTAATTTTTTTATCCATCTCTATAATCCATTGATTGTAATAAAACATTTATTACATGGAAATTATTGTTACTTTGTTGCATAATTTTAATATTATACTAAACAAATTTTTATCTTATATAAGGTATTAAGTCAAGGCATTGTGAAAAAACCGTGAAAAAATCTAAAAGTAGTAATCGTTGGCAAAAAGAGCATTTTTCTGATATTTATGTCAAGCGAGCCAAGCGGGAAGGGTTTCGTGCGCGTTCTGTTTATAAATTGATGGAAATTCAAGAGCGTTATAGAATCATCAAACCTAATATGGTTGTAGTAGACTTAGGGGCAGCGCCAGGTGGATGGTCAGAATATGTGGTACAATTAATTGGCTCAGAAGGCAAAATCGTTGCTTTAGATATTTTAGCAATGCAACCAATTAGAGGAGTTGAGTTTATTCAGGGCGATTTTACCCAAGATGATGTCGTAAAAGATTTGGCTCTGCGCTTGAGTGGGCAAAAAGTTGATGCGGTTTTATCGGATATGGCGCCTAATTTGAGTGGTTTGGATGTTGTTGATCAAGCGCGATCAATGAATTTGGTCGAGAGGGCTTTGACTTTTGCACAAACAGTTTTAAAACCAGGTGGCATATTTTTAACTAAAACTTTTCAGGGGGCTGAGTTTGAAGTTTTTTTGAAAAACTTGCGCCAGAATTTTGGCGAAGTTAAAGTGATCAAGCCTGATGCTTCACGGGCTCGGTCGAGTGAGACATTTTTGTTGGCAAGGAATTTTGGCGGACGGCGGATAAAATTATGAACGGTGCACTTAAAAATTTATTTTTGTGGTTAATAATTGCAGTTATTTTAATTGCTGTTTTTAGCAATTTTGGTCCCAAACCGATTAGTGTCGCGCGAGTGACATATTCACAATTTGTGCAGTCGGCCGAGAAAGGAGATATTGCGAGCGTTACCATTGAAGAGCGTAATATTGATGCCGTTAAGCGTGATAACACTAAAGTTACGACCTATATGCCGCTTGATGATCAAAGCTTGCTACCGCGATTGCTAGCAAAAGGTATTGATGTTCGAGGCAATCCTCCAGAACAACAAAGCTTGTTAATGCGTATTTTTATTAATTGGTTTCCTATGATATTGCTGATCGGTATTTGGTTATTTATTATGCGCCAAATGCAAGGAGGCGGTGGACGTGGAGGGCCTTTATCATTTGGTAAAAGCCGCGCGCGCTTGCTGAGTCAAGATCAAGTAAAAATTACTTTTGCTGATGTTGCTGGCATAGAAGAAGCAAAAGAAGATGTGCAAGAGCTGGTTGATTTTTTGAAAGAGCCAGAAAAATTTCAAAAACTTGGTGGTAAAGTTCCCTGCGGAGTGCTATTACTTGGAGCTCCAGGTACTGGCAAAACTTTACTGGCAAAAGCAGTTGCTGGTGAAGCAAAGGTGCCGTTTTATTCTATTTCCGGTTCAGATTTTGTTGAAATGTTTGTTGGTGTTGGTGCTGCACGGGTACGTGATTTATTTGAAACCGCAAAAAAGCACGCGCCTTGTATAATTTTTATTGATGAAATTGATGCCGTTGGACGTCATCGTGGAGCAGGTCTTGGTGGCGGTCACGATGAGCGCGAACAAACATTAAATCAATTGTTGGTTGAGATGGACGGTTTTATTGGCAAAGAAGGTGTAATTGTAATTGCTGCGACCAATCGTCCTGATGTTTTAGATCCGGCTTTATTGCGTCCGGGACGGTTTGATAGGCAGGTGACTGTTCCTCTTCCTGATATTCGCGGACGCGAACAGATTTTACTCGTGCATATGCGCAAAATACCAACTGCTAAAGATACTGATGCGTCAATTTTTGCGCGCAGTACTCCAGGATTTTCTGGTGCTGATTTAGCAAATTTAGTAAACGAAGCCGCGCTTTTTGCTGCCAGGGCTAACAAAAAACAAGTTGAAGTTTCTGACTTTGAAAAAGCAAAAGATAAAATTTTAATGGGGTCTGAACGGCGTTCAATGGTAATAAGTGACGCAGAAAAACAGGTAACTGCTTATCACGAAGCTGGACATACAATTGTTGGAATTAAAGTTGCACAACATGATCCGATTTACAAAGTTAGCATAATTCCACGTGGCCGCGCTCTTGGTGTTACCATGTTTTTGCCGGTAGAAGATCGATATAATTATTCAAAAACACGTCTTGAAAGCCAAATTGCAAGTATGTTTGGTGGTCGTATTGCGGAGGCCCTCAAGTTTGGTAATGAAAATATTACTACTGGTGCATCAAATGACATTGAAAAAGCTACCGGTATTGCGCGAAGTATGGTTACAAAATGGGGATTGTCGGAAAAATTAGGGCCTTTAACTTATGCTTCAGAAGAGGGTGAGATATTTTTGGGGCGGAGCATAACTGCGCACAAGGAAGTATCAGAAACTACTGCGGCAGAAATTGATAATGAAGTTCGTGCAATTATTGCTCGGAATTATCAACATGCAGAAACAATTTTGAAAGAGAATTTTGCCCAACTTGAAGCAATGGCTGAAGCATTAATTAAATATGAAACTATTGATAAGAAGCAAATCGATGCAATTATGCAGGGCAAGCGTCCTAGATTTACCAAAATTAATAATAAGAAAAAACCGGAATCTGTAGAAAAGACTGAAGCAGATAAGGTAGAAATAATTTCTGAAGAAAAGGTAGAAGAAGGAGACAGAACTGAAACATAGATACAGAATTCAAAACAATTTATCACGCTCTTTTAGGACGTGAGATTTTTTTGGCATTCTTCTTGGAGTTCCCGTCACACTTTCAATGTTCGGTCACCCCAAGCTGTATATATTACGTTTCCTTCGGAACGTTTGAACTTTCCGATTTGACAGATTGTTTTGATCGATGAATGTTTTGTTTTTTGGAGCATTTTTGAAAGATTTAGATTGGTACGATCAAAATGCCCCGAAGGAGGCAAAATCTATATAGCTTGAGGTGACCGAACTGCGAAGCAGTGTTGGAACCCCAAGTGAGGTGTTGAAAATCGAATAGGTGTTATTTTGGGAGATGTTGGGGGCTGAACAGGTGTTGTTTTGAGAATATAGAGCCAGGTCTTGAATATATCGGATAATTATTAAATGAATGCAAAAAAATATTTTGGAACTGATGGCATACGTGGCCGTGTGGGTGAGGCGATTATTAATCCAGAGTTTATTCTTAAGCTCGGTTGGGCGGTCGGCAAAGTTTTAAATGAAAAACATGGCGATGCTAAAGTTTTAGTTGGTAAAGATACTCGTATTTCTGGCTATTTGTTGGAGTCGGTCTTAGAAGCTGGATTATCAGCGGCTGGAGTAGATGCTTGGATGCTTGGGCCAATGCCAACGCCAGCAGTTGCATATTTAACGCGTACTTTTCGTGCTCAGGTCGGAATAGAAATTAGTGCATCACACAATCCATATTACGATAATGGTATAAAGTTTTTTTCGTCTGAAGGAAAGAAGCTATCTGATCAGTTCGAAATTGCTATCGAAGAACAAATGCATAAACCAATGCGGCTGGTTGATGCAGCTTGCTTGGGTAAAGCAAAACGTATTAATGACGCCCCAGGAAGGTATATTGAGTTTTGTAAAAGCACGTTAGAAATAAAAAATAATTTGAGTGGTTTAAAAATAGTAGTTGATTGTGCTAATGGTGCTACTTATCAAGTTGCGCCAGCAGTATTGCGTGAATTAGGAGCATCAGTTATTGAAATTGGTGTAGATCCAGATGGATTTAATATTAATGAAAACTGTGGTTCTACTTCTCCGCAACTTTTAGCAAAAATTGTTTTAGCAGAAAAAGCAGATTTAGGAATTGCTTTTGATGGTGATGGTGACCGTGTTGTTATGGTAGATCACAAAGGAGAGATTGTTGATGGTGATGAACTGCTTTTTATCATTGCAAAATATGGATTTGCTAAGGGTTTTTTACATGGCGGTGTTGTTGGTACTATGATGAGTAACTTAGGTTTAGAAGTTGGCTTGCATGAACTAGGCATTGGTTTTAAACGAACCCAAGTTGGCGATAGATATGTTATTGAAGAATTATATGCAAATAACTGGTTATTGGGAGGAGAATCTTCCGGGCATATTGCACATTTGGGGATTACGACTACGGGCGATGGTATTATTAGTGCATTACAAGTGTTAAATGCTATTTGTAATAGCGAAAAATCATTGCATGAGTTAAAATCACAAATGATCAAATATCCACAAGTTTTGCTTAATATAAAGTGCGATCACCCAAAAAGTTTTGTTAATAATTCAACAATCGAAGCGGCAATAGCAAAAGTTACTAAAACTTTAGGTAAATATGGTAGAGTATTATTGCGGCCATCGGGAACAGAACCAGTGATTAGGGTGATGGTAGAAGGAGACGGTATTGAGCTGGTTTCCAAGGGAGCTCGAGAATTAGCGGCAGTGGTTGAAAAGATTATCGGGTAATTTAATTCGGTAGCCGCAGGCCTTAGCCTGCGCAAATTAATTTATAAGAGAGCAATGTTATGCAAGAAATTATATTTGTTATTCATATTTTGGCAGCGGTTTGTTTAGTCTGCTTGGTATTAATTCAACACGGTAAAGGTGCTGATGTTGGCGCTGCTTTTGGTAGCGGTGCATCTAACACCATGTTTGGTAGTATTGGTTCAGTACCATTTTTGATTAAGGTTACCACATTGATTGCTGCTGTTTTTTTTATAACTAGCGTTACGCTTACAGTGATGATTGCCAAACAAGCAAAACAAGAGACAGCAAAAACTCATATGCCAATGGTGCCATTGGAACAGGCTCCGCAAGAAGATATTTAGGGTATTGAAATAAAAAATTCAGCCCGCAGAGCCAAATTCTGATAGCCCAGCCTAAACCGAGCGCTTTTTGCGAGGTACGGGGCTGAGAACATTAAAAGATACGCCGAAGTGGTGGAATTGGTAGACACGCTACCTTGAGGTGGTAGTGGTGAAAACTGTGTCGGTTCGAGTCCGGCCTTCGGCATACCATTATGAATTTTTAATATGGTGGGTTGGTCAAAAATTCATAATTCAAGACCTGACTCCAAGAATGCTTTGGACTTTATAGGTATTAACTTGTATAATGCCCCTCCTGTAAAAAATTATCGCGGGGTGGAGCAGCCTGGTAGCTCGTCGGGCTCATAACCCGAAGGCCGTAGGTTCAAATCCTACCCCCGCTACCAATTAAGTGGTTAAAGATTAAGAAATATAGGGCTATGTATGTAAAATGTTTTTAAAGAAATGTTGCTATTTTAGTTTTGATTTTTAGTTATTAATTCGTATTTGTATTTTAGAAAATGGGCTTTTTGCCCATTTTTTATATTTGTGTGATTTGAAATTTTTGTAGATGCATGAAATTTAACAAGAAAATTGAAGAGTTAATTGACCCCATAATTAAAGCCATGGGTTATGAGCTTTGGGGAGTAGAGTTACACCAAAGCGGTAGGCACACTTTATTGCGAGTTTATATTGATGTGTCCTTGGTAGATGAACGTAAGTATGTAAATGTTGATGATTGTGGCAGGGTAAGCAACCAAATTGGAGCTTTGTTTGATGTAGAAAACCCAATTTCTGGAAGTTATAATTTGGAAGTTTCATCGCCAGGATTAGATCGATCCTTGTTTAGGATGGAGCATTATCAACGTTATATAGATAATTTAATATGTGTGCGTTTGCAACAACCTAAAAATGGACAGCGTAAGTTTACTGGTAAGATTCATGCGGTTTTTGATGATAGGTTAGAGCTAATGGTAGATAACGAGATTGTTACTTTTGAATTAGTAAATATTAATAAAGCTAATTTGGTAACGCAGGCTACCGCCTGTGCAATTAAAGGTGAGATATGAACAAGGAAATATTATTAGTAGTAGATTCTGTATCTAACGAAAAAGATATGGAAAAAGAAGTCATTTTTGGCGCGATCGAGCGCGCATTAGAAACTGTAACTGCTAAGCGTTACGTTGGAGAAGAAGTCGATGTTAGAGTTGCAATTGATCGTAATACTGGTAATTACGAGACTTTTCGGCGTTGGACCGTAATTGGCAACGAAGAAGAACTAGAGTTTCCAGGAAAACAAATGACGCTTACCCAAGCACAAGAAGTTGATTCTGAGCTTGAAGTTGGTGATGTGATTGAAGAACCGGTTGATTCTGTTGAATTCGGGCGTATTTCTGCACAACTGGCCAAGCAAGTTATTATGCGTGAAATTAGGAATGCAGAACGTGAAGATATTGTTAAACGTTATCTCGGTTTGGTTGACACATTGATGATGGGTATTGCGAGAAAAGCTGGACGTGACCATATTATTTTAGATATGGGAAGCAATGTCGAAGCAATAATTTTCCGCGATGGTATGTTGCCCAAAGAAGCGATTCGTATCGGTGATCGCGTGCGTGGTGTTTTATGTGAAGTGCGCGAGGATGGTAAGGGTCCAATGCTTGTTATGAGTCGTACCTCACCCAAAATGCTAACTGAATTATTTAAACTTGAAGTTCCAGAAATTACTGAAGATATAATTACCATTAAAGCAGTAGCTCGCGATCCAGGTTTGCGTGCTAAAATGGCGGTAAAAACAAATGATGGTCGTATTGATCCAATTGGTGCTTGTATTGGTATTCGTGGTTCGCGGGTACAAAATGTTTCCAATGAGCTTGGTGGCGAGAGAATTGATGTGATTTTGTGGGATGATGATCCAGCTCAGCTTGTTGTTAATGCGATGGCGCCTGCAGAAATTGCTTCAATTGTTGTTGATGAAGACAAAAAAGCTATGGATATTGCAGTACGTGAAGATCAATTAGCCTTAGCTATTGGACGCAATGGACAAAATGTTAAATTAGCCGGCGAGCTATCTGGTTGGAAATTAAATGTAATTAGTGTGGTTGAAGCAGAGAAAAAAGTTAAAGAAGAAGCTGAAAACTTAACAACAATATTTACGGAAAATTTATCTGTAGACGAAGATTTAGCTAATATTTTGGTGCAAGAAGGGTTTCGTACTTTAGAAGATGTGGCTTATGCTCCAATTGATGATTTGCTAACAATTGAAGGATTTGATAAAGAAATTTCTGAGGCGTTACGTAATCGTGCGCGTGATATAATCTTAGAAAAAGCTTTATCAAGCAAGGTTGAAGTTGGGATGGTCGAACCAGCACAAGATTTATTAGAGCTTGAAGGTATGAAGCGACATATAGCTTATGTGCTTGCTGGTAAGGGCATTATTACGCGAGAAGATTTAGCTGAGCAAGCAGTTGATGATTTAAGCGAAATTGAAGAGTTGTCTTCTGAAGAGAAGGCTAAACTAATTATGAAGGCAAGGGAGCCGTGGTTTGTGTAGAGCCTTTTCATAAAATTGAGTAAAATATGGCAGATATTACGGTAGAGCAATTAGCAAAAATGGTGGGCATTCCGCCAGAGCAGCTTTTGCTGCGGCTAAAAAGCGCTGGAATTGAAGTTAAAGATTCCGGCCAGCTTATTACCGATGAACAAAAACATCTTTTGCTTGGTTATCTAAAATCAACTCATACTGTAGTGCAAGAGAATGTTGCACCTGTTGCTCTCACTTTAAAACGTAAAAAAACAACTGAGGCTGTTGCACCTGCTCGTAATGTTATTAGTGTTACGGTACGTAAGCATCGTGCTTATGATGTTGACAAAGAACTTGCCGAAGAAAAGCGTCGTGTTGAAGAAGAGGAAAAAAGATTACTAGAGAAAAAGCTCGCTGCCGAGCGTAAGGTTCAGGAAGAGCAAGAGCGTAAGGCTCAAGCAGGGCTATTAACACATAAAAAAGCCACAGGGAAAGGGCAGTTGCCACAGGAAGTTCCAGCTGTTGTAAGCAAGCCGTCTGAACCAGTAGCAGTTGAACCTGCCAAACCTCATAGGGTAGAAGCCGTTATTGCTAAGCCCAAACACCGTATTCACGCCGAAGTTAAACAAGCACCTAAAAAAATCTTAAAAGCAATTGGTTCTAAGCACAAAGAAAAAGAAGAGCTTTCAACTGAAAAATTTGCAGTTTCCGCGATCGTACGTGAAATATCTATTCCTGAAACTTTAACTGTTGCAGAGCTCGCACAAAAGATGTCAGTGAAAGCTACCGAAGTGATCAAAAACATGATCAAAATGGGAGCAATGGCAACTATTAATCAAGTGATTGATCAAGATACAGCAGCATTAGTTGCTGAAGAAATGGGATTCAAAACAAAACTATTTAAAGAAACTGCCTTAGAAGATAGTTTGGAATTAGAACATGCAAGTACTGCTGAAGCGCTGACGCGTGCGCCTATAGTTACTATTATGGGTCACGTCGATCATGGAAAAACTTCGTTGTTAGATTATATTCGCCGTACCAAAGTTGCATCACGAGAGGCTGGTGGAATTACGCAGCACATTGGTGCTTATCATGTAAATACTCCGCGTGGCATGATAACTTTTTTAGATACTCCAGGACATGAATCATTTACTGCTATGCGTGCTCGCGGCGCCAAATGTACCGATATCGTAGTTTTGGTGGTAGCAGCTGATGATGGTGTTATGCCACAAACTGTCGAAGCAATTCAGCATGCACAAGCAGCTAAAGTTCCGTTAATAGTTGCGGTTAACAAAATGGATAAGCCTGAAGCTGACGCAGATCGTATTAGAACCGAATTAACTAAATATAATATCATATCTGAAGAGTGGGGCGGTGATACTATTTTCCAAAAGATTTCTGCTAAAACTGGTGATGGTGTTGATGCTCTTTTAGAATCAATTTTAGTTTTGGCTGAAGTTCAAGAATTAAAGGCGCCAACTGATTGTGCGGCGCGGGGAGTAGTAATTGAGTCGCGTTTAGATAAAGGACATGGTCCAGTAGCAACAGTTTTAGTCCAAAGAGGCACCTTGCATCAAGGGGATATTTTGTTGACTGGTCTACATTATGGGCGAGTACGTGGCATGTTTGATGATGCTGGCAAGAAAGTTGCAGAGGCTGGTCCATCAATTCCGGTTGAGGTTTTGGGTTTGTCAGGAACACCAAGTGCTGGTGACGAAGCAATTGTGGTTGCTAGTGAAAAGAAAGCACGCGAAATAGCGTTGTTCCGCCAAGGCAAATATCGCGATATTAAATTGGCAAAGCAGCAGGCAGCCAAATTAGAAAATATTTTAGTGCGGATGCAAGAAGAAGGCGCAAAAACCTTAAATATTGTATTGAAGACTGATGTTCAAGGTTCAGCTGAAGCAATCAAAGATGTATTGGATAAAATTGCTACGGACGAAGTGAAAATTAAAGTTGTATCCAGTGGTGTTGGTGGTATTACTGAGTCAGATGTTAATTTAGCACTAGCTTCGGATGGTATTATTATAGGGTTTAATGTGCGTGCCGATGCAGTTGCTAAACGTTTGGCTGAGCGCGAAGGGATAGATTTACGCTATTATAGTATTATTTATAAATTAGCTGACGATATTAAAGCCGCTTTAACCGGAATGCTTGCGCCTAAATATGAAGAGCAAATTATCGGGTTGGCTGAAGTGCGCGAAGTGTTCCGTTCTTCCAAGTTTGGAGCGATTGCCGGCTGTATGGTAATCGAAAATGCCATCAAACGCGGTAATCCAATTCGAGTTTTGCGTGATAATGTTGTGATTTATCAGGGTGAACTAGAATCTTTGCGCAGATTTAAAGAAGATGCAAATGAAGTTCGCCAAGGAATGGAATGTGGTATAGGCGTCAAAAACTACAATGACATCAAACCTGGCGATCAAATCGAAGTTTACAAAACCGTATTGGTCAAGCGTACTGTAGAATAGTTATTGGTATCCAGTGTTAAAAGGCTGGTCAGTGGTTGTACAAAAATTGAACTAGGTAGAGCTTTTATAACAGTAGTTGCTATTGGTACAGCTTTTGGGCGCTCTCCTTGATATGGTTGATCACGACGGGTGTTAGCATAAATTCATAATTCAGATCTGACTCCGATGTCTTGACCCCTTGGCTCTATTGTCGCATCCTCTATCATAGTAATTGCACCCTGATCAGCGTCAATTTTTACCATAGCACCTACAGGTAAAGTAAACATTTTGGACATATGTCCTATCATAGCGCCAGAATATGCAGGAATTCCCAACGGCTTTATATACTCGTCCAAAACAGCATCAAATTCTTGTTTAGGACAACAATCAACACAACTACCAAATATAAATCCTGAGATTTTGTCTAACACCCCAGCTCTTTTCAATTGAAGCATCATTCTATCAAGTCTACGACAATTTTCTTCAATATCTTCAAGAAATAAAATAGCACCATCCCATTTTGGTAAATAATCTGAACCTATCATTGCATTAAGTGTAGCGAAATTACCTCCGATTAGTCTGCCGTTTGCAATGCCAGTATTAATGGTACGAATTCTATTTTCACTCGGATTAGAAAACGTTACTCGCTCAGCATCAAACAAAACCTTTTTCATATTATCCGCCGTAAATTCCGGCCAAGGGGAATAAGCACCCCCCATGGGACCATAAAAGGTTATTAGCCCTGTTTTAGAGTGAATGGCTAATAAAAGAGAGGTGGTATCGCTAAATCCAATTATGATTTTAGGATTATTTTTGATTAGCTCGTAATCTAAAAGCTCTAAAATTCCTCCGCTTCCATATCCGCCTCTAACTTCAAAAATTGCTTTCATACTTGGATCCTTAAACATATCGTTTAAATCCTTTGCTCGTTCTTCTTCTGTTCCAGCAAAATCTCGCTCATCATTTGTTTTCGGAAAATTTTTTTTAGCTGATTTAAAAATAGATTCTCCCAGTTTTACTTTTAACCCTAAAGCTTCTATCTGTTTTTTTGCATTTTCAATTTTTTCATCTGTTGCTTTATAGGCTGAGGATACTAATCCAACAGTATCACCTGGTTGTAAACGGACTGGCAAAATTACACCGGTTGTTGCTCTATCCAATTCACTAACACAATTCAAGTCATTATTATCAGCGGGTAATTCAGAAATATAATTTCCAGCGCTTGCCATTTCCGTCGTAATTAGCATGCTGATTAATAGAAAAAAATTACATATAGTATGTGATTTCATTTTGCCCCCTTGCTTATCGATTATAAAAATTTGTAACACAAGATGTCTGCCAAATCAAGTGCGTACGCGCATACGAAGTGACTAGACTTCCCTGTCTTATCAGTTATAATTTTTTTTGGCACATCCAAGGTTTAAGAAATATGAAAGCAAAACTATATGTTTTCTTTATTGGTATTTTATTTTTGGTATCTGGATGCATTTCTAATCATACAAAGTTGCTTTATAATAAAAAACCAGCTTTTTATTCTTATGTTGTCGGGGATATTCAAGGCAATCATATAAGCGTTGAACATGAAGCAGACGTTTATACTGCTCCTGCTAGTTGTCAAAAAACTATTTCTGCTTTATTAGCATATAAGACACTTGGTTCTAATTATCGTTACGAAACCAAGTTATATGTTACCCAAAAAAATCACAAGATACACGATGCAGTTATTGTCTTTGCCGGAGACCCAACATTAAAAACAGAGAATTTACTTCGGCTTCTTAAGCCATTAAATGGCGTTACTATTACCGGTAAAATTTTTCTAGATGCTTCTTTGTTTAAGACTCCTCCACATTCACCAAATCTTATGATAGATGATATAGGAACAGAATATGGCCAACCTGTTTCTAGCATGAATATAGATAAAAATTTAATTATAGTAACTGTACGACCAAGTAAAATTGATACACCTGCTTTGATTGTCAATGATTCTGGATACCGTGTAGAATCTAGTGTGATTACAACGCTTGAGCCATCTTCTGTAAAACTATCTATACACGACAATCATATTAAAGCTAGTGGGAATGTTAATTTAAACGACGCACCTTTGGCGTTGAAAATTTCACCAGTAGATTTTGATCGCTATGTTTTACGCAAGGTTAAAGACACACTAAAAAGTGCTAATATAAAAGGCAGAGTAGTAATTATACGGGATCAAAATCAACTACCAGTAAAGATAAACTTGCTTAACACCGTTAAGTCTGAACCCTTAAGCAGCATCATTCCTCCTGCTCTTAAAATATCTGATAATTTGGTCTTTGATAGTTTGTATCTCAAAATTATACATTCTCAGAGTAATCATAATATAAAAAATTGGAATGATGGCGACGAGATTATTAGATCTTTGATCCATCAATGTTTTAATATTGATATGACCAACTCAATGTTCGTCGATGGTTCTGGATTATCTAGATATAATAGAGTACAGCCTAGAAAACTTTTTGCCATACTAAAACAAGGTTATTATACAAATGGATTTGTTACTGCGCTGGCAAGTCCTGGAGAACCAAATAGCACTCTCGCTAAAAGAACTGAACTTTTGCAATACATAAAAGCAAAAACAGGAAATATGTCGGGTATTAGCTGCTTGTGTGGGTATAGCATTAACAATCACTCCAAAGCGTTCGTGATAATAGCTAACAGTTTTGCTCCGCCTTCTCAAGAAATGTTTCTCGTTTTAGATAATTTTGTTAATTACTATTCCAGAAAATAGAATTTTATACACTATTTGGAGAAACAGGAGGTTTGGTTTTATTTTGTATATAAAAAATCAAATAATGCTTTTTCCGGTGTTGTAATTTTAATTGTATTTTTACCAACAGTTTGATAACCAAATCTATATCCTCGGAGTAACGAAAACTTTGGAAGTAGAATCGCAAATTGCAGCCACCTTTGAGTGTATAAAGGCGCTTATCAATTTTTCTGCCAAGATGATCCAGGAAAATTAAGTAAAAAAATACTCTACAAGTTGTTTTATGTTATGCATTTTGTGATAACACACTATTTTGACACCAGTTTCAATTGTGCGTGTTATCGATTTTTATATTATTTCGCCGCGCAGGGAATTGGTCAGGACTTCGGTAATTTTTATATCAACAATATCTCCCAAGGAATTTTTTGGTGCAATAAAATTTACGATGCGATTGCTTTCGGTGCGACCAGAAAATTGTTTGGAATCTTTTTTGGAACAACAATTGATCAGAATTTTTTGCGTTGTTCCTATCATGGCTTTGTTGTAATGACGTGTTTGAGCTGATAATTGATTTTGCAAAAGCATTAAACGCTGCTTTTTTTCGGTTAAGGGTACATTGTCTTCAAGTTTTGCTGCAGCGGTGTTCGGTCTTGGACTATAAATAAAGCTAAATGCAGCATCAAAATTTATAGTGCGAGCTATTTCCATGGTGAGCATAAAATCATCTTCGGTTTCTCCAGGAAAGCCGGCGATGAAATCAGTAGATATGCTTATATTGGGTTGAGCTTTGCGTAATTTAGCGATTATTTCTTGATACTCTTCGCGCGTATAACCACGACGCATTAATTTTAAAATACGATTAGAGCCACTTTGTATCGGTAAATGTAAGTGTTTTGCGAGTTTTGGTTCTGTCGCAAATATTGCAATTAAATCGTCAGTAAATTCTGCCGGATGCGATGTGGTAAAGCGAATACGTTTTGTGTTTTCAATTTTTGCGGTTGCATAAATTAAATCGGAAAGTGTGGCTTGCTTGGTTGGGTCGCAGTAAGCATTGACGTTTTGCCCCAGCAGATGAATTTCTTTTGCTCCTTTATTGGTTAGGTTTTTAATTTCTGTCAGCACATCTTGGATTGGCCTACTAATTTCGCGGCCACGGGTGTATGGAACAATACAATAACTGCAGAATTTATTGCAGCCTTCCATAATTGATACATAAGCTATTGGCCCAGTTGATTGTGGCACGGGAAAGTAATCGAATTTTTCGATTTGCGAAAAGGTTGTATCAATTATGCGCTTTTCTCTTTGCTGTGTTCTTGCATACATTTCCGGGAGGTGGTGTAAAGTTTGTGGACCAAAAACAATATCAACATATGGCGCACGCCGAAAAATATTTTTTTGTTCTTGCATCGCTACGCAACCGCCAACGGCCAAAACAAGTGCAGGATTTTTCTTTTTGAGTGGGCGCAGGCGACCGAGTTCGGAGAATATTTTCTCTTCTGCTTTAGCACGAATGGAGCAAGTGTTTAGAATAATCAAATCGGCTTCGGTTTGAATTTCAGTAGGGATAAAGCCGTGGGTTGTCGCCAAAACATCAGCAATCTTCGCTGAATCATACTCATTCATTTGGCAGCCGTATGACTTTATAAGGAGTTTTTTTTGCATATCGTACCGAAATGTTGCACCGGCAAAAGCCGGTGCAACATTTCATAACAAATTATTATTTAATCAGACCTCTGCTTTTCATGCTTTGACGTATGCTTTCTACTGCCAATGTTTCCCAGTGAGATTTGGCTGCTCCTGTTTTAGTATCAACAGATACTTTTTCTGATTCATAACGTACTGCAATGACTCCGCAAATACAAGCTGCATGTAAACCCATGGTGCTTGCTATAACGAACAGTGCTGAAGCTTCCATTTCGAAGTTCATTACATTGAGTGCTCGCCATTCATCTATGGCGCCACGTTTGTTGCGCAATAAATAACCGGTGTAGCTGTCATAGCGCTCTTGTCCTTGCCAAAAAGTATCAGTTGAGGCAGTAATACCAACGTGGTGCGGTATGTTGGCTGTTTTTGCTGCGGCAACAATATCATGAGTAAATTCAAACGATGCAACTGCGGGGTATTCTATTGGAGCATAATCTTTTGATGCACCATCAAGTCTAGCGCCGGCAGTACTAATAACAACATCGCCTAATTTAATAAAGGGTTGAATTGCGCCACAAGTTCCAATGCGCAAATAATACTTTAAACCAATTGGGGCTAATTCCTCCATTGTTATGCCAACATTGGGAGCTCCCAAGCCAGTTGAACAAACTAATATATTATTTCCATGAAAACTGGCGAGATAAGACACATGTTCGCGTGAATCAGCAAGAAGTTTGGCGTCAGGATCGAAAGCTTTTGCAATCGATTCAGAGCGGTGCGGATCACCTGGTAATAATACATATTCTGCCCCTTTAATCATGTCTCTTGATAAACCAATGTGATATTGAACTTCATCAGGTTTTGCTTGTTTTGGCATATTTTCCCCTTGTTTTTTTAAGTACTTTTGGGTTTAGGATCCCAGTCCTACGTCTCACAAAAAGCGTTCGGCTTAGGCTGGGCTGGTGAGGCATTTCTGTGTGTTAAAAATATTTATTTTAATTTTAATCACAGATTGCAACAGCCTCTCGTAGTCACAGCTTTTTGTTTTAAAAGATCGTTGTAAAACAGTAGAGCCGAAAAAATTGTATTACAGCAGTCTCATTAACGGCACGGATGATAAAACCAAATAGCAAAGTAAGCAATATCTTAATCTTTTTTTAGCTTTTTCCTGCTTGTGGTACCATATTTTTTGTGGTAATAGATAAATAGAATGTTTAATTTCAAAACACTACAACAAAAAGTTGCTTCGTCGCGCCAGATACAGATAAAATTTTATCTTGTTTTATTTAGTATTGTTATTATTGTCGGCACTTCATATTGGTTACATGCACGGCGTTATATCAATACGGACAATGCATATGTTAATGCAAATATTGTTCGGGTTGCTTCACAAGTTAGCGGTAGGATACTTCGGCTCAACGTCCAAAACAATCAGTTCGTAAAGGCCAAGACAGTGTTGTTTGAGTTGGATGCATTACCATTTCAAGTTGCTGTTGATAAAGAGAGTGCACATTTAGCCAGTGCTGAAGCTGCTTGGAGAAATGCGCAAATGAATACCAAGAGAATTATTGCACTAGCAAAAAACAAGGTAACGTCAGTTCAGGAACAAGAAAATGCTATAAAAAATTTGCAAGTTGCAGAAGCAGCAGTGCAATTGGAAAGAGCATCTTTAGCACAAGCAGAATTAGATTTGCAAAATAGCAAGGTTTTTGCTGTAACCGATGGTTATGTTACTAATATGACACTATGTGTTGGTAGTATGGTTACTGCATTTCAGCCGCTTTTTGCCTTAATTAGTAATGAACAATATTGGGTAGATGCAAATTTTAAAGAAACAGAACTGCACAAGGTTAAACCTGGGCAAACGGCAAAAATTGTTGTAGATATGTATCCGTCTTATGTTTTCAAAGGTAAAGTAGAAAGTATCAGCGGTGGTAGTGGCGCAGCGTTTTCGTTGTTACCGTCACAAAATGCGGCTGGCAATTGGATTAAAATTACCCAGCGCGTACCTGTAAAAATTCACATTCTAAATCCAAACCCACAATATCCACTTCGTATTGGCACTACAGCGACAGTATCTATTGACACCCACAGTAATGTGCATGACAAACACTAATCGTTTACTTATTGTTATATCTACAATGTCAGCAACAGTAATGCAGACATTGGATACCACCATCGTGAATGTTGCCTTGCCCTGTATGCAAGGATCTTTAAATGCTACATATGATCAACTAGCTTGGCTGCTTACTAGTTATATGGTTGCCTCGGCTATTTTTATGCCTTTAACTGGGTATTTTTCTGATATTTTAGGGCGCAAAAATCATCTCCTTTGGTGTATTGGTGGCTTTACCATTACCTCAGCGTTTTGTGGTATCTCAACTTCTATTACGCAAATAGTTGTTTTTCGTTTGTTGCAAGGTGTGTTTGGCGCTGCCTTAGTCCCCTTGTCACAGGCTATTATAGCGGATGTTTATCCCAAAAAAGAAATGGGCAAGGCAATGTCAATTTGGGGTGCCGGTATATTGGTTGGACCAATCTTAGGTCCCACCTTGGGCGGATATCTTACAGATATAGCAAGTTGGCGTTGGACATTTTATATAAACATACCAATTGGCATTATGGCGTTTTTATTAGCACGGCAAGTTGTACCAAACACTATCAAAAAAAACAGGTCATTCGATTGGATAGGATTTATTTTAATAGCTATTGCTGTTGGCTCAATACAATATTTACTGGATCGTGGTAATCATGATGATTGGTTTAGCTCGTTATCAATTCAAATTTCTGCATTTCTTGCAGTAATCGGATTAATAAGTTTTTTTGTATATAGCTATTTTCATAGTGGCAAACATTGCCAGGCAATTTTTAATTTCAGTATTTTTAGAGACCGTAATTTTATTCTATCCAGTATATTATTATTGATGCTTGGGGTAGGTTTATTCGGTTCCATGTTTATTTTTCCATTACTACTTCAAAGATTGCTCAATTATCCCGTGATAAGCTCTGGTTTAATGATGACGCCACGAGCAATTAGTACAATGGTTAGCATGTTTATTATTGGAAGAATTTGTCATCGTTTTGATTCGCGCAAATTAGTGGCAATGGGTGTTTTAATGGGTGTTATTGGTACGTATGCCTGCACTTATTACTCACTTGAATTAAATACTTGGTGGTTGATCTGGCCATCAATAATACAAGGGTTTGGTTTTGGAATGATATTCATACCACTTGGAACTACCGCATTTTCTACTCTTCCTGACAAATTGCGCGCAGAGGCGGCTGGTCTGAATAGTTTAATGCGGACAGTTGGCGGGTCTATCGGTATCGCTGTTACTATGACTATTTTTACTAGGCAAACCCAAGTTGCCTGGAATCAACTGGTTGGGTTTATTAATCCATATAATCCAAATTTGACAGAATATTTAAACTCTGCAAATTTACATATTGATAATCCATTGGTTCCAGTTTTATTAAGTGGTGAACTAGCAAGGCAGGCAGCAATGTTATCTATGTTGAATGTTTTTGTGTTTGTTGTGCTTAGTTTTTTAGTGATGCTGCCATTAATATTTGTGTTAAAGCATACAAAGAATACCAACAAACTTATGGAGTCTATAAGTTTGGAATAGATAACCGGTGTTGTTATACCCGATTGATTTAATGCAAGATTTTTCATATACGGTTCACGTTTGATATTTTGTTTAAACATTTGTGTAAATAACTATTTAAAGTTTGAAAAATTTCAGCTACATTGGACAAATATTTTAATTAAACAAACAACAGGATATATATGTTTAAAAAAATTCGTGGTCTATTTTCAACCGATATGTCAATTGACTTGGGTACAGCAAATACTCTTGTTTATATGCGCGACAAAGGAATTGTATTAAATGAGCCTTCAGTTGTGGCTGTACGTCATGAAGCTGGGGGGCAAAGTCATGTGGTGGCGGTTGGTCTAGAAGCAAAAAGGATGCTTGGCCGTACTCCAGGAAATATTTCGGCAATTCGTCCATTAAAAGATGGGGTAATTGCAGATTTTTATGTGACCGAAAAAATGTTGCAGTGTTTTATTCATAGAGTCCACGAATCAAAATATTTTTTACGTCCTAGTCCGCGAGTTTTAGTTGGTGTTCCATGCGGATCAACTCAGGTGGAGCGACGTGCCATCAAAGAATCGGCTTTGGGTGCTGGTGCGCGCAAAGTTTATTTAATTGAAGAGCCAATGGCTGCTGCGATTGGTGCTGGTCTGCCAGTTGATAAAGCCAATGGATGTATGGTGGTTGATATTGGTGGTGGAACTTCAGAAGTAGCAATTATTTCTTTGAGTGGAATTGTATATTCAGAATCAGTGCGAATTGGTGGGGATCGTTTTGATGAAGCGATTATTGCTTATATAAGACGTAATTATGGAAGTTTGATTGGTGAAAGCACAGCGGAGCGTATCAAACAGGAAATTGGTACTGCTTTTCCTGGGAATGTAGTGCGCGAAATAGAAGTGCGTGGTCGCAATATTGCAGAAGGAGTCCCGCGTAGTTTTACCCTAAATAGCAATGAAATTTTAGAAGCATTACAAGAACCACTGGCAGGTGTTGTTGGTGCTGTGCGTGCAGCGTTAGAGCAAGCTCCACCAGAATTAGCATCTGATATCGCTGAGCGTGGAATTGTACTGACCGGCGGTGGTGCATTGCTTACTGACTTAGATCGCTTGCTGATGGAAGAAACTGGTTTGCCAGTTATTGTTGCTAATGATCCATTAACTTGTGTGGCGCGTGGCGGTGGTAAAGCACTTGAAATGCTCGACGCAGGGAACGGGATGGATTTTTTGGGTTATGAATAAATAGAGAGGTCTTTATCAGAAAAATTTTTGCGAAGAGACCATTCCAAGGGACTCGGATTTTAATTTTAGTAGTGCTGTCTTTAGTTTTGTTTTTTTGTGACCGTAATTTAAATTATTTTACTGCATTACGCGCTAATTTCTTACCATTTGTTACCACGCCATTTCAGCGAGCGGTTAATTGGCCTGTTGATTTGATTCAAATGTTTTCATGGAATTTATCAAATAAACAGTTTTTGCTTAAAGAGAATGCTGGTTTACGTTCAGAATTATTATTAGCTCAGGCCGAACTGCAGCGGCTTGGTTTTTTAGAGCAAGAAAATTTTCAATTGCATGCTTTGTTAAATGCCACCAAACAACTCAAAACCAAATTTTTAGCGGCACAAATATTGACGCCTACTGCCGGTAGTTTAGATCAACAAATTGCTGTTGATAAGGGTAAAGCAGAAGGGTTATACGTTGGCCAGCCAGTGATAGATGCATATGGATTGTTTGGGCAAGTGATTTCAGTTGGGTCTAAAGTTAGTAAAATTCTTCGTATAACAGATGCTAAGAGCGCTATCCCAGTGATGATTGTTAGAAATGGGATACAGGCGATTGTAATTGGTACTGGGTGTGACGATAGTTTAGAGTTAGTAAATGCTCCAGAAACAATTGATATCAAAGAAGGGGATTTTTTAGTTACTTCAGGAATAGGACAGCTTTTCCCTGCAGGATATGCGGTCGGTAGCGTAAAAGCGATTAAACGTATTTCAGGCGAGCGGTTTATAAAAGTTTTGATTATGCCAAGCGCTCGGATAAATAGTAGTCAAAATGTGCTTTTGCTTGGGACTGATGTTGTTGAGCAGCCAAAAAAGCGTAAAAAATAAAACATATACTTGAACTAATTTTGGAAGTTCGAATAAGAGCAGTATATTTATGATTGATATTTCAACAATTAAAATTTGGTTGCTAATCTTAGCTAGCTTTTTTGTGGCTTTGGCGTTTACGTTTTTACGTTTGCCAAGTTGGGCTGAATGGATATATCCGCAATGGTTAGTAGTGGTGGTATTATATTGGGCTTTTGTAATGCCATACCGCGTGAATGTTGGTATCGCTTGGTTAGTCGGTTTTTTGCTTGATATCCTGTATAATACTCCCATTGGTGAAAATGCATTAGCATTAGCAGTAGCTGCTTATTTCATAATAATGTTTGGCGAAAAGATTAAACTTTTAAGTTTTTGGAAAAAAGCCGCAATAATTTTTGGTTTGATTGTGTGGTGCCAATTATTACCATTGTTGCTGCAAGCTTGTTTAGGAAAGTATTTTAATTTTTGGCCAATTTTCAGCCGAGCTATTATAAGCGCATTGGTGTGGTTGGTTATAGTTGGGTTGTTTAACTACAAACGAAGATCATATTTTGAAAGTTATTATTAACAAAATTCTTCATGTTTTAAGTTTAAGCATCATCGGTGTGATGCTAGTGTTAGTGTTAATCTTGGTTTTACTACATTTTGCTGATCCCTACCTTGAAGCTCATCATAAAAATCTTGAAGAGTTTGCGAGCGCCCTAATAAAGCAGCCAGTTAGCGTTCGTAAGATTACGATAAGAAATAACGGTTTTGAGCCGGTTCTCAAACTTTACGATGTTGCCATTTTTAACGAAGCAAAAACCAAAGTGTTATTGCAAGCACAAGAATTGCAAGTGGGTATCGATTCGATTGGTAGCTTGTTTAAGTGGAGTATAAAGCCGGGATTGTTAGTGGCACATGATGCCAATTTTTTTATTTACCAAGATAAAAGTGAGGAGCTATATTTTTCTGGTATCAATGAACCCCTTGGCAATTCTACTACTATCCCCAACTCTTCGTTTGCCGAAATATTGACGTGGTTGTTTGAACAAAGCAACATTGATTTGAATGATATCAAGCTAACATGGCGTTTGGCTAATGGGAAAGTATTGAAATTTAATGGTTTGGATTTAAAATTACATAACGGTGTGTTGCAGCATGAACTAAAGATTAATGGTAACTTTATACAGGAGCATCATTTGCCGGCCACTAGGTTTGAAGCAAGTCTGAAGTTGCGTGGCGATATTCTAAAGAAAGAGATTTATGCATTAACTGGAGATGTGATTGTTGAAGATTGCTTGCTTAAGTTGCCAGAGAGGTTTTCTGGCGGCGGTTTTGTTATTCCACAAACTGGCAATATTAATCTGCTAATTAAGCATTCTCAGGTTGTAGCAAAATTTTTTCGCAAGCCTCTAATCACTGATAATTTAAGGGGCAGGATTATTTGGCAAAATACCAAGGATAATTTAGTTGTAGAGATCGACAATTTTAAATATCAAGACAACTGGTTGGCAATACTTGGAAATTTACAAGTTTTATTTCCTCCGGATAAGCAATTGCCGATAGTTGATATGCAACTTGAATTTAGTTTGGCAGATCTTGCGAAAGCTAAATTGTATTATCCGGTAACCGAGCTTCCGCCTGATGCGACAGTTTGGCTGGACAAAGCTTTTATTAGCAGCAAGCCAATGACGGGAAACATGATATTGCAAGGTCCCCTTGCTAAATTCCCATTTGATCATAACGAAGGACGTTTTTTAGTTGAAGCCAGGCTACGTGATGTACATTTGAATTATAACGATGCTTGGCCGCCGCTAGAAAATATTAATGGCAAGATGACTTTTGCTAATCGCTCCATGGTAATTGTGACGCACGCAGCTAGAATTATGCATACGCCTGTTGGGTCGATAAAGGCGAGCATTCCCGATCTTGATCTGCCAATTTTAAGTATTGATAGCTTTATTGATTCTGATTCGAGTGTTGGTTTGAAATTTGTAAATTCAAGTCCGCTTAAACAAACTCTTGCAAAAAAGCTACAGGCAATAAATTTAACTGGGCCGATGCAACTTGATTTAAAAATGCTTATTCCTTTGACTCTGTTGGTGTCGCAAAAGGACACCAAGGTTGATGGCAGTATTGTATTGCACGATAATTATTTACAACCTTATGATTTAAATTTTGGTCTTAGTAAGATTCGGGGTGAATTACGTTTTACTGAAAATAATTTAGTGGCAGATGAACTTAGGGGGGAGTTATTTAAGTTGCCGGTATCCCTTACGATTGATACTTTAAAAGCCGGGGCTCACGACATAATCACCAAAATTACTATGACTGGAAGCGCTGCAATTAAAGATATTGAAAAGGCTTTTTCTGTTAAGCTCAATCCTTATGTAACTGGTGATTTCAAGTATCAAGCTTTGCTCGAATTACACGATTTAGCAGAGGAAAATGTTTTCAAATTGCACTCTGATTTGCAAGGAATAGCAATCGACTTGCCTGAGCCATTTGCTAAAGCTGTTGCTAGTAAAAGCAAAATTAATTTTGCTTATTATTTTGGTAGTAATATTTCTCGGATGATTATTAATTATAATGATCAAATTAATGCAGCTTTGACAAAAAAAGGTGGTGAAATAAAATTTGGGGCAACGCCAGCTAAGATTCCAGCCACTTCAGGAATAACGATTTCAGGTTATATAAAAAAGTTGGATTGGTTGGTGTGGCGTAATCATTTGGCGCAAATAAAAAATAATTTTGCTGGAGTTGGTAGCACAATTCGGCAGGTTAGCCTTAATGTTGATGAGTTACGCGCTTTAGGGCAAGAGTTTAAAAAAATAGTAGTACAAGCGAAATCCAAAAGCGATGGCTGGGAAATTGTGCTTTCCATGCCAACGATTCATGGAAAAATATTTTTTCCTGGTGACGCAAAGGCACAGATCCAAGGGGTTTTTCAAAAGCTTTATCTTAATTCTGGCGAGCAGCAGAAGAATACCGAGCAGTTTGTACCACAGGATTTGCCACCACTACATTTTACTATTAATGATTTTCGTTATGATAATAAAAAATTTAATAAGGTTGAATTTATAACCAGCCCACAACTGAAAGGATTGAAAATTAGTAAATTAACTGTTGCTGATCCAAAGTTTGATTTGATTGCGAGTGGAGATTGGTCAGTACTTGGTGCTAAACAACAAAGTGTTTTACGTGGCAAAATTGGTAGTGATGATATTGGTGGTTTATTAAAACAATTAGCGTTAACTAATGATTTGATTGGTGGTAAAGGCGAAGCAGAGTTTGCTTTGAAATGGCCAGATGCACCTTACAAACCAACTTTCGTGAAAGTCGACGGGACTTTTGTTGTTAGCGCGAGTGGAGGACAGATTGTTAATCTTAGTGGGAAAACCGAGGCAAAATTAGGTCTCAGCCGATTTCTTAATTTACTTAGTTTGCGACATTTATCTTTGGATTTGGGTGATTTAACCCAGAAGGGATTTGGTTTTGATAAACTGGAAGGTCGTTTTGAAATAATAGGTGGAAATGCGTTTGCCAAGAAAATCGTGCTTGATGGGTCGACCGCGCTAGTTATAGCTCGCGGTAGAATTGGTTTGGCTGCACAGAATTATGACATTAATCTTAGTGTCACGCCGCATATTACTTCGAGTGTTCCGATTGCTGCTGCTTTTCTTGGGGGTCCGATAGTCGGGTTGTTAAGCATTGTTGCAGATCAAATAGTTGCTCCAGTAATAAATAAGGTCACAACCTATTCTTATCATATAACCGGTGGTTGGGATAATCCTACGGTAAAAAAGATTTAGTAAACTAATTCATCAAGCAGTTTAGCCTCGCAGCCCGCAAATAACTAACATTACGAAGGAAGCGTATGATTAAAGCTATGTCACACAAAAAGAAGCTTATCTCGATGCTTGGAGATACCAACGGTTGCACAGTTCTTGATTATGGGTGCGGTCGAGGTGATTTTGTAGAACTGCTGCTAAGCGCTGATAGCAAACCACAATTGATTTATGCAGTTGATTCAAACGTTGCGATGATTGATGTGATAGGTTCTAGTTTTACTGAAGAAATTAACAATGGCATTGTAGTTGCAAAAGTTGTTTCAGATCCAAAGACTATAAAAGGTCAAAAATTTAGTAAAATCATCTGTCATAATGTTCTTGAATGTATTGGTGATAAAATTAAATTTATCAATAAGTTTGATGCTCTGCTGGCTGATTATGGGGTATTTCTTCTTTCACACCACGATTTCGACTCTTCTATATTTAATAGCAATCATAAGAGTTTAACTAGAGAACTAGTGCATTGTTTTGCAGATACACAGCAAGATTGGCAAGAATATTCTGATGGGCAGATGGGGCGAAAAATCCCCGGGCTCATGAATCGTAGTGTTTTTAAAGATTATGTAACCTGTCAAACAATAAGGATAGTTGAAACTGAGTTTAAACCAGGTAATTATGGCTATCTTATGGCCGACATGCTTTTATCAATCGCTAAATCTCGGTTTGATGCTAATAATCTTAAAGAATGGTATTACGACCTTGAAGCTTTGGATAAAAATAATAAATATTATTTTGCTATTGATTTGGTGGTTGCGATAATAAATAAGAGATGATGGTGAAGGCTCTACTTTTATTTGGTACCAAAGATGGGATATGGATATTTTATTTCGATACACGCACACAACATCTGAATATCTTACTAAACTTATAGTAAATAAAAAACCTATAGCATTTTTAACGGTATTGCAAAACAGCTACAATTAAATATTCTTATCATTAATTTACACAATGCAAATTATTATTTATGGTAACCACAAAATAATATATGTCACACTCATTAGCCAATATTTTAACTTACATTGTATTTAGTACAAAAGGGCGGCAAAAACTACTGCACGAAAAAATTCGTCCAGAACTGTATGCATATATTACAGGGATTTTTAAAGCCAAGGGCTGTAACTATTACCGAATTGGCGGCATTGACGATCATATTCATATTTCTTGTTCTTTACCAAAAACTATAACCGCCATCGATTTAATCAAAGAAACTAAAACCAGTACTTCTGTTTGGTTAAAAACCAAAGGTGATGATTTGGCAAATTTTCATTGGCGAACTGGTTATGGAATTTTTTCATTAAGTCCAGCGCATCTACAGGGTTTATGTGAATATATTGCAAATCAAGAAAATTATCATAAACACATTGATTTTAAAAATGAGCTTCTGGGGTTATTAAAGAAATACAATATTGATTATGACGAACGCTACTTGTGGGATTAATTGTTATTACGCTCTTTCAGAGCTAAAATTCTGGGGGCATCACTCTTCTTGGGGTTCCCGTCACACTTTCAGTGTTAGGTCACCCCAAGCTATATAGATTACGTTTCCTTCGGAACGCTTTTGAATCTACCTATCTGATGGATTGTTCTAATCGATAAATATTCTCGATTTTGGGAAGATTTTAAAAATACGATCATTCAGAAAATGTGGGAACTACACGGTCTAGCTTAAATTCTTTCTTCAGCTTTTTTCTAACTGCCAAATTTTTTAAGCGTACATATTGCGGCAAGCCATTTACAAAGGGTGGATAGTCTTCGCCGTGAATGAGAGGAGCCAAATATTTACGGCATTCATTGGTGATATGGAAACCATCAGCAGTAATAAAGTTTCGTGGCATTTTCTTTTCAACATTTGCTACTTTTTCAAGCTCCACGCAATCAATAGCCCAGCGATAGGGTTTGTCAGACTTACGCACAATAGTCATCATCACGTTATTTTTACCTTGGTGGGCAAATTCAACCGTAGCTTTTCCCAACGCATAGGCTTGTTCAACGTCAGTTTTAGAAGCAATATGTCGAGCTGCGCGTTGTAAATAGTCAACCACTGCCCAGTGATATTTGTAACCAAGATGATGTTTAATTAATTTCGCGATTAGTGGTGCAGTGCCCCCAAGTTGTGTATTGCCAAATGCATCGCAATATCCAGTAGTATGTAAAAACTTATCCTCTGAATTACGTATTCCTTCAGACACTACTATGGCGCAATTTCCGTGTTTTTTAACACAAGCATCGACTTGTCCTATAAATTTCGTTTCTTTAAAAACTATTTCAGGCATTAAAATAATATGCGGAGCTTCTGAAGAGCTCTCGCTAGCCATACCTGCTGCAGCTGCAGTCCATCCTGCGTGCCGACCCATTACTTCCATCACGAAAATTTTAGTTGAAGTTGCGGCCATTGAAGCAAGGTCGTAGCCAGTTTCACGAATTGATGTAGCAATATACTTAGCGACTGAACCAAATCCTGGACAGTTGTCAGTAAAAGGTAAGTCGTTATCCATAGTTTTTGGGATCCCAATGCAAATTAAAGGATATCCCATGATTTGGCTCATTTGTGAAACTTTATGTGCAGTATCTTGTGAATCGCCACCGCCGTTATAGAAAAAATAACCAATGTTGTGAGCAGCAAAAACTTGTACTAAGCGTTCGTATTCAGAACAATCTTGCTTGAAACAGCGTAATTTGTAGCGACAGGAACCAAAAGCACCGCCAGGAGTATGACGCAAAGCTGCAATGTCTTTAATGGTTTCTTTGCTGGTATCGATTAAGTCTTCAGTTAAGGCGCCGACAATACCATTTCTGCCGGCATAAACTTTAATGCCATACTTTTTTGCGGTTTCAATTATGCCACAGGCGGTTGAGTTGATAACTGCAGTAACGCCACCTGACTGGGCGTAAAACGCATTTTTTTTATGAGTGGTCATGTTTCCTCCACTGCATCCGTGCGTGCTACAAAAAAAGAAATTTATGCCATCTTTTTTATTCTGGCATTTAAGCGGCTCTTGTGGCGTGCAGCTTTGTTTTTATCAATGATTTTTTTTGTAACCATTTTGTCAATCATAGGTATTGATTCTTTTAATGCTTTCATTGCATCTTCTTTTTTGTTTGATATGACCGCTGCTTCAACTTTTTTGATGGAGGTGCGATACGTAGACTTCAAACTTGCATTATGTTTGCGACGACATTCGTTTTGAAGTACTCGTTTTTTTGCTGATTTAGTATTAGCCACTTTTTGTTCCCCTAAAAAATATTACCCAGCCGCTAATATGCCTTGATCTTGTTTGACTGTCAATAATACATTACATAGGTTATACTATCCACAGATGGTTTTCGGGTGAAGTTAAACAATTAATTGGAGTCAATAATGATCACATGGATATTGGTTGCTAATTCTGCAGAAGCTAAGATTTTAACCTCAGAAAATTTGCGTACTGGTGACTTAAAGCTATTGCGTGAGTTGAAACACCCTGATAGCCGTAAAAAAACAGGGGAATTAATATCTGATAAGCCAGGGCATTATAAAACCGATGGTGGTATGCGTGGTGCATATAATAAAACTGATCCTAAAGAAACCGAGGCTGAACATTTTGCCCTTCAATTAGCGCATGAACTGAAAGCTGGTTGGGATCAAAATCAATACAAACATCTAGTTATAATTACCCCAGCGCATTTTTATGGTTTATTGGGGAAACATTTAGACAATCATCTTGCAGATATAATTCATTTTTCGAAAGATTATACAAGATATCCCTTGGCAAAGTTGGCAGAGAGCCTAAAAGAACATTTGTTTGTTTAGGCGTTAAGTTGCATCAGAATCGCGTTTGTTTCTTTCAAGATGGAAAATTATGCAGTTACCAACAAATTTCCATGAAATTTGTTGGTTAAGACATAAAATTAATAATTCATTATAACCGGTGTGAAAGCAGAGGTGACATGAAGGAATTTATATTAGGTAATTCTCTGGTAACTATTACATAAGTGATATTTCTCCTTAGTCGCATAATCCAAGTTATAATGTAAACCGCAATTTTCTTTTCTTGCTGCTGCAGCGCGAATAATTATATCTGCAACTACTACGAGGTTGCGTAGTTCAATTAGGTTTTTGCTTATTTTGAAGTTGCTATAATATTCCTGTACTTCGGATTTCAATAATTCAATTCTATGTCGCGCACGTTCAAGGCGTTTGTTGGTGCGAACAATACCGACATAATCCCACATCAAACGTCTTACTTCTTCCCAGTTATGGGCTACTACAATTTCTTCGTCAGAGTCAGTTACTTGAGATTCATCCCAAGGTACCGCCGGTTGTGGTGTTTCGATGTTTGCTAGGTTTTGTTTGATATCATTGCTGGAAGCTAGACCATAAACAATACACTCCAACAGGGAATTGCTGGCAATGCGATTAGCACCATGTAAACCAGTGCAAGAAGTTTCACCGATTGCATATAAACCAGGTAAACTGGTGCGGCCGCGGTTATCGACCACCACGCCGCCACAAGTGTAATGTGCGGCAGGTACAATTGGAATGGATCCTTTTGTGAGATCGAAACCAAATTCAAGGCAACGTTTGTATACGGTAGGAAAATGCTTGATGATAAAATCTGCTGGTTTGTGACTGATATCTAAATATACGCAGTCAATTCCGAGACGTTTCATTTCAAAATCAATTGCACGCGCAACAATATCTCGTGGTGCAAGTTCAGCACGCTCGTCAAATTTCAACATAAAGCGTTCGCCATTTGGCAAGAGCAATTTGCCGCCCTCACCACGTACTGCTTCAGTAATTAAAAATGATTTTGCGCGCGGATGATAAAGGCAAGTAGGATGGAATTGGTTGAATTCCATATTTGCAATTTGGCAGCCTGCCCGCCACGCCATAGCGATACCATCGCCGCTTGAGCAATCAGGATTGCTGGTATAAAGATAAACCTTGCTTGCGCCACCAGTTGCAAGTATTACAGCTTTTGCTTGAAAAACTTCTACTTTGTTGGTTTGATTATTGAGCGCATAAACGCCAGTGCAACGATCACCTTGTTTGATTAAATTAATTGCAGTGTGTTCGGTAAAAATATCAGCTAGTTGTTTTTGGATTTGTTTTACTAAACTATTCTCAACCTCAAGGCCGGTAGCATCATCAGCATGTAATACGCGACGACGGCTGTGTCCGCCCTCGCGGGTGAGATGGAAAAGTTTGCCATCTTCAGTACTAAAGTTTACGCCTTGAGCGACTAACCAGTTAATGGCGTCTTTGGCATTGCTTACGACAAATCTAACTGCTTCCGAGTTGCATAGTCCGGCGCCAGATTGTAGAGTATCTTCAATATGAGATTCAATGCTATCATCATCCGTGATTACTGCAGCGATTCCTCCTTGTGCATGCGTGGTGTTGCCTTCATTAATCGAGCCTTTGGACAAAACAGCAACTTTGCAGTGCTCGGCGAGGTTGAGTGCTGCAGTTAGACCGGCAGCGCCACTGCCGATAATTAAAACGTCGTAGTAATGGTTATTTTTCATTGGTACAATGATACCAGATGTTTTGGATTTTTACTCATAGCAAAATTTGGTAAATTTAAATAATGAACAAACAAAATAGAATTCGTAATTTCTGCATAATTGCCCATATTGATCATGGCAAGTCGACGCTTGCTGATCGTTTTATCCAAATTTGCGGAGGTCTTTCGTCGCGCGAAATGCAAAATCAAGTTTTGGATAGCATGGATATTGAGCGGGAGCGTGGTATCACTATTAAGGCGCAAAGTGTTGCTTTGAAATATTGTGCCAAAAATGGTGAAGAATATGAATTGAATTTTATTGATACTCCGGGACATGTTGATTTTTCCTATGAAGTTTCAAGATCGCTTGCTGCATGTGAAGGTGCGTTGTTACTAGTTGATGCAGCTCAAGGAGTAGAAGCGCAAACAGTTGCGGTTTGTAACATGGCAGCCGCGCATAATCTTGAAATAATTCCTGTCATTAACAAAATAGATTTACCGCAATCTGATCCCGAACGTGTTATTAATGAAATTGAAGAAATCATTGGGATTGATGCGACTGATTCTTTAAAAGTTAGCGCTAAAAATAGTATTGGTATTACCGAATTGCTTGAAGCAATTATTGCGCGCATTCCTCCGCCTGGGGGCGATCGGGCTAAGCCGTTACAAGCGTTAATTATTGATTCATGGTTTGATAATTATTTGGGAGTGGTATCGCTCGTTCGCGTTATGAATGGTGTTTTAAAAACGCGTGAAAAGATTCGGGTGGTGTCGACGGGGAAAGATTATTTTGCTGAAGTTATAGGAGTGTTTACACCCAAACGACAAGTTACGGCTGAGTTATCAACAGGTGAAGTTGGTTATGTGGTTGCTAATATAAAAGACATTTTTGGTGCGCCGGTTGGTGATACCCTAACTCACAGTAATAATCCGGCAAAAGAACAGTTGGCTGGATTTAAACAAGCCAAGCCTCAGGTGTATGCGGGCTTGTATCCTGTAAGCGCCGATGATTTTGAGGATTTTCGTGAGGCACTCTCTAAGTTACGTTTAAATGATGCATCGTTATCTTACGAACCAGAAAACTCTACTGCGCTTGGTTTTGGTTTTCGTTGCGGGTTTTTGGGGATGTTGCACATGGAAATTGTGCAGGAGCGACTTGAGCGTGAATATAATTTAAATTTGATTACTTCAGCGCCGACAGTTGTTTATGAAGTAGTGCTGCAAGATGGTAAGGTTTTATCGATTTCGAATCCGGCAGACTTACCAGATCCTGGAAGAATTCAAGAAATTCGTGAGCCAATAGTGCGAGTTAATATCCTTACGCCCAAAGAATACTTGGGTAGCATTATGAAACTTTGTATGGATCGGCGTGGCCAACAGGTGCATATGAGTTTTATTGGTAATCAGGTTTCTTTGAGTTATTTGCTGCCAATGAGCGAAGTGATTTTAGATTTTTTTGATCGGCTAAAGTCTATCAGTCGTGGTTATGCTTCGCTTGATTATAGTTTTGATCATTTTTCGGCGGCTGATTTAGTCAAGCTTGATATTCTGATTAATGGTGAAAAAGTCGATGCGTTGGCTTTGATTGTGCATCGTGATAACTCTTACGATCGAGGGGGTAAGCTGGTCGAAGCAATGAAAAAAGTAATTCCACAGCAAATGTTTGAAGTGGCAATTCAGGCAGCGATCGGATCTCGCATTATTACGCGTCAAACCGTAAAAGCTTTGCGTAAAAATGTTTTGGCCAAATGTTATGGCGGTGATATTAGCCGTAAGCGTAAGCTGCTCGAAAAGCAAAAAGAAGGCAAAAAGCGCATGAAAAGAGTAGGACGCGTTGATATTCCGCAAGAGGCCTTTGTCGCAATTCTCAAGGTCGATCGGGATTAAAATTTTCAAATAAATTTGCAACTCCGGTTGGTCTCATTATAATCAAGTTAATACTCAATAAAATCTGGATAGATAATGAACATTTTCTTCGATGTGCCTTTTATTTTGACGTCGTTAGTATTAATTAGTGGCATAATCGCATTGGTTGATATTTTGTTTTTGGCAAAAAAACGTTCTGTACACACAAAGCAACCATTGGTTTTCGAATATGCGCGCTCGTTTTTCCCCATGCTTTTGTTGGTGTGGGTGATTCGTTCGTTTTTGATTCAACCTTATCGGGTGCCAACTGGTTCGCTCGAGCCGACAATTTTGCCGGGAGATTTTATTGTCGTAAACCAATTTGCCTATGGCCTGAGATTCCCAGTTTTAAATACCAGATTTTTTAAGATAGGCGAACCCAAGCGTGGGGATATTGCCCTTTTTCGTCATCCCAAAAACCCAAAAAATCCAAACATGATTTTGGTCAAACGAGTTATTGGTTTGCCTGGAGATCATATAGTTTACCAGAATAAAATTTTAACCATTAATGGCAAGCAGATGGTACAAGCCCCAATTGGTATGGATTTAGATATGGAAGGTGAGTTTGCTACACCAGTTCAGGTTAGAGTTGAACAGTTAGATAATATAGAACACAAGATTTTTATTAAATCTGGGCGTAACGAATGGGAAAAAATTGATGTTACAGTGCCGGCGAAATCTTATTTTATGATGGGAGATAATCGCGATAGTAGTTCAGATAGTCGTTCTTGGGATTTTATGCCAGAAGAAAACTTAATCGGTAAAGCATTTGGGACATGGATGAGTTGGGACTCGGATGCGACCAGAGTCAGGTGGGAGAGGATAGGCAAAAAAATTAAGTAACTTTGTCCTGAAAGCATGTTATGAAGAGTAGGTATGCGTTGTAAAAAACTTTTTAAAGAATTGGGTTATTGTTTCCATAATACTGGGTTGCTGGAGCGTGCCTTGCGTCATCGCAGTATGGGCAAAGTTAGCAACGAACGTCTGGAGTTTTTGGGCGATGCAGTATTGAATTGTATAATTGCAGCTGAATTGTTTCACCGCTATCCAGAGATGAAGGAAGGAGATTTGAGCCGTTTGCGTGCTAATTTAGTAAATGGTGATGTTGTTGCTGATTTGGCTGGTGAACTTCATATTGGAGATTATTTGCAATTTGGTTCAGGGGAATTGCGTAGTGGCGGAGCCAAACGTAGATCAATTCTTGCTGATGCTATGGAAGCGGTTATTGGTGCAATATATTTAGATGGTGGTTTTGATGTTGTAGAGCGTTGTGTTGTGAGTTGGTTTGTCAAACGTTTGGATGAAGCTGCTGGTATCGCGCAAAAAGATCCTAAAACTCTGCTGCAAGAATTATTGCAGATGCGTAAATTGCCACTGCCAACTTATACCGTGATTTTAACTACTGGTGTGTCGCATTTACAGGTCTTTACCATTAAATGTACTGTATTTGGTGTTGATGAAGCGACGATAGGTACCGGTCCAAATAAACGTCGCGCTGAGCGCGATGCAGCAGAAAAGATGTTGGCAAAAATCAAGCAGGATAAATTGATCTGAGGGTGTATAATTCAATGCAAATGAATCCTTCTAAAACTCATGCTGGTTATGTTGCTATCCTTGGTCGACCAAATGTTGGTAAATCAACTTTGCTTAATCGAATTTTGGGAAAGAAAATCAGCATCACCTCTCGTAAGCCACAGACAACGCGACATAAAATTCTAGGCATAAAAACCATTGATAGTTTTCAAACAATATATGTAGATACTCCCGGATTACATGATAAAAACGAGCGCATGCTGAATCGCTATATGAATAAAACGGCACTAAGTCTTGTGTCTGATGTTGATGTGATTATTTTTATGGTGGCAGGAACTGTGTGGCGTAACGAAGATGAGATGGTTTTGCAAATCTTAAGTAAGGCTAATTGTCCGATAATTTTAGCCATTAATAAAATTGATCTTGTAGCGCAAAAAGAGCAGTTACTGGAGAGTATAAAAAATATCAGTCAAAAACTTAAAGTTACCGCAGCGATCCCCTTGTCCGCGCAAGATGGTACTAATGTTTCATCGCTCGAGGCAGCAGTGCAAAAATTTTTGCCAGAAAGTCCATTCTTTTTTCCCCCAGAACAAATAACTGATCGCGATAATAAATTTTTGGTAGCTGAAATTATTAGAGAAAAATTAACGCGGTTTTTGGGTCAGGAATTACCGTATGTGCTTTCGGTTGGAATTGACCAAATGGAGTTGAAGAAAAATATAATGCATGTTGTGGCTACGATTTATGTCGAACGAGATGGACAAAAAGCTATTATTATTGGAAAAAATGGTGATGTGTTAAAAAAAGTTGGTACTTTAGCACGCAAAGATATGGAGAATTTATTTGCGCAAAAAGTTTTTTTGCGCCTTTGGGTAAAAGTAAAAACTGGTTGGACAGATGATAAAGTGCTGTTAGAACAATTTGGGTATGAAAGTTAAATAGATCATAAAAAACTCGCCCACTCTGTTGTGTGAGCGAGTCTTTGGTTGTTATTGTTAATATTATTTTCCTCTCAGTTTTTTATGTTTTAGTTAAATGTTGTATATTTCATAACTCCCCAGGCACCCATAACTGGTACAAAAAAGCAAAATACTTATTGAGCAGAATGATTTATCAGATTGGTACGATCAAAATGTTCCGAAGGAAACAAAATATATAT